>VYME01000090.1_pt1 | contig 77094 bp, 70 predicted proteins | sample 5115281 | NCBI WGS metagenome assembly VYME01 (sample SAMN12291780, study PRJNA351875) | freshwater metagenome | isolation source: freshwater lake | place: USA: Michigan, Wintergreen Lake | collected 2013-08-08
GGTCCGGATGGCCGCCGATCGAGCGTATCGGAGCGCCCGCCGGGCTTCAATCGCCCGAGTGCACGCGGCGAAGACAACAACGGGAGGGTGCGGATGCCGGTGGTCGACGGAGTCGAGCTGTACTACGTGTCGGCGCCGTTGCCGGCACCGTTTTCGCCGGCGTGGGTGCCGGGGCCGCCGCGCGGGGTGATCCACTTCTATCTCGTGCGATTCGTGACCGACGATGGCGTCGAAGGCTGGAGCGCGTTCCCTGCCGCCGGGCGCGAACGCGCGGGCATCGGCGACGGCGTCGCCAATCTCTTCCTCGGGCAGGACCCCACCGACATCGCGCTCGTGCGCGAGCGGATCGGCATCATGGGCGTGCAGGGCGTGCGCAACGGCTGGCTCGAACCGGCCTTCTGGGACATCAAGGGCAAGCTCGCCGGGAAGCCGGTGTACGAACTCCTCGGAGGGCGTGCGGAACCCGTCGTGCTGTATGCGTCGTCGGGCGAGGTGCGGACGCCCGAGGCCTGCATCGAGGAGGCGTTGCAGCGCCACGAGGAGGGCTTCCGCACCTTCAAGATCCGCGTCCACGACTTCGACGAGGCCGTCGACATCCGGCAGGTGCAGGAGACCGCCCGGGCGCTGGAAGGCCGCATGAAGATCGCCGTCGACTGCAACCAGGCGTTCCGCCTCACGCAGTTCGCGCCCGCCCCGCGCTGGGATCTCGCCCGTGCGAAGCGCTTCGCGGACGCCTGCGCGGAGGTCGGCGTCGCGTGGATCGAGGAGCCGCTCGTCATGGACCGCTTCGACGACATGGCGGCGCTCACCACGTACTCCACGCGCGTGCCCATCACGGGCGGCGAACTGCACACGGCGGGCGCGCCGGAGCTGTGCCACATGGTGGCGCGCGGCTGCTACCGCATCTACCAGCCTGACGCCGTCTGGACCGGTGGCATCGAGGAGACGCTCGAAGTCGCGCAGGCGTGCCGCGCCCACGGTGCCGGCTTCAATCCGCATACGTGGAGCAACGGTATCGGCTTCGGCATCAACCTCCACGTACTGCTCGCATCGGGCTTCGCGAACGAGCAGCCGTTCGAGTACCCGCTGTGCCCGCCAGCCTGGACCATCGCGGCGCGCGACGTCGTGCTCGAGCAGCCGTGGAACCACGACAAGGGGGTGCTGCATCCCCCCACGACACCGGGCCTCGGGTTCGAGATCGACCGTGCGGCGCTCGCCCGTTTCGGACGCTGCTTCTTCCGCGCCGACCGCGTGAAGCGACACTGGATGCCCGAAGTCCTGAAGGATTGACGAGAGACGACGCGATGCCCGCAGGCATCGACGTCACCCACTGGGAGGGAGAGATGAAGGGAGGGCGTGTATTGCAATGGGTTGTCGCGGTCCGGAGGGCCATCCGGCGCAGCGTGGCCGCGCTCGTTCCGATCGCGATGATGGCCGCGATGTCGCCCACGGCCGCGCAGGCCGACGATGCCGCGGGCTATCCGAAGCGGCCCCTGCGCGTCATCGTGCCGTGGCCGGCCGGCGGCGTGTCGGACATCGGCACCCGCCGCATTGCGACCGTGATGGAGAAGTGGCTGGGCGTCCGTCTGGTGGTGGAGAACCGCCCGGGTGCGAGCGGACAGCTGGCGGTCGAGACCGTGGCCCGCGCCGCGCCCGACGGCTATACGATTCTCGCGGGGGACGTCGCGACGCACGGCATCAACGCGTGCGTGTTCGACAAGCTGAACGCAGACCCCGTGAAGGACTTCGCTCCGATCTCGCTGCGCATCCGCGGGCCGATGGTCCTCGTGGTCTCCGCGTCGAGCCCGTATCGCACGGTGGACGATCTCGTGAAGGCGAGCCGCGCGTCGGCGGATCCGATCCCGTACGCCTCGCCGGGCCTCGGCACGCTGCAGCACCTGCAGACCGAACTCTTCGCCGATGCGACGGGCGCGAAGCTCCGGCCCGTCATCTACAAGGGCGAGGCACCCGCGATCACCGAGGTCGTGGGCGGGCAGCTGCCGGTGATGTTCGCGTTTCCCGCGGTGGCGCTGCCCCACATCCAGGGCGGCCGGCTGCGCGCGCTCGCGGTGACGGCGACGAAGCGCATCCCCGCGCTGCCGGACGCACCGACGTTCGGCTCCCTCGGACACCCGGCCCTCGAGGTCTATTCGTGGGGCGCGTTCTTCGCCCCGAAGGGCACGCCGCGCGCCATCGTCGACAAGTTCGCTGCGGCCGTGGCGCGGGCCAACCAGGACCCCGTGATGCGCGACTACGCGGCGTCGTTCGGCGCGGACCCGGCATCGTCGACGCCCGACGAGCTGGGGGTGTGGGTGAAGCGCGAGATCGAGCGCCTGTGCGTCATCACGAAGAAGGCCGGCATCCGGATGGAATGAGCGCCGGAAACGCGAACGGGCGCCGGTGGCACCGACGCCCGTTCTTCGTTCTGCGGGAGGGAGACCCCCGCGGCGGCGTTACGACAACTGGTCGTGCCGCTGGATGATCTTCCCGACGATGCCGTAGGTCACGGCCTCCTCGGCGTTCATCCAGTAGTCGCGTTCCATGTCGGTCAGCACCTGCGCGTGCGGCTTGCCGGTTTCCTGCGAGATCGTGCGCGCGATGCGTTCGCGGGTGCGGAGGATCTCCTTCGCCTGGATCGCGATGTCGGACGCCTGGCCGCCCATCCCGCCCGCGGGCTGGTGGATCATGAAGCGCGTGTTGGGCAGGCAGACGCGGCGTTCCTTCGGTGCGGCGAGGAAGATGTGCGTGCCGGCGCTCGCCACCCAGCCCGTGCCGATGGTCGTGACTGGGGCGCGGACGAACTTGATCATGTCGTGGATCGCATCGCCGGACTCGACGTGGCCGCCGGGCGAGGAGATCAGCATGCGGATCGGGGCATCGGATTCCTGCGCGAGCGCGATCAGCCGTTCGCACACTGTGCGGGCCGCGGCGGAGTTGATCTCGCCGAAGACCAGCACGAAGCGGGATTCGAACGAGAGCTTTTCGACGATGCGCTCGCCCTTGGCGGCGTCGGTGGTGGGCTTGTCGTTGTCGGTCACGGGGTCTTCCATCGGTTCGTCATTCGGATCTTCCATCGGGTCTTCCATGGGGTCATGCATTGGTGCGTCCAGATCTGGGTTCGAGATGGCCGATTGTGGCACAGGGTCCCGTGGCGGCCACCCTGCACGGCGAATCCGGCTGTCGGCACTGCCATAACGGCGCGTCAGAGGCCTTCGAGAGCCCGTTGTGTCGCGATCCATCCACCGTCGGCGGCGAGGCGCTTGCCGATTGCCGAGCCGGGGGCCACGATGCGCCAGAACGGCGTGACCTCGTCGGCGGTGCGGCCCGCGACGATGTCCTCCCACGCCGCCTCGGCCACCATGCGGACGAAGACCGCGGTCGAGACCGGACACGCGGCCTCGCAGCCGTGGGCCCGCGCGATGTCGTCGCGGAAGGTCTGGATCGAGCGGCTCTCGCCGCGCGGGATGCGACGGAGGTGCTTCTCGACGATGCCCGGCGTCGCGACGAACATCCGCGTGCCGGCCGGCAGGCCCGCGAAGTCGGCCTCCAGCGTCACCTGCTTGGGTTCCCGGGGCGCGGCGACCTTCTCCTTCCACGATGTTGCACGAGCAGTCATCGGTGCCTCGGTCTCCATGACGATGTCGGCGCCAAGCATAGTCCGCACGGCGCTTCCTCGCGAAGGTTGGTCGGAAACTTGCTGACCGCGGTGGCACCCTACGGAGGTTCAGGCCATGTCACGTACCGTCATCCTCGCCCTTGCGGGCACTGCTCTCGTGGCCGGCTGCGCATCCCCCCTCGAGAAGGAGGCCCCCGACACGACGCCCGAGAACCCCACCGCCGTCCTCGAGACCCACCTCGTGAGTGACGGCATCAAGGGTTTCCTCCCCTTCGTCGGCACGACCCGGAGCTGGACGCGCGCCGACATGCATCGCGAGGACACCGCGTTCAAGGGCACCGGGACGTTCTCGAAGTACCTCGTTGGCACCCGGGACAGCTCGCGGATCGAGCGCCTGGATCGCAAGGTCGTCTGGACGCTCGACGCCAAGGAGAAGTCGTACACGGAGTGCCCGCTGAAGGGCTGCGTGGGACCTGTCGCCGAGCGGCCACAGGCGAAGACGTCCGAGCCGGCGCCTGAGAAGGAGAAGGCGCCCGAGTGCGCAATGAAGATCGCGTCCTCCGCGTTCACCGTGAAGCCCACGGGCCAGAAGAAGGCGATCAACGGCTTCGACACCGACCAATACCAGGTGGCCTGGGTCGTCACGCTGCAGGACCCGAAGGCGCGGAAGACGGTGAGCACGCTCTCCGTGGATCTGTGGACCACGCCGCTCACACCGGCGCTGAAGGAGGCCACGGCGGTGGAGCAGGCCTACGCGAAGGCGCTGGCGATGGAGATGGTGGGCATCGTGGCCCCGCCCGATCAGACGCAGGTCGTGCCCGCCGAGGCCGGCCGCATGATCGACACCTACCTGTCGCAGATGCTGGGCACGAAGGAGAAGTCCGCGTTCCTCAAGGCCGGCAAGGAACTCGAGAAGGTGAAGGGGTATCCCGTCCTCACCGTGCTGACGTGGGACATGCGGGGCGATGCCTGCGCCGAGCAGCAGGCGGCCGCCGATGCCGATGGCAGCAGCGCGCGGGCGTCGATCCCCACGAGCGCCGGCGACGTGCTGTCGTCGGTCACCGACTACTTCGTGAAGAAGAAGACCGACGAGACCATGAAGGAGGCCGCCGGCAAGCCCATCCTCAGCTTCACGACGGAAGTGAAGTCCCATCGCGTCGAAGGGGTGCGGGACTCGACGTTCGCGCCGCCGGCGGGGTTCCGCAAGGTGGACGGCAAGTAGTCGTCCCGGCTCAGGAAATGATCCCGAACGGCCCGCCCCGCGCCAGCGCCCGCTGATACGCCGGGCGCGCCTCGATGCGCGCGAGGAACGCGGTGATCCCGGGCCGTGGTGTGCCGGCCGACGCGCGGGCCATCGCCACCTGCAGCGGGAAGCTCATCTGCACGTCGGCGGCAGTGATGTCGTCACCGGCGAACCATGGGCGGCGCGACAGCTCCGCCTCGATGTAGTCCAGCTGGTCCCGCAGCGTCGGATCGATGAACCCCTCGCGCACCTTGGCCGCGATCCCCCGGGCGATGGGCTTCACGAAGAACGGCATGGGCGCAGAGGCGATCCGCTGGAAGATCAGCTTCAGCAGCAGCGGCGGCATCGCCGAGCCTTCCGCGAAGTGCAGCCAGTAGCGGTACTGCAGCCGCTCGGGCGTGCCGGGCGGCGGGATCATCCGGCCGGCGCCGTGCCGCTCGACGATGTACTCGAGGATCGCGCCCGATTCCGCGATCGTGAGGCCGTCCTCCGTCACCACGGGTGAGCGCCCCAGCGGATGCACCTTCCGCAGACTCTCCGGTGCGCGCGACGTCACGGCGTCGCGCTCGTATCGCACCACCTCGTAGGGGACGGCCAGTTCCTCCAGCAGCCACAGGACGCGCTGGGAGCGGGAATTGTTCAGGTGGTGCACGGTCAGCATGGTCGGGAGGCTCGGCGGGGGAAAGGGTGGCGAACGCAGAAGTGGGCGAGGAAGCAACGGAGGCATCTTGCCCGTTTCCGATGGTCCCGAGCCACTGATCCGATCGTGGCCCCCCGGCGGCTATGCAGAGGCTCCCTAGAAGAATCTTTCGGCGGAGTGCATCCATCCCGCCGGTGCCTGCGTATTGCCATCGATCGCCCCAGGAAAGGCAGCCGCTTGAGTCCGTCCCCCTCCGCCGGTAGCAACGCACCGACGTCCGACCCATCGTGCATGGTCGGCGGGGACGCGTTCGTGGGGGCCACTGAGATGCCAGTGCCCGACCAGGAGTCGGCCATGCTCGCGGGGCTGATCGCCCGGATCGCGCAGCAGGACGAAGAGGCGCTGGCGACGCTCTACGACGCCGTGCTCGGCAAGGTCCATGGACTGGTACGGCGGATCGTGCGCGACGAGCGCATGGCCGAGGAGGTGACCGAGGATGTGTTCTTCCAGGTCTGGCGTCAGGCGGACCGGTTCGACAGCGCCCGGGGGCGCCCGCTGGGCTGGATCCTGACGATCGCCCGGACGCGGTCCCTGGACAGCCTCCGCCGGGCGGATCCGGCGGTGCCGCATCCCGATCCGGATCTGCTCGATGGCCGCTGGAGTGCGGACACCGAGAGTGCGTACGACATCCTCGGCGCGGCGCAGGAGGCGACGCACCTGCATACCGCAGTCGAGGCGCTGGATCCCATGCCGCGCCAGCTGCTGGCGCTGGCCTTCTTCTGCGGCCTCACGCACGAGGAGATCGCCGAACGGTCCGACATGCCGCTCGGTACCGTGAAATCCCATATCCGGCGGGCGCTGGTCACCCTGCGTGCAGCCCTCGCCTCCAGCATCGAACGGAGTCCCGCAGTCCTATGAGCCGGCGTTACCTCACAGATCCTGACCACGCCGACGTGGCCGAGGAGGTCGAACAGATGTTGGCGGAACAGCTCCCCGGGATGACGCCGGCTCCCGCTCGCGCGGCGGACCTGCGCCTGCGCATGCTCCAGCGCGTGCGTGCCGCGAACGCGGCGGTGGACGGCCTCTCCGGTCTCCGACTGTCCGAGGGCGAATGGCGTCCGCTCGTGCGTGGTGTGCGGGTCAAGACGCTGTCGTCCGCGAGCGGGGCCGTCCTTCTCGATCTCGACGCCGGCGGGCAGCTCCCGCTGCATCGCCACGACATGGACGAGGAGTGCGTCGTGCTGCGGGGCGAGGTCCGGATGCCCGACATGCGGGTGGGCACGGGCGACTATCACATCGCCCGGAGCGGTAGCCGCCACGCGATCATCCGGGCGCCGCACGGCGCCCTGATCTACCTGCGCGGCGCGCCCATCGGCGACACGGGTCGGGCGTTGACATCGATCGCCTCCGCGCTGATCCCCCGGCGACGCGTCGATCTCGTCACGCTGCGTTCGGATGGCGGCGAATGGCAAGACCTGGCGCCTGGCGTCGCGAGGCGCGTGCTCCACCGGTTCGCCGACCAGGAGTCCTGCATGCTGCGATTCTCCCCCGGGGCCTCCCTGCCGGCCGGTGCATTGCCGATCGATCAGGAGTCCCTGATCGTCGAGGGTGAGGTGTACTACGGCCGGAAGGTGGCGACGCTGGGCGACTACTGGATCGGGTCCGCCGGACAACCCGGCCCGGAGATGGCGAGCGACGACGGTGCGGTGGTGTTCGTGCGGGGTGCGCGGGTCGGGTGACCGCGCTATGCCCGACGAGTTGCCGATCCCATGGCGTCAACGTCGGCATGGGGCGACGACGACGCTGACGCGAAGGCGCATCGCAGGTCCGTCAACCCGCGACGGACCCAGCTCTTCGCCGTGCCGACGGGGACACCCATCGATGAAGCGACTTCCGTGTGGGAGCAGCCGTGGCCGTAGGCGAGCATCAATGCCTGACGGTAGTGGCCCGGCAGGGTCTGCAGGGCGCGATTCACCTGGCGACTTTCCTCGGCGAACCCGTGCGCCTCTTCGGGGCTCCGCCCCGGGGCTGCTTGCCGATCCAGACGGCTCACGCCATCGTCGCTGTCGTCGGCGATAGGCTCCCGCCGTGCGGAACGGACGCGATCCAGGCTGCGATTGCGCACGATCGTCGTCATCCAGGTCATGGCGCACGATCTCTCCGGAGAGAAGGTGGCGGCGCACTCCCAGATGGTGATGAACGACTCCTGCAGGACGTCTTCCGCCCGGGTGCGATCCCGGAGGATGCGGATGGCGACGCCCAGCAGTCGGGACGCTGAGCACTCGTAGAGTTTCGCGAAGGCCCTGCGGTTGCCTGTCGCCGTCTCGAGCAGATGCAGCGTGGCCGGATCCGTCCGGGGTGCCGTTCCGGCATCCGTGCGCACCGCGCGAGTCGGTACCGGCGTGGAAGGCCCCTCGGAGCGGCCGGTCGTGTACCAATCCATGTTGATGACGTGCGTCACGGGGCCTCCCGGGATCTGTTCCCCGGGAGCGGTGCGAGATCGTGTCGATCGAGGCGCCCGGGATCATGGGAGGCACTCTAGGTGGCGTGCTCGGCATCGACCATGACCGAAGGTCCGCGGATTGTGTCCATCCGTCCACGGCAGCGGCGGCCGGTTCCGGGCGGGCTCACGGCCTGCGCACTTCGCCTGGACCGATCCCGAAGTACCGCTTGAACGCCTTGCGGAAGGCTGCTTCGGCTTCGTAGCCGACCTTGGTCGCGACGGCAGCGACGCTGTCGTGGTGGTGGTCCAGCATCCGCCACGCGAGTTGCATGCGCCACGCCGTCAGGACTTCGAGGGGGGGCTTGCCGACCAGCGTCATGAATTTGTCGGCAAAGGCGGAGCGGGACATCGCGGCGCGCTCCGCGAGGGACGCGACGGTCCAGGCCTGTTCCGGCGCCTTCCATGCGGCGGCGATCGCGCGTCCGATCAGCGGGTCGGCCAGTCCCGCATAGAATCCGGCGGGTTCGGGTAGCTGAGTCACGCCGATCTCGAACACTTTCAGCAGGAGGGCGTCCGCGATCCGTTCCACCACCGCAGTCGCCGCAGGACTCTGCCCGTGGGCCTCCTCGAACATCACGTCGGTCAGCCGGCCGATCTGCTCGCCACCGGCGTTCGCGCGGCCGACGACGAGGTGATCGGGCATCGCCGTCAGCATCAGCTCGCGCGCGGTACGGGGAAGGTGCAGGAAGCCGCACAGCATCTGCGTCCCCGTCGGCGGCGCGGCGAGTGGCAGCACCTTGCCGTACCGCTTGCCGCCGTACATCGGGACGGTGTCGCGCCGGGAAGTCACGGCGTGCTGGGCGTCCAGCGGCAGCACCACGACATCGCCGCGGGTCAGCGGTCGTGGATCGGGCAGGGATCGCATGTGCAGCCAGCACTCGCCATCGCCGATCGCATGGAAGCTCACGTGGCCGGAGCCCGAGGTGTCGAGCGTCCACTCGTCGCACATCTGCCCGCGGAAGAAGACTTCCGCTCGGAAGGTCACCGCGCCGAGCAGGGATGTGAGGACCTCCGACAGGTGGGATCTTTCCGGTCCGGTGGCCTTCCTGATGGTGTCACTCATGTCAGCACGGGTCACTTCATCCTCGATGTCAGCTTGAACGGTTCTCCCGCGACGGCGAAGTTGCCATGCCCACGGTGGTGGATCGTACGTGGCTCCCTGCATGTTGGATTCACCCAGGCGGCCACGACTTCGAGAACGAAGAAGTTGTACCGGTTCTTCATCCGCGTGTCGGCAACGCGGCATTCGAGATTCGCGTAGCACTCGTCGATCAGCGGCGCGCCCACCAGAGAGGCCGGAACGGGCGTCAGGCCGAACCGCGCGAACTTGTCGACCCGCTCCCCGGTGGTGTTCCCGCACCCGACCACCTGCTTCGCGAGTTCCACCGTCGGGATGTTCAGCACGCATTCGCGCGTGGTCTCGAGCGCCCGGAAGCTGAAGTCGCGGCCGCTCACCACGCAGCCGACAAGCGGCGGCTCGAACTCCATCATCGTGTGCCACGACATGGCCATCACGTTGGCTCTCCCCTTGTGCGACGTGGTGAGCAGCACGACCGGGCCGGGTTCGAGGAGGCCGTAGACGCGGCCGAGGGGAAGGGAACGTCTGGGCATGGCGGGCTCCGGGGAGAAGACGTCGACGACCGGCGAACGGCGCGTCCGATCAGGTGTCACCTGCACCGGCCTTCGCCACGGCAGCATCGCGCATCGGCGCGGCGTGCGGTAGTGTCCCTCCGCGGTACGGCGGCTGTCCGTGCGCTTGCCGTGCCGCTTCGCGACCCAGCACTGCTGCTGTCCCGTCCCCATCTCCAAAGGCTCCGCATGACCTGGAAAACCGCTTACCGCTCCGTCTACTACGAGACGATGCCCGACCCCGACGATCCGGTGATCGACCCCGCGACCACCGCGCTGCTGGTGATCGACGTCCAGAACACCTACCTCGTCCGACCGGACCGCGCGACCCTGTCGCCATCGGAGCAGGCGCACTTCGACCGCTGGACGCCGTTCCACGCGCGCATGCACGGCACGGTCATCCCGAACATCGCCCGCGCACTCGATGCGTTCCGCCACCAGGCCATCGAGGTGTTCTTCGCGCGCATCGCGTGTCTCACGAAGAACGGCCGGGACCGCTCACTCTCCCAGAAGATGCCGGGGTTCAACAACCTGCTGCTGCCGAAGGACACCGAGCCGTCGTTCATCGTCCCGGCGCTGGCGCCACGCGACGACGAGATCGTCGTCACGAAGACGACCGACAGCGCGCTGACGGGCACGAACCTGCGGCTGCTGTTGCACAACGTCGGCATCCGCACGGTCGTGTGCACGGGCATCTTCACCGACCAGTGCGTGTCGTCGACGGTACGCAGCCTCGCGGACGAGAGCTTCCGCGTGATCGTCCTCGACGACTGCTGTGCGGCGGCGACCGACGATCTGCATCGCAAGGAGCTGGAGATCATCAACAACATCTATTGCACGGTGATGGGGCTGGACGATCTGCTCGGATTGATGCCGGGCACGGCGGGGTCGTAGGCCGGTGGCGTGGGTCGGGTGGCCGGGCCCGCCCACGTTGTCTTGACCGCCGCAGACGCCGCGTTACGCCCCCGCGGGCGCCGGTGCGGCGTCGACGAAACCCGTGACCGAGGCGATCCGACCATCCGCTGCGACCGTCGCGAAGTCCGTCCCCGCGAGGTACAGCGGCGCCTGCTCCGTGCCGCCTGCGGCCCAGCTGAAGCGGAAGAAGCCGTTGTGCGTCTCGACCTTGCTGACCAGGCGGATGCGATACCCGGGGAAGCTGCGCTGCGCCGTCGCGATCATCGCGTCGATGCTCTCGTGGCCCTCGCCGCGCCGATGCGCATCGACGTACGTGCCGCCGTCCGTCCACGTCTTGGCGACGATCTCCAGCCGTCGCTTCGGATCCTGTTCGTTCCATGCGGCGATGTAGTTCACCACGAGTGCGTTCACATTCGCCTTGGTCTTCGGCGGCGTGGCCGCGCCCTGCGATTCGGCGGAACGCGCTGCCGTTGTCACGGCGGCTGCGCCCGCTGCCATCAGCCATCCGAGTGCCTGTCGTCTTTGCATGATCTTCTCCTGTCGTGTGATCAAGTCGATTCGTGGATACCCGATGCCATTGAATCGCCCGGCCAAGCGCAAGGCGATGACGTGGGAGGTAAGCGCGGCGCTGTTCCCGTGCGGGATTCGATGCAAGACTCCGTGCTCGACAACGCACGCCTCGGTGATCCCATGCCTCGACCCGATGACGCTTCCCCTGTCCTCGACCTCGTCCTCTCCCGCGAGCGCGCCCGCAATGCGCTCGACCTCGCGACCACGGAGCGACTCATCCGCTCGATCGAGGCGGCGCGCGACGATCCCACCGTGCGCGTCGTCCTCCTGCGCGGCGACGGCGCCGGGTTCTGTGCCGGCAGTGATGTGAAGGAGATGGCGCTGGCGCCCACCGAGGGGCGGGTCGCCGTGGCGGCGCGGAAGGCGGCGCTGATGCAGGCCCTTGCCGATCTGGACAAGCCCGTCGTCGCGGCGGTGCATGGCTTCGCGCTGGGCGGCGGGTTCATGCTCGCGATCGGGTGCGACGCGGTGGTGACGGCGGACGATGCGGCGTGGGGGCTGCCCGAGGTCGAACTGGGGTTCTTCCCGCCGTGGGGCATCGAGGCGCTGGTCCGGCGCGTCGGGGTTGCGCGGGCGCGCTGGCTCGTCTGGGGTACGCGCCGGTGGTCCGGTGCCGAGGTGGTGCCGCTCGGCCTCGCCGAAATGACGGTCCCGGCGGATCGAGTGCTCGACGAGGCGCGGGCGCTTGCCTCGAGACTCGCGAGCCTTCCCGTGGCATCGGTGCAGGCGACGAAGCGCTTCTTCCGCGATCAGGTGGCGGTGCCAGGTCTCGACAGCTTCGCCCGCGAGGTCTACCGAGCCAACTGCGACACGGGGGCGGAGCTGTCGAGACCTGGCACCGCCACCACGTCGCCCCTGCGATGTCGGGCATGGGGGGCGTCACCCGCGTGGCGGTATTCTGGTCATGGCGAGGTTCGGCGCCGACTGTCATGCCCCCGGGGCATTCCTGAAGGGCGAAGTCAGCAGTCGGCCGATGTCGTCGGGGCACGGCGCCTTGCTATAGTTCGTGGGACATCGAATCCCGATGCCATCGATCGCGGTCACCACCGAAGGAGGACACCCCATGCCTCGCTCCGCAAAGTCCACATCGGACAAGGCCAGGGATCTGCCGAATGCCGGTCGCGCAGCCTCGCATCACGACGGTGCCGTGCCGCAGGCAGTCCCGGGCCAGCATGCATCCGCCGTCCAGCGCGCGCAGATCGACGCGATCGATGCGAGCCCGCATCAGGCGATCCAGCGCAGGAAGATGGCCGGTGCATTCGGGCCGGCGATACAGCTGGCGGCCGTGAACGCGACCAATCTGGGCGGGGTCGATCTGAAACCGGAGGTCGGGGCGGATTTCCGGAACAACCACATGGCGCCCAGCAAGACGGCTGCCAAGGCGCTCAGCCGGTCCGACGATCGACTCGCCCGTACCTTCAAGAACACGGTCGTTCTGGATGGCGAGGAGGCCGTGAAGACGGCGCTCGGCAATGCCCCCTACTCCCCGACGCCAGTCGCCGTGCCCGGTCTGAACACGGTCACCATTCGCACGAAGACCAGGAACAACTCGTTCAGTTCCAAGGATGTCACCCGCCAGAGAATCGTCCCGACGCCGGAGCCCCTCAAGGTCAAGGTGCGCCTCGCGGCGGACGACGACAAGAAGACCAGCACAGCGCCGACCCCTTCCCCGACGGGGCCTGTCCTCGTCGCCACGGGGGTGTCGGGCTGACCGGTGCCGCAGGCTGCGCAGCGGCTCCCTACGGCGCCGGATTCGGATACCGCCCGCGCAACGCCTCGATCTCCTCGAGCGTCTCGGCATCGAGTTCCACCTGCCCGCCCTCGATGTCTTCGCGCAGCTGGTCGAGCGTAGTGGCACCGATGATCGACGACCCCAGGTACCAGCGGCTCGCGACGTACCCCAGCGCGAGTTGCACGAGCGTGAGTCCGCGGCGCTTCGCGAGGGCGGCGTAGGCGTCGATGGCTTCGGGCACGATCGGCTTCCGGAAGCGTGCGCCGAGCGAATCGAAAAGCGTGAAGCGCGCGCCCGCCGGTGTCGCGCCGCCGAGATACTTTCCCGACAGCAGGCCTGCGGCCAGCGGGCTGTACGCGAGCAGCGACATGTTCTCGCGGAACAGCGCCTCGGCGAGGTCGTTGTCGACGTTGCGCGACAAGAGGCTGTAGCTGTTCTGCAGCGTTGCCGGCCCGGGCACGCCGAGCTCCTTCGCGATGCGGTGGAACTCGCACACGCCCCACGTCGTCTCGTTCGACAGCCCGTAGTGCCGGATCTTGCCGGCGCGGATCATCGCGGCCATGCCCTCAACCTGCTCGCGGATGGCGGGGCCCGGCTTCTCCTTCGTCGGGTCGAAGGCGACGCCGCCGAAGTTCGGCACGTTCCGCTGGGGCCAGTGGATCTGGTACAGGTCGATACAGTTCGTCTGCAATCGCGCGAGGCTCGTGTCGACGGCCTCGGCGATGATCCCGGCGGTGAGATCGGTGCGCCCGTTGCGGATCCAGTCGCGCCGCCCGGGCCCGGCCACCTTCGTGGCGATGACGACATCGTCGCGGCGCTTGCGCTTCGCCAGCCACCTCCCGATGTACGTCTCGGTACGTCCCTGCGTCTCGCCGTTGGGCGGGACGGGATACATCTCCGCCGTGTCGATGAAGTTGATGCCTGCGTCGAGCGCGAAGTCGAGTTGTGCATGCGCGTCGGCTTCGGTGTTCTGCTGGCCCCACGTCATCGTGCCGAGGCAGATCTGCGACACGTGGAGATCGGTGCTGGGGAGGGTGCGGAATTTCATCGGGGCGGTCTCGGCAGGGGCGACGCCGGATCGGCTACGCGCAGGACGCGGAGCGTAACGGAATCCGCTCGGCGTTCCTCGACGACGTGCGCCCTTCGCGGAATCAACGTCCGGGTCGTGTCGTCGGCGCGACCGGTGGATTCTCGACGAACGTCCGCGGCCCCTGGTTCTTCACCCGCTCCCAGATGACGTCCGGGTCCGCCTCGAACAGCGACCGGCGTTCGAACAGGTAGACCTGGATGCCGACGCCCAGAGGCGGCTCGAACGACGGCGAGACCGCCACTTCGTTCCGGCGCAGCTCGCGATAGAGCTGGCGCTCGAGCTCGGTGACCGGGATGTAGGCCTTCCGACCATCGTCGAAACGCACCCGATAGAGCGCTGTCGGATCGGGAAACCTCCCGTCGAACTCGATCGCCTCGATCCGGAAGCGGGTTTTGTCGTAGACGGGCGAGCGTTCGCGCAGGCGGATGTCCGCATGGAATTCGACGCTGCGCTCGGTGATCGCCGGCCGGGCCCAGAAGACGCGTCCCACCCGGGCCTCGGCGGTGTCGGCGGCGATCGCGGGCACCACCAGCAATGCGGTGGCCAGCAGCATGACGGCGGCACCCAGCAGCGCCCCGATGGTCACGAACCAGGTCGGGCGACATGCTGCTGCGCGGCACCGACCCGCTGCACCCCGTGAAGTCCTCTCCATCGCTTCCTCCCGATGCATGCTTCCACGCCCACCTGACAACCTCGACGAACGGAACGTTCCCCCGCGTGGAGCGCGCGGGCAGCCCAGCCCGCGGTGCTACTCTCGACCGTCACACATCGAGTGGCGGAACGCCACCATCCAGCCGGAGGAAGTCCCATGTCCACCCCCGTCGTCGCCGCGGCCAGGAGCCGCGTCTTCCACGAACTCGATTTCGACCGCCCCGGAAAGCAGATCGGGTATCTGCGCGTACCGCAATCGCGGGACGGCGGTGCGTGGTCGACGATCGAGATTCCCATCGCCATCGTGAATGGTGCGCCCGGGCCGGCGGTGCTGTTCACCGGCGGCGTGCACGGCGACGAGTACGAAGGGCAGATCGCCGTGGCGAGGCTCGCGCGCGAACTCGACCCGCAGAGCCTGCGCGGGCGGTTGATCCTGATGCCCGCCGTGGACCTGCCTGCGGCGCTCGCCGGCAAGCGCATGTGTCCCATCGACGGGCGCGACTTCAATCGGTGCCTGCCCGGCGATCCGCGCGGCAGCTTCTGCCAGGTGCTCGCGCACTTCGTCGACACCGAGATCCTCACGCGCGTGGAGATCTCCGTCGACATCCACGCCGCCGGCAACGCGATGGAGGCGGCGCTCAGCACCAACATGCACTACGTCGACGACGCCGACATCCTGCGCCGGACCTTCACGCTGGCCGAGCACTTCGGCGCGCCCTGGAACGTGGTGTTCTCCGGCGTCGACGAAACCAGCACCCTCGCGGCGGCGGCCGAACGGCGCGGCGTCCTGGCGATCTCGTCCGAACTGGGCGGCTACGGCCGCGTGAGTGTGGAGGGCCTGCGGATCGCCGAGCGTGCGCTGCGCAACGTGATGAAGGGCCTGGGCATGATCGACGGCGCGCCCGACACGTCGCAGATCGACGGCAGCGCGGCGACACGCCACATGGAGGTGCCCGGCCACGACGGCTATCTCTTCGCGCCCAGCGACGGCCTGTACGAGCCGCTGCATCTGTCCGGCGCCCCGGTGGAGGCCGGTCAGCTTGCCGGCTGGCTGCACTTCGTCGAGGAATGGGCACGGGCGCCCCAGCCGGTCGAGTACCGCACCGGCGGGTTCGTGTGGATGGCGCCGGGGTCGGGGCGGGTGAAGAAGGGGGATGTGGTCGGGGTGGTGATGCGACCGTATGCGGGCGGCTGACGTGAGAGAACCCACCAGACAGGAGGCGTGCACATGAAGAAGGTCGTCGTGACCGGTGGCAGCGGAAAGGCGGGGCGTGCGGTCGTGCGGGACCTGGTGGAGCACGGCTACAGCGTGCTGAACGTGGACCTCGCGCCACCGCCCGAACCGCTGTGCCATTTCATGAAGGTGGACCTCAACGACATGGGCCAGACGGTCGATGCGTTGCGGCGCGCGATGGGCACGGTGGAGCGCCGACGTCCGTTCGAACTCGCGGATGCCGTGGTGCACCTCGCCGGCATCCCGGCGCCAGGTCTTGCGCCCGACGCGACGACGTTCCAGAACAACCTGATGACGACCTACAACGTCTTCAGCGCCGCGACGCTGCTGGGTTTGCGGCGTGTCGTATGGGCGTCGAGCGAGACGCTCTTCGGGCTGCCGCTCACGCGCGAGGCGCCGGCCTTCGCGCCGATCACGGAGGACCACCCCACGCTGCCGGAGAACGGCTACGCGCTGGCGAAGGGGCTGTGCGAGGAGATGGCGCGGCAGATGCACCGCTGGAATCCCGCGACATCGTTCGTGGGCCTGCGCATCTCGAACATCATCGACCCTGCGGAATACGGCATGTTCGCCGGCTGGCAGTCGGACGCGAACATCCGGAAGTGGAACCTCTGGAGCTACGTCGACACGCGCGACGTCGCGCAGGCCTGCCGCCTCGCGCTGGAGGCGTCCGCCGTCGGCGCCGACCACTGCATCATCGCGGCAGCCGACACCGTGATGTCGCGGCCGAATCGCGATCTGCTCGCGGAATGCTTTCCGCACGTGCCGATCCATGGGGACGTCGGCGAGTTCACGTCGCTGCAATCCTCGGACAAGGCGCGGCGATTGTTCGGATATGTGCCGCGCCATTCGTGGCGGGTGGGGGGCTGACCATGAACCGTTTCCGATTCCTGTTTGCAGGTGCCGCCGCCTTCGCCGTTGCCCTGATCGCCTTCGCCGCAGTGCCGGTCATGCTGGTGAAGGAGAAGTCGCGCATCGAGTTCGTCGGCAGCAAACCGGGCGCGTCGCACGCCGGCGGCTTCAAGGAGTTCTCGGTGTCGGGCGAGGTGGACTGGCTCGATCTCGCGAGCAGCCGCTGGCATGTCGAGATCGACGCCGGGAGCGTGTGGGCTGACGCGGGCGGGCTCGCGAATCACTTGAAGAATGCGGACTTCTTCGACGCGCAGCGGTACACGACCATCACCTTCGATTCGGACCGCATCGAACTGACGAGCCCCCGCGCCGCCATCGTCACGGGTCGGCTCTCGATGCTCGGCCGGGTCGTGACGATCTCCGCGCCGTGCGAGATCACGCTGACGGACGCCGGCCTCGTTGTGAAGACAACGTTCCGCATCGATCGTACGCAATGGGGCATGCGCTACGGGAAGGGGCGCATCGACGACGAGGCGGAGGTCCGGGCGGTGCTGACGTTCCAGCGCTGAGGGGTGCCGACCAAGCCGGCCCCCCTGCCTCCGCGGTCGACTTCCGGGAGGCAGGGGGCGCCCGGACTGCTAGCGGAGATCCTCCTTCACGGCATCCACCGCGACCTGCGCGCAGATGCCGTCGTCCACGGCCATGCCACCGGACACGCCGATGGCCCCGATGTGGTGGCCGCTCCCGGTGACGATGGGCAGACCGCCTTCGAAGGTCACGATGCCCGGAACGTAGGCGATGCCGGGCAGGCGCCCGGCCGCCAGCTCGCCGACGAACTTCGTCGACACCGGGAAGCCGGCCGACGTCTGCGCCTTCAGCATCGCAATGTCGATGCTCTTCAGATACGAATCGTCCATCCGGACGAAGTACTTCAGGTTGCCGCCGCCGTCGAGCACGGCGATGTCGAGCTTCCAGCCCTCCTGGAGCGCCCTTGCCTCGCACGCGACAGTCATCTTGCGGGCGATGTCGAGCGTCAGGATGGGGCGCTGCTCGACAGCGTGGACGGCGCCGGCGCCGAGCGTGGCGATGGTGGTCAGTGCGAATACGAGTCTGTTCATGGTGAACCTCTCTGGATTGGGACCGCGAGTTGACGGGGTGGGAGATGCCTTCGGATCCGTGAACCTCAGCGCCAGCGGTCGGCGTTCTGCTCGGCGAAGGTGGCAAAGCTTCGAGCCGGGCGCCCGGTGATCTTCTGCACGTCGTCGGTGAGACCCGCCGCGTAGCCGGCGGCGATGGCCTGGTTGAGGCCCGACAGGATGTCGGTGGTCCATGCATCCATACCCATCGTCTGCATCGTAGCGATGGCGTCACTCTCCGCGATGCGCCGGTAGGTCGCCACGCGCCCCGAGGCGCGCGCAATCTCGTCGAGCACCTCCTGGACGCCCAGTGCAGCAGGCCCCGTCAGCGTGTGGATCGCGCCGGCGTGCGCTTCCGGGTCGAGAAGGACGCGTGCGCTCACCGCCGCGATGTCGAGAGCGTCCACATAGCCGGCCTTGCCATCGCCGTACGACAGGAACACTTCGCCCTTCCGGATCATCTCGCCGTGGTACGTGATCCAGTTCTGCATGAAGAAGCTCGGTCGAACGATCGTCCAGTCGATGCCCGATTCCATGACGAGCTGGTCGATGTCGCCCTGCAACCTGCCGATGGTCGATGGTGACTTCGGGTCTGCGCCGGCACCCGATGAGCGAACGATGTGCCGGACACCGGCGTCGCGGGCTGCGTCGATCGCGTGACGTGCGAGTTCGAGCTTGTTCGGCACCAGGGGGAACAGGAGGAAGAGTCTGTCGATGCCTTCGAAGGCGCGGCGCAAGCTCGCGGGATCCTCGAAGTCGACCACCCGCGCGGGGACGCCATCCCGGGACTGACCCGAACGGCTGCCCGCAATCACGTGGGTGCCGGCTTCATCGAGAAGCGGGACGAGATGGCTGCCGATCGTACCTGTGGCGCCGGTGACGAGGATGGTGGGGTTCTGCATGTCGCGGGACTCCTGTCGAGGTGATGGCGACGATTCTGGTACCGACACCTGTTCCCGAGTAGCCCATAATCCGGACAATCATCTTCAACCAATCGTTGAAACAATGGACACCGTTTCCGCCCTCGACATGCTGGTCCGCAGTGCGGAGGAAGCCAGCTTCTCGGCCGCCGCGAGGCAACTGGGCGTGACGCCGGCCGCCGTGAGCAAGCAGGTGGCTGCGCTCGAGAAGTCGCTCGGTGTGCGTCTCGTGCAGCGAAGCACTCGACGCCTGGCGCTCACCGAGGCCGGCGTGCGGTTGGTCTCGGAGGCCACACCCGGTCTGCGGCAGGTGCAGGCAGCCCTTGCGGCTACCAATCAGAAGACCGCGGCCGTGTCGGGCGTCCTGAAGGTGAGCCTGGCACCTGCCTTCGGCCGCCGCTACGTGCTGCCCCTCATGGGGCCGCTGCTGGACCGGCATCCCGGACTGCGCCTCGACTGGCACTTCGAGAATCGCCAGGTCGATCTCATCGGCGAAGGATTCGATGCCGGCATCTCGGGCGGGGTCGACATCAACAGCGGCCTCACTGCGCGCGCGCTGGTGCCGCTCCACCTCGTGGTGGTCGCCGCCCCCGAGTATCTGAAGCGCCGCGGGGATCCCGCGATCCGTCGACCGGAAGACCTCGCGGCCCAGGAGGCGCTGCTGCTGCGCTCGCCCAATTCGGGCCGCACCCGTCCGTGGCTTCTGAAGAACGGCGCGCGGGAGATGCTCGTCGAGCCGAGCCCGCGGATCTGGGTGAGCGATCCCGAAGCCCTGTGCGATGCGGTGGTCGAAGGCTACGGCATCGCGCTCGCCGCACTCACGCACGTCCGGCCGCATCTCGACAGCGGCGCCCTCGTACGCCTCCTGCCGCGGTGGTGGTGCGACGGCGGGATGATCTCCGTGTACTTTCCCTCGGGCCGCCTCATGCCCGCGAAGACCCGCGTCTTCGTCGACCACCTGACGGAGTCGATGCGGGCCGCCGGGCTCGGGAAGCGTTTGTCGGCGTGACGGACGCGCAGTGGTGGTGACGGTATTGGCATGGCGCGCGGTGGTCGAAAGGGCGCTGGTTTCGGTTGAGGCGTTTCCTTGCATTGACCGCTTTCGGGGCCATGGGCTGCCTCTCCGGCCGATGGCCCGCGGCGGCTTGGCCGCAGGACGTGCCAACAAGGGGTGGGCCCCTTGTATATCCCCCCGTTGATGCACCACCTTCCGTGGAGCGGGCGATGCTCCTGTAGGAGCGGGCCATGCCCGCGAGAGCGACGGTTTCGGCTGAAGCGCTTCCATGCCTCCACTCGGTTCTGCACCGCGGACCGCTCGCGTGCCAAACTGAACGTCATTGTCTGCGGCGCAGCCGCTATGTGTGCCAGCGCACGCCGTGCGCGGGCGTCCGGTGCTACGGTCATCGGACCCGAGCGAAACCGAGGTTTTCACCGTGGCCACCGTGAACCAGAAGCAACCTGATCAGAACCGGATCATCGCGTCGCTGGCGACAGAATGCCATGTGCCGATGGGCGAGATGACGGCCCTCTACGAACACGAGCGGGCCGAGCTTGCGTTGGGGGCGCGTGTCACGACCTACCTTCACATCTTCGCCACGCGCAAGGTGCTGGAGCTTTTGCAACGGCGCGAGCGGGACCAGCAGCTCGAGACGGAGGCCGCCGCCGCTTCGGTTGCGGCATGATGTCGGTACGGTTGTCCGTGAAGGAGGACGATATGTCGAGTGCGGGTAGCGATGCGATTCTGACGCGCCGTCGTATCGTTCTGGGCGCTGTGGCTTGTGGCGCCCTATCGCCAACGCTGCTTGCGTGTTCATCGACGGCAAGCGAGCAGGACGTTGCACGATCCCTGCGGCGCCCGCTGGCCGACAGCGGTGTCGACCGTCCCCTCCTGATGCGTGAACTGGTTCGCCACGCGACGCTCGCGCCGTCCAGCCACAACACCCAGTGCTGGCTGTTCCGCTTGCAGGAGAAGTCGATCCAGATCGCGCCGGATTTCTCGCGGCGCTGCCCGATCGTCGATCCCGACGATCACCATCTCTACGTCTCGCTCGGCTGCGCCACGGAGAACCTGGTCCACGCGGCACTCGCTGCGGGGCTCCATGCCGATGTCAGTCACGATGACCCGGGCGCCATCACCGCGAGCCTGGAACCCACACGGGCCCTGGCGACGCCGCTGTTCCGGGCCATCGCCGAACGTCAATGCACGCGAGGCGACTACGAAGGCAAGCCGCTCTCGAACGACGAACTCCGACTTCTCGAGCGCGCCGGCACCGGCGACGGCGTGCGGGTGATGCTGTTGACCGAGCGCACTGCCACGGAGAAGGTGCTGGAGTACGTGGTCGCAGCGAACTCCGCGCAGATGGGTGACCCTGCATTCATCGCCGAATTGAAGACCTGGATCCGCTTCGGCGCCGACGAGGCGGAGCGCACGGGTGACGGTCTCTTCTCCGGGGCGAGCGGATCCCCGGTCCTGCCGCGGTGGGTGGGCAGCCCGCTGATGGGGCTCTTCTTCACCGGGAAGTCCGAGAACAAGCGCTACGCGAGGCAGGTCCGTAACTCCTCGGGCATCGCCGTATTCGTGTCCGAGGCGAACGACCGGGCGCACTGGATCGAGGCGGGGCGGTGCTACGAGCGCTTTGCGTTGCAGGCGACGGCGCTCGGTGTGCGCAACGCGTTCGTGAATCAACCCGTCGAGGTGGGATCGATCCGGCCCCAGTTCGCGTCAGCGCTGGGCCTGGGCAGCTCGCGGCCGGACCTGGTGGTGCGCTTCGGCCGCGGGCCAGCGATGCCGCTGTCGATGCGTCGGCCGGTGGAGGCGGTGATGGTTTGACGTCGAGAGTGGACAGGGAGCTGCACCACCTTCCGTGGAGCGGGCGATGTTCCTTATGCGGCGATTGCGCGCCAGCGCGGCTATCGGCCTACAACGACTCCACGAACCTCACAAGCGCATCGCGATCGTCCTTGCGCATCGCGCGGACGATCTCGCGCGCAGCTTCCGCTTCGCCGCCGTGCCACAGGATCGCCTCGACGACATTCCGCGCGCGTCCGTCGTGGAGCAGATCGGTGTGCCCGTTCACCGTCCGGAGCAGGCCGATCCCCCACAGCGGCGGCGTGCGCCACTCTCGCCCATCCGCGATGAAATCCGGCCGATGGTCCGCGAGGGCCTCGCCCATGTCGTGCAGGAGCAGGTCCGTGTACGGGCGGATGGTGATGCCGGTGGCGGAGAGTCCAGGGACGGGTCCGGTGTCGACCACCGGCACATGGCAGACCGCGCATCGCGCCTGCACGAAGAGCTGCTCGCCGCGCCGCACCCGCGGATCATCGACATCGCGACGCGCAGGCACGGCGAGCGCGCGCACGTAGAACGTGATGTTGTCGAGCCGGCTCGGGATCACCTCCGGCACGAACGCGTCGCCCTTGCACGCACCGAGTCCGCTGCACTGGATCGCCGCCGGCAACTCGCGGCACGCCTTCTGCGCGGGCGGGCAGTTCTCGTCGGGGAACAGGAACGTCGTCGCGCCGATGTCGCCGTGGAAGGCGGCGGCGGTCTGCTGGCGGAGACTCGGCTGGTTCGCCTTCCATCCGAAACGACCGATGGCCGTGGTGTGTCGTTCGACATCCCACACGATGTTGGGGCGCCCGCTGATGCCGTGCACCGCCTGCTGCCGTGCGATGTCGAGGAGCGTGGCGTCCGGCACCGCTTCGAGCAGCCCCAGCCCGACCATCGTGGGGGCGATGCGCGGTGAGGTCATCGTCGCGTTCCCGAGCGGCCCGAACGCGAGCTGCATGAAGGTGATGCGCGGCACCCGCAGACGGATCGTCTCGCCGTCGGCGAAGCGGACTTCGCGCTCGCCGTAGCCGAAGATCGCCTGCCCTTCGGGCGGGACTGCGCCTGCGATGCCGCGGTTCTGCAACTGGTCGCCATACGCCGGGTGCGGCAGCGGGCCGCCGTCCGCCGTCTGCCCCGGGACACTCAGCCGCACGAGCATCCCGCGCACCGCCAGCTCACGCTCGCGAGGCGCGCGTGCGCGGCCGTTCCGTTCGTGGCACTGGCTGCATCGGTCCTCGTTGAACGTGGGCCCGAGGCCCCAGACGCCGCTGGGGTCCGGCGCGACGACCCACGGCTCGTTGAACTGATGGTGCCCCTCGGCGAACACCGCGGTCTGCGCTGCCGTCAGCATGGCCACCGGCACCATGTAGCTCCCCGGGCCGGATTCGATGGTGGTGAACGCGCCGGCGGTGAGGGCCGACGCAGGCAGTTCGTCGGCGCCGGCGGCGAGGAGCAAGGACGTGACCCACGCGCACGCGACTGTCGCGATCACAGGGAATCGAAGGGAACGCAGGCGCATGGGCACGGCAGGGGGGAGAGGCCAACGGAGAGACGATGTGACCCGATGGTGCGTCGTCCCGGGCAGGTCTGTCGAGCCGCGCGAGGTGGTAGGCGGACGGCGAGCGATCGCGCCGTGGTCGCCTCCCGCATGACCCGGGGCGTTGATCGATCCGGCGTCGATCGGCATCGTCGTTCCTCCCCAGCCAGACCCATCGCTTTTTCCGAATCGTCGCGAGGAACTGCCGACCGGGGATTGCAGTCTGCCCAACTCGCCTGCAGCAGCAGGTCTGTCAGCCCCCACCCACCACGCCCACGCGACCATGATCCCCACCCCGCGCTCCTCGTTCCTTCGATGGCTCCATCGCGCCCTCGGCCACCACGACATCGCCGGAACGGGCGGCGCCCGGCCCCCGATGCGCGAAGGGATGGATCTCGCCCGGCGGCGGGTCCTCAGAGGCGGCGCGGTTCTCGCCCTCGCGCCCGGTGCCGAAGCCGGTGCCGCCAGGCGCAGCGGCGCATCGCCCAAGGTCGCGGTGATCGGCGGTGGTCTCGCCGGGCTCACCGCTGCGTACGAGCTCGCCGTCGCGGGCATCGACGCCGACGTCTTCGAGGCATCCACGCGGCTGGGCGGCCGCTGCTGGTCCGACCGCGAGACCTTCGCCGGCGGGCAGATCATCGAGCGCGGTGGCGAGCTCATCGACACCGACCATCGGCAGATCCGGCAGCTGGCGCGACGCCTCGGACTGGCGCTGGACGATGTGATCGCGGCCGAGGCGCCCGGCACCGATGCATGGATCTGGTTCGACGGCGAGCGCTACACCGCCGAGGCCGCCGTCCGCGATTTCCAGCCGGTGTATCCGGTGGTGCGGGCGCAGCGGCGGGCCATCGGCGAACCGAGCTATCGCAGTCCGACGGCGGCCGCGCGGCAATTGGACGCGTTGAACGTCGCCGAATGGATCGAGCGCCACGTGCCCGGTGGAGGCGCGTCGCGGTTCGGCCGATACCTCCGCGGCGCCATCGAGGACAACATGGCGACCGAGGCCGAGAACCTCTCGGGGCTCGTGGCCGTCGCGATGCTGTCGACCTCCACGCGCCAGCAGGTCGACCCGTATGGCGGATCCGACACGCGCTTTCACGTGCGCGACGGCAACGACGCCATCGTGAAGCGCCTTGCTGACGCCCTGCGTCGACCGGTGTCAATTGAGAGCCAGCTCGTCGCACTGGCCCGCCGTGGCGACGGTCGATGCGACGTGACGGTGCAGCGCGGCTCCGGGCTCGTCACGGACACCTACGACCGCGTGATCCTCGCCCTGCCCTTCGCCAACCTGAGGGATGTGGACCTGACCCGTGCCGCGTTCAGTCCGCGCAAGCGCCGCGCGATCGAGCAACTGCCGATGGCCGCCAGCGCGAAGCTGCAGTTGCAGTTCGACTTCCGTTTGTGGCGCGCCATGGGCAACTCCGGTTCGATGATGCTGGACGGGCTGCGCACCACCTGGGAAGTCACGCGCGCCCAGCCCGGGACGCCCGGGATCCTCAACGTCTGGAGCACCGGGCAGCGTGCGATCTCCACCGGCGAAGGCAGCGATGTGGACCAGGCCACGACCGCGCTCGCGGAGATCGAGCGGATCGTCCCGGGGATCTCGCAGGCGTGGAATGGCCGCGTGAGCCGGACGGTGTGGGACCCGGCGTCCGGCCCCAAGGGTTCGTACGCCTTCCATCCCTCCGGATACATCACGAGCCTGGCGGGGATCGAGGCCGAGGCCGAAGGGTCCGTGCATTTCGCGGGCGAGCACACGTCGCGCGAGTGGCAGGGGTTCCTGAATGGCGCTGTCGAGAGCGGACAACGTGCTGCGCGGGAGGTGCTGAGGGTGGCGCGGCGAGCGTGAGGGCGTTGGCGGGGTGCCTCTCGGGCCGGTGGCCTGCGGCGGCGGAGCCGCGTGGTGTACCAACAAGGGGAGGGCCCCTTGTATATCCCCCCGTGGATGCACCACTCTTCGTGGAGCGGGCAATGGTTTTGCAGGAGCGGGCCATGCCCGCGAAAGCGCCTGTTCCGGTTGATGCGATTCCATAGCATCCACCGCTTTCGGGGCCATGGGCCCCTCCTACACTGTTGCGATGTCTCGCGCCTCGTCGCCGCCCAGGAACCCACCCGACTGCCGCTTCCACAGCTGCGCATATAACCCGCCTGCCGCCAGCAGCGCCTCGTGCGGGCCGCTCTCCACGATGCGGCCCTGATCGATCACGACGAGCCGGTCCATCCGCACGATCGTGCTCAGGCGGTGCGCGATGGCGATCACGGTCTTGCCGGCCATCAGATCGTCGAGCTGCTCCTGGATCGCGGCCTCGATCTCGCTATCGAGCGCCGACGTCGCCTCGTCCAGCACGAGGATCGGTGCGTCCTTGAGGATGACGCGCGCCAGGGCCACGCGCTGACGCTGGCCGCCCGACAGCTTCACGCCGCGTTCGCCTGCGTGCGCCTCATAGCCGGCGCGGTCCTTCCAGTCGCGCAGGCCTAGGATGAACTCGTGTGCGTGTGCGCGGCGGGCCGCGGACTCGACCTCGGCATCGGTCGCGTCGGGCCGACCGTATCGGATGTTCTCGGCGATGGACCGGTGCAGCAGCGAGGTGTCCTGCGTGACCATGCCGATGGCGGCGCGCAGGCTTTCCTGGGTCACCGAGCGGACGTCGTGACCGTCGATGCGGATGGCGCCGCCCTCGGTGTCGTGGAACCTGAGCAGCAGGTTCACGAGCGTCGACTTGCCGGCACCGCTGCGTCCGACGAGCCCGACGCGCTCGCCCGGCCGTACCACGAGATCGAGACCATCGATCACGGCCGTCCCCGGTTGCAGTCCGCGACCGTAGCTGAAGCGAAGCGATTCGAACCTGACCTCGCCTTGCGTCACGACGAGCGGCTTCGCGTCCGGCGCATCGAGCAGCGCGAGCGGTCGCGCGATGCTGTCCATGCCCTCCTGCACCACGCCGACGTTCTCGAAGATGCCGCTCACCTCCCAGCTCACCCAGCCCGCCATGTTCGCGATCTGCCACGCGAGCGGGATGGCCGTCGCCACTTCGGTGGCACTCACCCGGCCTTCCATCCACAGCCATCCGCCGAGCAGCGCGGTGCCGGCCACGAGGAGGATGTTGATGAGGGCGAGCGAGAACACGAACAGCGTGCTCCATCGCATGTGGGCCTGCATCCGCAACGCGTGCTCGTCGAGACTCTCGCGCACGTGGGCGTCCTCGTCGCGCGAGCGCGCGAAGAGCTTCACCGTGAGGATGTTCGTGTAGCTGTCCACCACGCGCCCCATCACCTGGGACCGCGCCTCGGAACTGGCCCGCGACAGATCGCGCATGCGCGGCACGAACGTGCGAAGGAACAGCACGTAGGTCGCCATCCACGCGAGCGTGGGGATGGCCAGCAGCGGGTGCGAGAACACCATCACGACCAGCGCCGTGAGCCCATAGACGAGGATGTACCAGATGGCCCGGATGCACGACACGACGCTCTCGCGCAGCGAGTTGGCGGTGTTCATCACGCGGTTGGCGATGCGCCCCGCGAAGTCGTTCTGGAAGAAGGTCCATGACTGGCGCACCACGTGCCAGTGGTTCTGCCAGCGGATCTCGGTGGTGACGCCGGGCAGCACGGCGTTGAGGCGCATCAGGCAGTCGACGAGGATCGCGAGCGGACGCGCCACGAGGAACAGCCCGGCGAGCAGGAGGAGAACATCTGCCGCCTGGGCCAGCGCCACCTTCGGATCGGGGGCCGTCATGATGCCCACGAGCCGCCCGATGAAGAGCGGCACGATCATGTCAAGCAACGCCACCGCGAGACTCGCGGCGAGCATGCCGCCGTAGACGCGCGGGTGCTGCTTCAGGAAGTGGTGATAGAACGCCCAGAGCGTGCCGGGCGGCCCCGCGGCGGGCGTGACGTCACCCGGCGGAACGGCCGTGCCCGGGACGAGCGATTCGAAGAAGCGGAAGGGATTCAGGGGCAACGTGCTCGCTTGGACCGCCGGAGCTTACCGCACCCGTTCGCGTCACCGCGCCCGTTGCATGACACCGACCTCTGCAGGCCTGCGGTGGTGCTTTGCCGCGTTCGGTTGCCCGGGCGTATTCACGACACGCCGAAGGGGAAGCGCCATCGTTCCTCCCGCTGCGGGTGAAACTTGACGAAACGCGAGGATCGGATGCAGATTCGGATCGGCTTCGGGCGCTCCCGCCGACCCGGGCCGACCCAAGACAACAGATCGATCAAGGAGACCACCTTGCGTACCTTTCTCGCCTCCGTGTCGCTTGCGACCATCACGCTCCTCGCGTCCTTCCAGGCCAGCGCCGCGTTCACCGTCAAGATATTCGCCGACCCCGTCGATACCGGGACGGACGTCGAATTCGGAGACCAGATCGGGGAATTCACCAGCGATCTGATCGGCTTCACCAGCGACAACCTCGTGACCAGCGATCCGGGATGGCCCCTCGCCGACCGGACCTTCGGTGCCGAGGTGACCGGGTACTTCAACACTGCCGTGGAAGGCCTCTATCCGCTCTACCTGGGCTCTGACGACGGCGCGTATCTCTTCGTGAACGGTGCCCTCGTCATCTCGCGTCCGGGCAACCAGAGCTACGGCGAGAGTCAGGCGGACGCCAGCCTGATGGAAGGGTCGACGCCATTCCGCATCGTCTACTTCAACGGCCCCTGCTGCGGATCGCAGCTCACGATCGCCGCCGACGACCGCGTGACGATCACGTCCGCCCCGATCCCCGAGCCCGGCACGTACGCCCTGATGGCCGGCGGTCTCGCGGTACTGGCGGCCGGCGCGCGTCGCCGTCGTCAACGGGAGATCGGCTGACCCTGCCGGGTCGACGCTCCCCCCGATGCGTCAGTCCGCCGGGGGGAGTCTCCCGGGGTGACATTCGTCCCGGATCGCTTGCCCCGTTCGGGTCTTCCTGATCTCGGGGGGGCGTGCTTTCTGTTCACGTTCGCGTAGATGTCTCCTGCCATGGGAGGGCGACCACATGGTGCGGGCCGTCGATGTGGACGGATACCCCGGTAGCGCACGTTCCTGGTTCGGCTGCTCGCGTGGCGCGGATCCGCCCGGAATGGAATCCGACCGCGATCGGGATCAGCCCCTTCGAATGATGATTCGCTGCGATCGGTGCGCGCGGCGGAAGCCGCACAAGGTGGGCGCCCGCGCGCGAGGCGGCAGCTCGCCCGTTCATGCCTCCAGCACTACTCGCGGTCTCTCGACCGCAGGTCTTCGATCCGTGGCGCTGGCTTGTCCGAATAGACCGGGAGATCGAACGGGGTCGATCCGGTCTTCATTGCCGCTCTCTCCTTCGCCGAAAGGGCCATCAGATCGGCAAGCCGATAGGGGCGGTCTGCGCATTGGACATTGAAGGACCTTTGAAGGCTGTTTGCCCGCTGCACGGAAGCGTTGTACTCATCGATCGACCGGTTGAACGAACGTACGGAGTCGTGCATCGACTGAACGCGTGCGTTGAATGCCTTGACCTGCTTCTCGGCCCTCGCATCCACGAGCTTGCGGTCATGGTCGACCTGCTTCTCTTCGGCCGACAATCTTGCCCGGGTGGCTTGCAACGCATCGCTCTGCTTCGACAGGGTGCTCGAGATGTCATCCGCTTCGGTGAGGAACCCGGCCCACGCGCGAATCTCCTCTGCTGTCATCGTCTTCACCCCCGCCCTTTGGGAGCGGGTGTCTTGGCGCCCGGCGGCTCGCGCATAGGCGACCTCATCTCCGGCAAGCGGAGACGTCCCGTCCGATGGCTCCGTAGCGCAGCCAGCAATGACGAGGGCGATCGCCATCCCAATGCCACATGTCTTCATCGCTCTTCCCTTTCCAGATTCAAGACAGCGTGGTTCTGCCCGCCGGGGCGGGACCCGTAGCTCCAGGCTATGCGTGGTCTGTCTCACCGTTTCCGGTTGCCCATGGGTCCGCCCCTGCCTCACCACCCGCGGCGGTCGACGATCGTCAGGAGGCGATGGCGCCGTGCCACACGCCACCGTATAGCTATGGAAGAGCTTCCACGATAGGTATCCGATACTGACGATGAACGGATGCCATGGTCAAGCAGCGACCATGCGCAGGCATCCGGATGCTCGGAGCGCCCGCGACGCGATGTGCAATCTTCGTGTCCGTGGATCAAGGAACCAGGAGTCCTGCTTCCAAAAAGAGCGGGAGTGTGACGTTTGCATTGATGGCTCGCCGTTCGGCGCAGCGGATCGGAAGAAGGCTCCGCATCCGTGTGGAAGTGTTTCCAGGTGGCATGTACGATCGGGTGGCGTGATGGCAATGTCTGCTCGCAGGCATGGGGCAGACACCAATCGTGCCAAAGAGGTAGCGGCTGACGCCGGTTCGGAAGGATGCCCAAGGACCCCGCATTCGCAAGAGGAACTACGGATTTCATGTTCTCCCTGCACACCTGGAACCTATCGCCTAGTCTTTGCCACGTGGCGCTAGCTGCCGCCTTGGCTGTCACTTCCCAACGCGCATGGCCGGGATATTCGGAAGGCGCTGCGGCGTACCGGCGGGGGGATTTCGCGACGGCAATGAAGGAATGGCTCCCCGCCGCGCGCAAGGGCGACCTGGAGGCGCAGTACGGCCTGGGGCTGATGCATGCCAACGGGCAGGGGACGCCACGCAATGGGGAGGAAGCCGTCCGCTGGTTCCGGCCTGCGGCCGAGAAAGGCCATGCGCTCGCTCAGAACAACCTCTGTGCCTGCTACGTCGACGGGTTCGGCGTCGATCAGGACGTGGATCTTGCCGTCAGCTGGTGTGCCAAGGCCGCCGAGAAGGGTGAGGCGAATGCCAATCGGAACCTGGGGCGCATCTACGCAGAAGGGTTGCTGGGGTACAGAGATCGACAGAAGGCTGAAGGCTACTATCGGGCGGCTGCCGAGAAGGGCCACGCCGACGCACAGTGGCGTCTCGGTCAGCTCTGGCTTGTGCGCCAAGCCGATGATGTCGAGTTGGCCGGTGCGTACCTGTGGATCCGGAAAGCAGCCGACGGAGGAAGTGCGGACGCCCAGCATTTCGTCGGCCGTGGCTACGAGACCGGATCGAACGGTGAGAAGAGCTTCGACAAAGCCACCCTCTGGTATCGCAAGGCGGCGGAACAGGGGCTGGCCAAGGCTCAGAGCGCGCTCGGCAGGATGTACCTCGATGCGGTGCCTGTCACGAGGGATGTTTTCATCACTATCGATCTTGCAGAGGGCCTCAAGTGGATCCGCAAGGCCGCAGCGCAGGACGACGCTGCTGCGCTCTCCACGATGAGCACGATGTACCTCGAAGGAAGCGGGGTCGAGCAGGATATCCCTCTGGGCAATGCCCTCCTGTGGTTGTCCGAGGACGCCACCTTGCCGCCGGGAAGGGAGGCGCCGCTTAGCCCGTTGATGGTCCCGGATCCCCCGCCCGGTTGCGAGTTTCCGATGGAGATGGGCAATGCGTACAAGCTGTACCGGGCGCTGATCAAGCCGGGCAGGTTCGAAGACGAGCTGGATCGGTATCTGGCAGGTCCGCGTCCATGTGCGAAGGGTCCACGCCGCCCGGTTGTCATGCCGTCGACGGTCCTCAGGCTTACGAGTCCACGATGAACCAAGGACGTCCCGATGCCGCTGGTTTTGCAATGACGACTGCTCTGCCGTGCGTGAGATCGGTCGGGAGGCTGGAATGGGTGCGTCGTGCGGAGCGGCTTCTCGGGGCGGTCTGCTTCCTGATGGCATCAGCCGCCGTGCAGGCCGGACTCGAAGAGGGCGAGGCCGCCTTCAAGAGAGGTGACTATGTTGTTGCCATCGCCGAACTGATGCCTCTCGCACGAGCCGGACGACCGGAGGCCGAGTACCGCATCGGAGCGGTCTACATGTTCGGGCTGGGAGCGGCCAAGGACGACAAGATCGCCTTTCTATGGCTGAACCGGGCGGCGCGGAACGGGCACCCGTCGGCGCAGTACCTGTTCGGCATGCTGCACGCCGAAGGCCGCGGTACGGAGATCGATCCCGAGGTCGCGGCCGTCTGGCTGACCAAGGCTGCGAAGAAGGGCGTCGTACCGGCACAGCACGAGTTGGGGCGTCTTCACGCCGAGGGTTTTCTGGGCAAGAGAGATCTCCGAAAGGCCACGTACTGGCTCGAACTGGCCGCCCAAGCAGACCATGCCCCGGCGCAGGTCGCCCTGGCGCGCGTTCTTGTGAATCTGCGGAACGAGCGGTATGACCTCGAAGCGGCCAAACGTTGGGTAGCCCGCGCGGCCGAGTTGGGCAACGCCGATGGGCAGGCGCGGGTGGCGTCGAACTACCTGCTCCAGCGCATGTATCCCCAGGCGGTGGACCTGTTCTCCAAAGCTGCGGGTCAGGGGCACGCCGGGGCGCAGGCTTCCCTTGGCAGGATGTATCTGCAAGGCGACGGCGTGCCGATGGATCACAAGGAGGCCTTCGTCCTGCTCTGCAAGGCCGCCGCCCAGGGGGAGTCGAGTGCGTTCTACAACCTTGGCACCATCTTCCTGGACGGTCTGGGACAAAGACGCGATCTGGCACTGTCGACGGCGATGCGATGGCTCGCGCGGGACGCGGATGCGATGCCCGGACAAGCCGTGATCCAGCACTACCCCGCCAGTTTCACGGATGGTGACGTCGCTGCAGTCGCTGAACTGGCAAATGCTCTCGAACGTCCCGGGGCTTTCCAGAAAGCGCTCGATGCCTACCTCCGCGCGCCGCCTATGTCGGTCACGAAAAGCGGGCAGAAGGACGAGGCATCCCGCTTGGTCGAGAGAATCCGCCCGTAATCAGGTCTTCGGGTGTGGGTGCTCCATGGCTAGACTCGGCGTTCCACCTTTCGACACGCCGAATCCCCAGCCATGCACGAAGACACCGAACGCCGCCTGACGGACCTGGAGATCAAGGCCAGCCAAGCCGAGGACACCCTCGACCGACTGAACGACGTCATCGTGCGCCAGCAGGCGCAGATCGACCTGTTGCTGCGGGAAGTGGCGCTGTTGCGAGCACAGGCGCCGGCCGACGAGACGTCAGCCTTCCGCAGCCTGCGGGACGAGTTGCCGCCGCATTATTGAGCGTTGGATGGTCTTGGTGGGCGTCATGGATGCTCCACCAACGGTGGGAATGGGCACGACCTCGGAGGCGCGGGCCGTGCCCGCGAAAGCGATCGTTCCAATTGATGCGTCTCCGCGCATTTACCGCTTTCGGGGCCATGGGCCGCCTCTCGGGCCGGTGGCCCGCGGCGGCTTGGCCGCGTGGTGTACGAACAAGGGGAGGGCCCCTTGTATATCCCCCGAGGACGCATCCCGAGTCGTTGGTGTGGATGCCCTTGTAGGCGCGCGCCATGCCCGCGAAAGCGATCGTTCCGGTCGAAGCGATTCCCCGCTTGCTTGACGTGGTTCCGACCCAGATGGACCACCGCAGGTGGCAAGACATGACCCCCAAGATCCATGCACGCCCAGCCATCGGGGACGCTCAACCTCGACCCGACGTCACGCTGAAGTCCGGCACCCTCCACGCCGCCGCATCGCCCATCCGAGCACACCAAGGCCACCCAGCAGCTGTGCCCACGTCTCCGGCTCCGGGACGGGCGCGAATTGCACGTATAGATCGCCGTCCTGCACGGCCAGCTGGAAGGTGCCCCCGGCGAGCGGGCTCAGGAATCCCTGGGTGTCCAGCGTCACGCGCGCCGGGTCGAAACCGACGATGCCGCCGGTGGTGTCGACGATCTGCCACTGCCACGCACGGTGCGGATCGAAACCGGTCAGCGGCGCGGCCTGGTCGCTGCCGTCCAGCGTGGCGAGGCTGATCGTGAAGCGGCTGTTCGCCGTGGTGCCGGACTGGATGGTCAGCATGCCGTCGATGGCCCAGAGGTCCCAGTGCTGGCCGGCGATGCCGTTCGCTGCCGCGAGCTCCACCACGAAGCTGCCGCCGCTGCCCCAGGTGGCGTCGCCGGTGGTCACGGTGCCGGGGCTGTTGCCCGGCGAGAAGCGGCCGCCGTCGTTCACGAACACTGCGCCGTACTCCCCGGCGCCCTTGGCCAGGCCGCCGTAGTTCACATCCACCGGGCCGAGGATGCTGCCGTTGTTCACCAGCAGGCCGCCATTCAGTTGCAGCCGACCGCCGGCGCGCAGTTCGATCGTGCCGCCGGGCGCGTTCACGGCGCCCACCGTGGTCCGGCTGCCGCCGCCCAGCACGATGTTGCCGCTGGTGCTGACCAGCGTGCCGTCGGCCGCGACCTCGATCTGCCCGCCCGAGCTGAAATGGCTGACGCTGGCAGTACCGGCAACGACTAGGGTGCCGGTCGGGTTGCTGCCGCCGGTCCAGGCGAGGCTGCGGCCCGGCAGGACGTGGATCGTCCCCTCGTTGGCCACGCCGACGAAGGTGGTGCCCGACGCCGGCGACAGGACCGTACCGCCACCGATGTGCGTTCCCACCAGGCGCCGCACCGCGCTGATGTCGTGGCCGCCCGGACCGATCAGCCGCCCGCCGTTGAGTGTGGTGCCGGTGTAGACGACCTGACCGCCGGGCCCGGCCTGCACCACCGAGAAGCCCAGGTTGCGTTCGCCCAGGCGCAAGGTGCCGAACCCGTTCACCTCGTACTCGGATGCGCTGCTGTTGGCCATCTCCAGCGTGCCACCCTGCACCTGCACCATGCCGGTGAAGCTGTTGCGGCCGCTCAGCACCTGGGTGCTGGCGCCGATCTTGATCAGCCCGCCGTCGCCATCGATGTCGCCGTTGTAGCTGAAGTGGCCTTCTCTGCCGCCCAGAGTCATGGCGCGGCCTTCGGTCGGGTCGGCCAACAGCGTGATCCGGCCGCCCGCAGTGCTGTTCACCCCGCTGGTGAACAACGAGCCGCCGTCGATCTCGATGGTGCTCGCTGCGGTCCAGAACCACGTCTGGGCGGCGTCGACTCGCGCGCCCGCCCGCACCTGCAGATGCCCCGTGCCACCCCTCTGGGCATCGGACACGCCACCCATTCCCAACGCGCCGGTGACGGTGAGTTGCGTGCCCGCGCCCGTGGCCACCAGGGTGCCCACCGAGCCTCCCAGGGCGCCGCCTCCCGCGAGGAACGCCGTCGCACGGCCGCCGGACTCGAGCGTGATCGTGCCGTTGCTGCCGTCTTGGAAACCGGCCACCAGGTAGCCCCAGCCGTCGAGGCTGCCGCCATTGCGCACGGTGATGCGCCCGAGGCCCCGGTTGCCGGCAATCGTCTGAAAGCCCGCCGCGAGCCGGGTGCCGATGCCGTCGATCAGCAACTCGGTGCCGTCGTCGCCGTCCAGGAGTACCGAGGTGCGGCCGTTGCCGTTGGTCTCGAGCCGGGCGCCGTTGCGCATCTCGAGGCGGCCGCCGGACAAGAGCTGCAGCGCCGGCCGCACGGTGCTGGAGGTATCGGACTCGATCGAGGTCAGCGCCAGGCTGCCGCCGTCCAGCACCACGGCGCCGCCGCCCTCGACCACCATGCTCGGCAGCTGGCTGCCACTGCCGGCCAGCGTGAGCGTGCCGGTACCCTTCTTCACCAGCCAGCTGCCGGTGGCGCCGGTCAACACGCCGGTGTACCGGGTGTCGCGGTTGTCCTCGCCGAGCGTGAACTGGGTGGTGCCCAGCGCCAGCGCGCCGCTGCCGGCCAGGCTGCCCACCACCACTTGCGGCAGGCCGTTGACGTCCAGCCCGTTGTCGACGTCGATCCGTACCGTGCTGCCGCGCAGCGCGTCCTGGTGGCCGACGACGATGCGGCCGCCCCGGATCGTGGTGATGCCGGTGAAGCCGGTGCTGGCCCCGGCCAGCGTCTGCGCGCCGCTGCCGGACTTGAGCAGGCTGCCGCCGCCGGTGATCGTGCCGGCGAAGCTGCCGTTGATGCCGCCATCGATCACGAGCGCTGCACCGCCGGGCGGATCGGCCAGCAGCGCGATGGTGCCCACCGCACCGTCGCTGGCCAGGGCGCCGACGCGCAGGCTGCCACCGTTGACCGTCACGCCCGAGCCCGCCGTCCAGAAGGTCAGCGCGTCCAGCACCTGCACCTGGCCACCGTCGCGCACGGTGAGCGTACCGGTGCCGCCGCGTTGGATGGTGGTCGAGCCGCCGAGGCCCAGCGATTTGGTGGTCCAACGGGAACCGCTGCCGACCACGTCGGCCGTGCCGGTGGAACCCGTCAGCACACCCAGCAGGCCGAAGCCGCTGGTCACGGTCCCGCCGCCGGTGATCCGCAGCGTGCCGTTGCCGCCATCGCTGAAGCCGGCGGCCAGGAACTCACCCGCGGCCAGCGTGCCGCCGTCGGCCACTTCCAGGGTGCCGATCGCATGGTTGCCGACCAGGGTCTGGAACCCGGTGGTCAGTTGCGTACCGGTGCCCGTGATGCGCAGCAGGGTGCCTGCGGCGCCATCGACCTGCACCGTGGTGCCGGTCGCCGACACCTTGGCACCGTTGCTGATCTCCAGCACCTGGCCGACGCTGCCTGCCGCCGAGCCGTCTCCCACCATCAGGCCTTCGGTGCTGTTGGTCAGCGTCAACGCACCGCCTTCCAGCTGCATCCGCCCGGCGGCGACGTGCAGCCTGTCGAACCGCGAGTTGCCGGCCCACCGCACCGGGGCGGCGCCGGCCTTGGTGACGGACCCGGTGGTGCCGGTGATGTTGCCGCTGTACAGCGCGACGGTCTCCGCACTGACGGTCGCCAGAGCGCTCGGCAGCGGCGCGGGCGGAGAGCCGGCGCTGCTGGCGCCGCCGATCGTCAGCGCGGTCGAACCCAGCGCCAGTGCCCCGGTACCCGACAAGCCGCCCAGAGTGGCCTGTGCGAGGCTGCCGAAGCTCAAGCCATTGTCGACGTTGACCACGACGTTGGCACGGTGCAGCGCCGGTGCATCGCGCAGCAGTACCTGGCCGGCCTCGATCCGTACGGTCGCGTCGTAGCCGTTGGCGGCTGCCAGCACCAGGGTGCCGGCGCCGCGCTTGGTCAGCACCAGGGTGTCGCGGTTGGTGCCGGGGACGCGCGAGAGGCTGCCGCCGAGCGTGACCGTGCCCGGGCCGTCGACGTTCAGGTCTGCGGCCAGCTGCACGTCGTTGAGGATGGACACGCTGTTGGTGCTGTCCTGGAGCAGTTGGGCTTTGGCACCGTCGAAGCGCAGCGCATTGCCACTCAGCGAGAAGGCACCGGCGTTGGAGGCGAAGGCCAGGGAGTTCAGCGTGAAGGGCGATGCGAGATCCTGCACTGGCGACAACTGCCGGTTGCCCTCGAAGTTGATTTTCGTGGTCGCTCCCGACGCCGGCACCAGCAGGGTCTGCCAGTTGAACCGTTCGGACCATCGACTGCTGGAAGTGCTGCCGCCGGTCCAGGTCTGGGCCTGGGCCGCACCCATGCCGGCGATCAGAAGGGCCAGGATGGTGATGGCACTTCGCGGAACCTGGCGGTGGGCACGCCGCCGCGTCTGATGGTGGTGCATGTAGGTCTCCTTGCGCGCCGGGCCGGGACGTGCGCGCTTTTGCATTTGTTGTGCACGGCCGGATCGAGTACGGGGTGCCGACGGAACTGATCAAGGCCTCGCCGGACATCACAGTTCAGGGATGACCATGGTGGGCGCGAGGCAGATCAACCACTCTGCGAAGAACCTGGAGCGAGACATGACCCCAGGTTTCGCGTCGCCGAGCGGCGGCTGCGCTGCGCTCATCAGTCTCGAAGAACCGCGGTCCGGCGGGGCCGACAACCCCGATGCGATTGAGCCTCGCGGGTGCCCTCGCAGGCAATACGTACTAGCGCGTAGCTGCTGGTCGCGGGGAGGTGCGGCGCCACTTGGTCGAAGTCGGCGCGTCACACCTACCGGGTGATGTTTGGCCCATCGTGGGCGGGATGCCTTGACGTTGGACCTCGCCCGGCGCTTACGGATGGGCGACGAACTGTAGGAGCGCGCCATGCCGGCGAAAGCGGTCGTTCTGGCTCAAACGATTTCAGGGCATCCACCGCTTTCGGAGTCATGGGCCCCACTCAGAACACCGTCGCTGCGATCACCGCTGATGGTTATGCCACGAACTGCAGGAGCGGGCTGTGCCCGCGAAAGCGGCGATCGCGGTCGGGGTGCGTGACGGTCGCGTGGGCCCGACGCCGAAGAGATGAAGAGACGACGCGGAAGTCCATGTGCATGAGCCGAACAGTGGGGGACTGAACGGTGCCGCGACGAACTCCGGAAACACGGCGATGTTTTACTCCACCGGGAGCTTGCGAGACGTCGGAAGCTTCCCGTGGCGGCGAAAAAGTCCATCAGAGGGTTCTCGTGTCGAGCGAACTCCATTCGTTGACGGATGGCACGCCGAAGACATGTCGCGGGTTTGGCGGCGCCTACGTCCGTTGGAAGTGGCGCGGCCTCTATCGTTCACATGTTCTCGGGAGAAGGTTCATGAAGGCAATGCACGTGGGAAGTGCTGCGATTGCCCTCTGCTTCGTTGCGGCGCAGAGCGCGGCAGAGACGTTCAGTATCGCGATCATTCCGGATTCCCAGAGGTACTCGGAGAACGGCACGCGAGGGCGCGTGGACACGTTTGAGACGGCCACCCAGTGGATTCTGGACAATCGGGCGTCGAGGAACATCCGTTTTGCCACGCACGTCGGGGACGTGGTCGAGAACGCCCGCGACCTGCAGCAGTGGACCAACGCCCGCCGCGCGATGGATCGTCTGGATGGCCAGCTCCCGTGGGCAGTGCTGCCCGGAAATCATGACCTGGTGGATCAGAAGACCGAACTGGGGTCGCTCGAGTACCAGCGGAACTTCGGATCGCAGCGCTTCATGGCGGCAGGCTACGACTGGTTCGGCGGGGCAAGCCCGAACAACAACGCCACGTGGCAGGTGATTGATGTGGGCGGCGGGACGAAGATGCTCAACATCAGCTTGGAGTGGGGAACATTCAATTCGTCGGTCGGGTGGGCACAGAAGGTCATCGACAAGCATGCTGGGATGCCGACGCTGATCACGACGCACGCCTACATCACCGATGACTCGCTGACATCCCCGCGCGGGGTGGGCGGTCGAAGCGGGCGCGGCGGGAACCACGGCGACTTTCTGTGGAACGGCCTGGTCCGGGACAATCCGCAGATCTTCGCGGTGGTGAACGGGCATTTCTTCAGTCAGCGGGCTGAAGTGGCGGCGCAGGATCGCGGGCAGTTTCATCAGACGAGCCTCAACGCAGAAGGGCAGCCCGTCTATGAAATGCTCTCCAACTATCAAGGATATGGAGATGGCGGAGCGGGGAACATTCGACTGCTGACATTTAACGAGACGACGAATCGATTGGAGGTGGAGACGGTGACCACGCCGGCTCCGTCGTCCAGTCCGACCAATGCACGGGCGAAGTTCGACTTTGCGCTGCCGGACTTCAAGGATACGACTCGATTTTCGGCAGCCCCGAAACTTCAGATGGAGACGGTGACGCTGACTCGGTCGACGGCGACCTTCATTTCAAAGGCTCAACCGGATACGTCGTTCGGCGACGACGACGAGATTCGAGTGTCTCCCAATGTGGCCGGTGCGACGCAGGGGCTGCTGAGGTTCGACGGGTTGGATCAGATTCCGGCTGGGGCGACGATCATGTCGGCACGCCTGGTACTCGATACGACCGTGGCCGGCGACGGAGCGCAGTTTCTTCGGATGAACCGCGCTTGGGACGAGACGGCCACATGGAACACATTCTCTGGAGACGGGCTGGGAGGCGTACAGACATCGGACGCGGGGCCGCTCGAGGGGGAGGCGTTCTGGAACCGCTGGACCGATGTGGCAGTGACGGATGTGACCATTCCCGGACAGCAGACGGTGTATCCCTTCGGGCTCGCGGTGAACTGGGACGCACAGGCCGGGCCGATGGCTGTGGGCGCTTCCTACATCGATGTGACGGAGTCCGTCGAAGCTTGGGCCAACGGAACTGCGAATAACGGCTGGCTGGTCCGCGCGCCGTTCAGCACCAGCGAGAACGAGCCTTTCTTTGCCGGACCGGGTCTGCCGGGCTTTGGGGTTGAATTCACGACGCAGGCCTGGGCGTTTGCATCGGACGACGCGGCATCGCAACCGCGACTGATGATCATGTATGGCATGGTGCCCGAGCCCGGTACGTGGGCCTTGGTGCCGCTGGGTCTGGTGGTGATTGCCGGAAGAAGGTTGGTACGGCGGAGAGTCGCGGTCCAAGGCGATACCTGGATGCGCCACTGACCTCGGGATCCGGTTATGCCCTCGAAAGCGACTGCTCCGATCGACGCGCCACGGCCGGTACGCCCTCGCGCCGTCGTGCGCCGAGAGGGTTGGGGATAGGGGCCGGTCTTGCAGTCATGGGTCTCGCCCGCGGGAACAGTGGCTCCGATCCCGTCGCGCGAATGAGCCACGCCTTGTAGGACCGGGCCGCGCCCGCGAAAGCGATGGTTCCGGGTGACCCCCAACCGTGCACTAGAGGGTTGCGTGGGTCCGACCCCAAACGAACATCGCGTGTCACGCCACCGCCTTCGGGAAATCGGCGCCGCGTGCGACGGCCTCGCCCGCTGTGAAGTCCTGGCGCAACTCGTCGATCTTGGCCATCGCGCCTTCGAAGGCGTCGTTGCCCAGCAGCAGGTGGTGCGGCGGATGGCCCGATGCCACGGCCTCGACGATGGCCTTGACGCCACGCACCGGGTCGCCAGGCTGTTTGCCCGACGATGCTCGAACCGCCAAGCGCACCTTGCCGGCGGTGGCCAGGTAGTCCTCGATCGGGTGCGCGCTTTCGTTGGCCGAACGCCCGGCCCAGTCGGTGCGGAAGCCGCTCGGATTGACCACCATCACCTGGATACCGAGCGGCTCGACCTCGCGCCGCAGCGCCTCGGACAGACCTTCGACGGCAAACTTGGTGGCGTTGTACTGGCCAAGCGCCGGCATGCCGCGCACACCGGCCAGCGACGACAGGTTGACTATGCAGCCTCGGCGGCGCTGACGCATGCCGGGCAGCACAGCCTGGACCATGGCGGTCAGACCGAACACGTTGACCTCGAACATCTTGCGCACCTCGGCCGCATCGCCCTCCTCGATCGCGGCGAAGTAACCGATGCCTGCGTTGTTCACCAGCACGTCGATGCCACCGAAGCGTGCCTCGGCGGCCTTGACGGCCGCGGCGACCTGCTCCGGCTGCGTCACGTCGAGCTTCTGCATGAGGACCCGGTCGCTCGCCACGAAGCCTTGCAGTTTGGCGAGGTCGCGGGCCGTGACCACCGTGCGGTAACCGCGTTCGATGGCCTGCCTGGCGAGTTCCAGGCCGAAGCCGGTGGAGCAGCCGGTGATGAACCAGACGGGCGCGGCACTGGCTGTAAAGGAGGTGGTTTGCTTGTTCATCGGGTTTCCTTTTCTCGCTCAGGTCGGCGCGGCGACGGCGCCGCTGCGAACGAGCTTCTTGTTGACGAACTCCTGGATGCCCATGCGGCCAAGCTCTCGGCCGTAGCCCGAGTGCTTGATGCCACCGAATGGCAGTTCCGCATCGGTCCAGTCGATGTTGTTCACGAACATCATCCCGGTGTCGACGCGGCTGGCCACGCGCAGGCCGCGCGCTTCGTCCTGCGTCCACACCGAGCCCGCCAGACCGAAATCGGAATCGTTGGCCAGCGCGATGGCATCGTCCTCGGTCTTGACGCGGAAGAACGAAGCCACCGGACCGAAGAACTCGTCGCGGAAGGCCGGGTTGCCGGGGGCGATATCGGTGAGGATCGTGGGCTGCATGAACCAGCCGGGGCGGGGGATGCGCTTGCCGCCCATCAGAAGCCTGGCGCCGCCCTTGACCGCGGCATCGACCTGGGCCAGCAGTTGCAGCAGTGCGGCCTCGGTGGACAGCGGGCCCAACGTGGTCTTCTCGTCCATCGGGTCGCCCGGCTTCAAGGCTTCCAGCGCGTTCTTGAAACGGGCCAGGAACTCGTCGGCGACGGCATCCAGCACGATGAAGCGCTTGGCTGCGCAGCACGTCTGGCCGGCGTTGAACATGCGGCCCCACACAGCCCATGGAATGGTCATGTCGAGGTCCGCGTCGTCGAGCACGATGAAAGCGTCGCTGCCGCCGAGCTCCATCGTCGACTTCTTCAGGTTCTGCCCGGCACGGGCCGCGACACTGCGGCCGGCGGAGACGCTACCGGTCAGTGCGACACCCTTGACCCGCGGATCGTCGATGACGCCGTCGGACTGCTCGTAGGAGATCAGCACGTTCGTGTACGCGCCGACCGGCGCGCCGGCATCGAGCATCAGCTTCTCGAACGCGATGGCGCACTGGGGCACGCATCCCGCGTGCTTGACGACCAGGACGTTGCCGGCCATCAACTGCGGGCCGGCGACGCGGGCGAGTTGGTAGTAGGGAAAGTTCCAGGGCTCGACGCAGAACAACACGCCCATGGGCGAACTTTCCATGTGCGCTTCGCCTGTCCTGGGGTGCAACGGCGTGGGCGCGAGGAAGGATTCGGCGTGCTCGGCGTAGTAGGCCAGGATGTCAGCGCTGAATTTCACTTCTCCGCGCGCCTCGGTGATGCGCTTGCCCATCTCCAGCGTCTCCAACCGGGCGAAGTCATCGACATGGGCGTGCAGCAGCGCCGCCGCCTTCTTCAGGATGGCCGCGCGGTCGGCGTAGCTCCGGTGCTTCCAGGTCTGAAAGCACTTTTCGGCGGCCGCCAGTGCCTCGTCGAGTCGGGAACTGCTCATGTGCTCGAAGCTCTTCAGCAGCTTGCCGTCGTTGGGGTTGATGCTCTGATACGCCATGAAGTGGTGTCCTTGGATCGGTGATGCGTGGGTCAGGCCGCCAGGGCTGGAGAGTCGGTCTAGCCCTTGGCGCGTGGCACGGAGAAGGTGGGCTCAACGGGTGCGTTGAGCGCGGCCTCGTGGCGCCTGCGTACGACGAGGTCGAGGTTGGTCAGAAGCGGTCGCCTGAAGGCAATCAGGTCACCTCGCTTGTCGAGCGAGGCGCGATCGGCGCCGGTGTGGTCGAAGCGACTGGAAGGGATGAATGGACTGTCGAAGGCGTCGCGCGCATGGAAGAACGATCGACCATGGGCGCAAAGAGCAGGCCCAGAGCAAGAGGCCTGAAACGTCACGAATGCAGCGTGCGCGCCGGGGCCCTTGGCTTCCGTTCGTTGCCGCACACCGGGCGGCCGATCTCCCGAGGGTCGATCTTGCCGGTGCAGGTCATCGAACTGGGGAAGGGTCGCGGGATCGACGTGAGCCGAATGGCATGGCGGGGAAGGCGGCGGTCAATGCAAGAAGGGAGACCTGACCCCGAAGGTTGGTCAATGCAAGAAGGGAGACCTGACCCCGAAGGTTGTTGCACCGTAGCACTCACTGACCCGACCCCGTGCGGTCGAAAACGGCCCTCCACGCTGCGAAAGCGGGCGATTCGTGAGCGACATCTGCGGTGGACCATAGGGTTGCGCGGGTCCGACCCCGAACCGCCGCGCTAGACCTGGCCCCGTGCTTCGACCCGATCGACCGTGGCGTCCGGCTGATCCAAAGTGTCAACGCGGCCCGGAGACGCTCACCGACTCTGTGTCTCTCAGACCACTCGGCGAGTCCAGCCAGCATCGGCACCAACGACTCACCGAGTTCCGTGAGCGCGTAACTCACCGTCCGTCCCTCAACGACGCGCAAGAGCAGGATGTCTCGTTCCATCTCACGAAGCTGCTGATAGAGCATCTTCTCCGTGATGTGCGGGATGGTCTTCTGGAGATCAGAAAACCGAACGATCCCGTGATGCACGTACCAGAGCAGCATGATCTTCCAGCGCCCCCCGATCAGCTTCATCGCAGCAGCGAGCGGGCAGTTCGAGAGCAGCTCGACCTCGTTGCGGTAGTTCACGGAGCTCGTCTTTCGCATGTGGCTTACCAATTTGTAGGGTTGGCCGTCGATCTGAACCAGCCTAGATTTCGATGAGCGTACACACGCGCTCATCACTGAGGCAATGCCTATGTCGCGACCACGACGCACCTTCATCCGTCGAGCCAGCGCCCTCGTCGCGGGGACGCCTGTCCTCCTCCCAATCATGGCCAGTTCGTTCGCAGCGGCCTCATCCGATCCCAACTGGAGAAATCACATGAACATCGAAGAGAAGATCAGCTTGCTCGTGCACAAGGACTCGATTCGAGAAGTGCGACATCGATTCGGATGGGCACTCGACACACAGAACTGGAAACTGTTCGAGTCGCTGTTCGCTCCGGAGGTGCAAACAGACTTCTCCGCGCTCGGAGCCCCGCCCGGAAGGATGACTCCGGCGGACCTCGTCGCCATGTTCAAGCATGCGTTTCGCGCCAAGGGGGCCCGCACCCAGCAGTTGTACTCGAACTTCCAGATCGATGTCGCTGGTGCGAACGCCACCTGCACCAGCTACCTCTTCGGTCAGCACCACACGCCAGGCTTCTCGGGAGGAGAGTATTTCGAGATCCGAGCCGCGTATCACGACAAGCTTGCGTATCAGGGCGACGAATGGCGCATCACCGGGACGAAGCTCGTCGTGTTCTTTGCGACAGGAAACTTTGCGATGGTGTCGTAGCCCGCCAGGGGCGATCTCCGCGCGCCATGGAGGCGCCACGAACGGTAGGAGCGGGCCGCGGCCGCGAGAGCAATTGCTCCGGTTGGAGCGTCTCCGCAGCACTCACCGCTTTCGGGGCCATGGGCCCCTCCTACAACACCGTCGCTGCGCTCACTGCTGGTGGATGCACCACGAACTGTAGGAGCGGGCCATGCCCGCGAAAGCGATGATTCGGCCCGAAGCGCTGCCGCGTCAACCGACTGCCATTGTTCGGGGGGGCATGGAACCGAAGATCTGCGTTCAAGGGGAAAGAGGCAAGATCAGATTCCCGCCGCTAACCGCAGCCGCAAGCCGCGAAAACACGGGCGAAAACGGCCCTCTAAGCTACGAAAGCAGGCGATTCTTGGGGGCAACTGGAAGTGGATCAGTGGGTTGCGTGGGTCTGACCCCGATGGCGCCGAAGGCTTCGGCTTTCCTTTCTGATCGAAGCCACTACCGCCCCGCCCTAGCCCCCATCGCCTTCTTCACCAACCCCTCCCACATCCCCTCCACCGGCATTCCGAACAGGATCTCCTCAGTCACGGGGATCACGAACCATCCGTCTTCTTCGATCTCGTTGTCGAGCTGCCCTTCGGCCCATCCGGCATAGCCCGCATAGAACCGCCGTGCCTTCGGGTCGGTGATCTCCCCGGCCAGCCGCTCGAACACCTTCCCGTCCCCCGACAGATATACATCCCCGATCACCGGCAGCGCCCGCACCGGATGTTCGGGCGCGTGGAACACGAAGAGGATCCCGCTCGGTTCCACCGGCCCGCCCGAGTAGAGCGTGTCGGCGAGGTCGGCCAGTTCGGGGCGGTCGGCGCTTAGGAGCTTGCCGAGTTGCAGGTCCAGCGGACGGTTGAGCACCACACCCATCGGGCCGGTGTCCTGCGGGAAGGTGACGAGCACCACGGTCCTCGCGAAGCGCGGGTCGGGCATGTCGGGCTTCGCGAGGAGGATCACCGCCTCGCCGTCGTCCTCCACACCTGCGAACGTGACGAGGGGCAGGGCGGCGAGCAGCAGGGCGGCGATCCATTGCATGGTCTTACTCCAGGATGGACTGGTACACGAGTGCGCGGAGCGCCATGCGGTACGCGAGGCGGCGCACGGGCTCCTGGGTCATGAAGACGAACGTGAGTTTCTCTTTCGGGTCGACCCAGAACGCGGTGCCGCCGTAGCCGCCCCAGTAGTAGTCGCCGACGGAGCCGTTCCACGTCGACATGCCGCGGTCGGTGCGCACCGCGAAGCCCAGGCCGAAGCCGTAGCCGGGGCCGGCGAGGAATGCGGGGCCCTTGTCGATGCCGGGGTGCAGGTGGTTCGACGCTGCGTACTCCACGGTGCGCGGGCCGAGGACGCGGGCACCGTCGAGCGTGCCGCCGTTGGCAAGCATCTGAGTGAAGCGGATGTAGTCACCGGCCGTGCCGACGAGGCCGTGGCCGCCCGCGAAGAAGGTCTGGGGCTGCGTGAAGTCGAGGAGCACCGGCGTCACGCCCGTGTACGGATCGGGCTGCGGCTGCGCGAGGCGGCCGTGCTTGGCAGGCGGCAGGTTGAAGTGCGTGTCCGACATGCCGAGCGGGTCGAGGATGCGTTCCGCGAAGACCTGGTCGAGCGGCTTGCCGGCGACGACTTCGACGACGCGGCCGAGGATGTCGGTGTTGTAGCCGTACTCCCACATCGTGCCGGGCTCGAAGACGAGCGGCATCTTGGCGAGCGCCTTCGCGAAGTCCGCGAGCACCCAGTTCTGCGACCAGATCCCGGCCTCCTTGTACATGCGTTGGATCTGCGTGCGCTCCGACAGCGGCGGGCCGTAGGTCAGGCCCGAGGTGTGGCGCAGCAGGTCCTGAATGGTGATCTGCCGCTTGGCGGGCACGGTGTGGAAGCTCTGCGCGCCCGTCTTCGGGTCGAAGCTCTCGACGCCGACCACCATGTTCTTGAACTCGGGGATGTACTTCGACACCGGCTCGTCGATGGACATCTTCCCTTCCTCGACCAGCGCCATCGCGGCGACGCTGGTGATGGGCTTGGTCATCGAGTACAGCCGGAAGAGGGCGTCCTCGGTGAGGGGTTCGCCCTTCGCGGAGTCGCGGAAGCCCTGCACGTTCACGTACGCGAGCTTGCCATTGCGGGCGACCATGACGATGGCGCCGGGGATCTCCTTCTTCGCGATCCACTCTTTCACCTTGGCCTCGATGAGCGCCAGGCGCTCGGACGACAGGCCGACCTCCTCGGGCTGAGCGACTGGCAGCGGCGCCGCGGCGAGCGGCAGCACGGTGGCCAGGACGGCGAGCACGGCGGCGCGCGCCAGTGGCAGCAGGGTTTTCATCGTTGTTCTCCTCCCGTTGGGTGGCCGATTATGCGTCGCCCGCCGGCCGGATGGCACGGCAGAGAGCGTAGGGCGCTATCATCGGCCGGGTCATCGGATCGGGAGCAGGCATCGTGGACATGGCAGCGGACATCGCCGCGCTGGACGTGCGGGGCAGGGTGAGTGCGGAGGAATGGCAGCTGCGCGTGGATCTCGCGGCGTGCTACCGGATGGTGGCGATGCACGGCTGGGACGACCTCGTCTTCACGCACATCTCGGCGCGCGTGCCGGGGCCCGAGACGCACTTCCTGATCAACCCCTACGGCGCGACGTTCGAGGAGATCACCGCCTCCAGCCTCGTGAAGATCGATCTCGACGGGCGCGTGGTGATGGACTCCCCGTTCTCGATCAACCCGGCCGGCTTCACGATCCACAGCGCCGTGCACGCGGCGCGGCACGATGTCACCTGCGTGCTCCACACGCACACGACCGCAGGCGTTGCGGTCTCGGCCCAGCAGGACGGCCTGCTGCCGGTGTCGCAGCAGTCGATTTTCCCGCTGGCCTCCATCGCTTATCACGACTACGAAGGCGTCGCCCTGCGCGAGGACGAGAAGTCCCGCCTCGTCGCCGACCTCGGCGATGCGAGCTACATGATCCTCCGTAACCACGGCCTGCTCACGGTGGGCCCGACGGTCGCGGATGCCTTCCTCCACATGTATGTGCTGCAGCGCGCGTGCGAGGTGCAGATCGCCGCGCAGAGCGGCGGCGTGCCGCTCACGCGCATCCCGCAGGCGATCGTCGGCACCGCGATGGAGCAGGCGCGCATCGGCACCCAGGGTCGCATGGGCGGGCTCGTGTGGCCCGGCCTGCTGCGGCGTGTCGATCGCACGTTCCCGGGCTACGCGAGCTGACGCCTTGGCCCTGTTCGACCGCGTTGCGGAATCCCGCATCGAGGAAGCCTTGGCGCGTGGTGATCTCGACGATCTCCCCGGCGCCGGCAAGCCACTCGATCTCGACGACGACGCGCTCGTCCCGGAGGACGTCCGCGCGATGCTCCGCGTGATGAAGAACGCCGGGCTCGTCCCGCCCGAGATCACCGACCGGCGCGAGGCGCACGAACTCTCCGAGACCCTCGCGCGCACCGACGACGATGCCGCCCGGGTCGTGGCCCTGCGCAAGCTGCGGGCGCTGGAACTGCGCATCGCCGCGGCGCGCCCCGGCGCCACGCTCGACCCCGCCTATCGCTCGCGCGTCCTCGCGCGGCTCCGCTGACCATGCCGCCAACCGACACCACTGCGCAGATCTTCTCCATGGGCGACCGCGCGCTCGTCGTGGAGTACGGGCGCACGCTGAACAACGCCTTCACGCTGCGCGCCCGGGCGCTGTGCGAATACCTCCTCGCGCATCCGCTGCCGTGCATGACCGATGTCGTGCCTTCGTACGCCTCCGTCACCGTACACTTCGATGCGATCGCCGCGGTCGCGCACTTCCGCGCGGTGAGTCCGCTCGAGGCCATGCGTGAAGTGCTGCAACAGGCGGTGGAACGCGCGCCGCTCTCGCCGCGCCGTCGCCCCCGCACGCTCGACATCCCGGTCTGCTACGGCGGGGACTACGGCGAGGATCTCGCGGACGTCGCTAAGCATTGCAAGATGACGACCGACGAAGTGATCCGCCTGCATTCGAGCGTGCTGTACGACGTCTCGATGGTCGGTTTCGTCCCCGGGTTCGGGTATCTCGGCGGGCTCGATCGCCGGCTCGCGACACCGCGCCGCGATTCGCCGCGGAAGCGCGTGCCGGCCGGCAGTGTCGGCATCGGCGGCGAGCAGACGGGCGTGTATCCGGTCGAGACGCCCGGCGGCTGGAATCTCATCGGTCGCACGCCTCGCCGCCTGGTCGATTTCGAACGAGCCGGCTCGCCGTCCGAGATGGAGGCGGGCGACCACGTGCGCTTCCATCCCATCGACGCCGCGGAGTTCGTGCGCCTCTCGGAGCGCCGCAAGTGACCATCGAAGTCGAACGTCCCGGCCTGCTCACGACGGTGCAGGATCTCGGCCGGCCAGGTCGCCAGCATCTCGGCGTACCCGTGAACGGCGCGATGGACGAGATCTCGCACCGGCTCGCGAACCTGCTCGTCGGCAACGACGAGAACGAGGCGACCCTCGAACTCACGCTGAACGGCCCGACGCTGCGCTTCACGAGCGATGCCGTGATCGCGATCTGCGGCGCCGACATGGGCGGTACGGTGGGCCGCGAACCGGTGCCGTGGTGGCGCCCGATCCGCGTGCCGGCCGGGTCGAAGATCGTCTTCGGTCGCCCGGCCATCGGGTGCCGCGCGTATCTCGCGATTGCGGGCGGCTTCGATCTGCCCGTGGTGCTGGGCAGCCGGTCGACGGCGCTGATGGGCGGCTACGGCGGCTTCCATGGGCGCGCGCTGAAGAAGGGCGACGTCCTCGTGCCGCGCCGTCCCGACGAGGCGCACACGCCGCGCTGGGTGCGGCTGCTCGTGCGCAGCCATCACGGCATCGCGTATCCGAACTGGTCGGTGAGCCGCGCGCGGATGCCTTACCGCGTGTCGCCGCAGCCCGTGCGCGTCGTGCCCGGCCGGCACTGGCAGAACTTCTCGGTCGCGGTGCGCGAGACGCTCACGTCGGGGCCTTACAAGGTGGGCCTCGATTCCGACCGGATGGGCTACCGGCTCTCGGGGGCCGTGCTCGAAGCGCGGCGCAGCCACGACGTGCTGTCGGAAGGCGTGGTGATGGGCGCGATGCAGGTGCCGCCGGGCGGGCAGCCGATCGTGCTGATGGCGGATCACCAGACGACGGGCGGGTACCCGGTGATCGCGGTGGTGGCGGGTGTGGACCTCCCGGTGATGGCGCAGATCCCGCCGAACGAGATCGTGCAGTTCAAGCTGATCACGCCCGAGGAAGGTTACGCGGCGTCGGGGCAGCGGGAACACCAGCTGGGGATGATCCGGCAGGCGCTGGCGGCGAAGTTGTTGTAGTCGGGGTGCAGGCCACGAAATTGTAGGAGCGGCCCATGGCCGCGAAAGCGTGGGTTCCGGTTGAAGCGGTAGCCACATGCACTCCCTCGCCCCGGGTGCGGGGATGAGGCCGGACGCGGAACAGTGCCTGCGCACTGTTCTGCGCCTGCCGAATCCGAGCGAGTCCGGCGCGAGGTGGAGAGGGTTGGGGTGAGGGGAGGGTGTGTTGCCTGACGCGGCGTCCCAACTTCCACTGCCGCTCCCCCTCACCCCCACCCTCTCCCCGCCCGCGGGGCGAGGGAGATGTCGGGTCGATTGGCCGTCCCGCTGACGTGTGGACCTTGTAGAAGCGAGTCGTGCCCGCAAAGGTGCGCGTTCCGGTCGAAACGGTAGCCACATGCACTCCCTCGCCCCGCCTGCCTAATCCGAGCGACTCCGGCGCGAGGTGGATGAGGCCGGACGCGGAACAGTGCCTGCGCACTGTTCTGCGCCTGCCGAATCCGAGCGACTCCGGTGCGAGGTGGAGAGGGTTGGGGTGAGGGCAAGGGAGGTGTGATGCACGACACTGCGTCCCACTCGCCGCCGCTGCGTCCCCTCACCCTGCCCTCTCCCCGCCAGCGGGGCGAGGGTTCATCGTGGGGCGCCGACGTCCTCGCCGTGAGATCAAGTTCCGAAGAGGCCTGACCTTCCGAACGCGCGGCCTGCCCGCGTCGACCATTTCCCGCCACCCGGACGCGCTATCCTTCCCCTCCGTTTCTTCCCGGGCTCCGCACCATGCACACGATCGATCTCAACAGCGACCTCGGCGAGGGGTTCGGGCCCTGGACCATGGGGGACGACGCCAGCCTGCTCGAGGTGGTGACTTCCGCGAACATCGCCTGCGGATTCCATGCGGGTGACCCGGCCACGATCCGTCGCACCGTGCGACGTGCGCTCCTGCACGGTGTCGCCATCGGCGCGCATCCGTCGCTGCCCGATCTGCAAGGCTTCGGACGCCGGCGCATGCAGATCACGGCGGAAGAGGCCTACGACCTCACGCTCTACCAGGTCGGTGCCCTCGCCGCGTTCGCGGGTGCTGCAGGCGGGCGACTGCATCACGTCAAAGCGCACGGCGCGCTCTACAACATGGCGGCGACCGATATATCGCTCGCACGCGGCATCGCGAGTGCCGTCCGCGACTTCGACCCGGACCTCGTCCTCTACGGCCTCGCCGGCAGCGAACTGATCGCCGCGGGGGAGGCCGTCGGACTCGCCGTCGCGTCGGAAGTGTTCGCCGACCGTGCCTACCGTCGGGACGGCGGGCTGGTCGACCGCAGCGAGCCCGGTGCCGTCATCCACGACGAGGCGCAGGCGGTCGCGCAGGCGCTCGACATGGTGCGCGACCGGCGCGTGCTCTCGGTCGACGGCGTGTGGGTGCCGGTGATCCCGGACACCATCTGCGTCCACGGCGATTCGCCGTCGGCGGTGGGGCTCGCCCGCGCGCTGCGCGCGGCACTGGAGCGCACGGGGTTCAGCGTCCGGACGTGCTGAGACGGCACCGCGCGATCGGGCCTGCGGGGCCGCTATCCCGGCCCCGGGTTTTCGCCTACATTCCACGGGCATCCACGCCCGCAGGAGTCCGCCGCCCATGAAGACCGCCTCCGCCGTTGCCAGTCTCCTGCTGCTCGCTGTCTCCGCAGTGGTCTCGCTCCCTGCCCACGCCCAGTTGCGGGTCTCGATCGGGACCGAGTACTTCTCCTGGAAGGAAGACACCACGCCGCAGGTCAAGGAGACCGGGGCGCTGCTGTCCGCGGGTGCCGAGTACACGATGCGGAAGGACGCCGGATTCCTGCTCGCCTATCGCGGGCGCCTCTACGGCGGTGAAGTCAACTACGAGGGCGCGACGCTCTTTCCGCCCGTCACGCCCATCCAGAGCCAGACCCGCTATCTCGGCATGAGCAACGAAGGGCAGGTGCGCCACCGCTTCGACGTGCACGGCTCGCGTTCGGTCGACCTCGTGCTGGGCATCGGGGTCGACGTCTGGCAGCGCACGCTGTCGCGCTCGCAGAAGGAGGACTTCGTCATCGGTTTCGCACGCCTTGGCGTCGAGACGGAGGCGAAGGGCACCGGATGGCTCGCGGGCGCCGGCGTGAAGATGCCGTTCTACACGTGGGAGAACGCGCATCTCACCGACATCGGATTCACCACCAATCCGATCCTGAAGCCGGGCAAGAGACCCTCGCCGTATCTGCACGTGGGCTATCGCTTCCAGGATCCTATCGCCGTCGTGTTCTACGTCGACAGCTTCCGGTTCTCGCAGTCGCCGTACGAGACGGTGAACCACACGACGCAGGGCGGCAACCTCGTCTACCAACCCGCGAGCGACCGCTACAGCGTCGGCGTCAAGGTCGTCATCGACCTCTACTGATCCGCGCGCGCCGTCGCCGCAAGGAAACCCCATGGATTTCATGCTGCTCATCCACGAGCCGCGCGGCCAACGGGCGGACCGTGGACGCGAGGCCGGCGAAGAGGCGTACGCGACGATGCTCCGTTTCGCCGCTGATCTGCAGGCACGCGGGCAACTGGTCGCCGCGGAATCGCTCGTCTCCGACGATCGCGGCACGCGCGTGCAGGTGCGGGACGGCCGCGCACGCACCCTCGACGGCCCCTTCACCGAGACCAAGGAGATGGTCGGTGGCTATTTCCGCCTGACCGGCATCTCGCGGGAGCAGGCCATGGCCATCGCCGCCGAATGCCCCGCCGCCGCGTGGGCCACGGTCGAGGTCCGAGAGATGGGGCCCTGCTTCACCTGAATCGCGGAATCTCCGCGGATCGTGTCGATCCGCGCCGCCGTCGAACGTCGTGCAGACAGAAGCCGGATCCATTCGTCCGGCGCGACGTCCGGAGGAGTTCCGATGCGATTCATGATCCTGGTGAAGGCGACGGCCGACAGCGAGGCGGGCGCGATGCCCGACGCCGATCTAGTGGCGGCGAGGGTCGACTACCACGAAGCCCTCGCGAAGGCGGGCGTGCTGCTCGACGGTGCGGGCTTGAAACCCAGCCGCGAAGGGTGGCGGGTCAGGCATTCCAGAGGCTCGCGCACCATCGTCGACGGCCCGTTCGCCGAGACGAAGGAACTGGTCGCCGGCTACACGCTGATCCAGGTGCGGACCCGCGACGAGGCCATCGAGTGGGCCCGACGATTCCCCGCGCCTCACGGTGCCGGCGTCGCCGGCGAGATCGAGGTGCGGCCCCTGTACGAGCTGGACGACTTCCCGCCGAGCGACGGTCTCGACCGGTTCCGCGAACTGCAGGACCGGATGCCGTCGTGATGACCCGAGGGAGACGCCCCATCATGTCCATTCTCGCGATCGTCGGACTCGTCATCGTCGCGGCCGTCGCGATCGTCGCCGTCTTGGCATCGAGAAAGCCGCCCGGCTTCCGCGTCGAACGCAGCCTCGTAATCGCAGCGACGCCGGAACGTCTGCAGCCGATGGTCGCCGACCTTCACCGCTTCAACGAATGGAATCCGTATCGCCGCAAGGAGCTCACGTTGAAGGAGACCTACGGCGCGACGACCATCGGCCCCGGCGCGTCGTACGGCTGGGACGGCGAGAAGGTCGGCGCGGGCCGCATGACCGTAGAGACGGTGGCGCCCGACCGCATCACGATGCGGCTCGAGTTCTTCCGGCCGTTCGAAGCGACCAACGCCGCCGAGTTCACGTTCCGTCCGGAGGGCAGCGGCACCCGCGTCACCTGGGCCATGAGCGGGAAGTCGAACTTCGTCTCGAAGGTCATGCAGGTCTGCATGGACTTCGACGGGATGATCGGGCGCGATTTCGCCGACGGCCTCGCGAATCTGCGCACCATCGTCGAAGGTCGCTGAAGCCGCCTCCCCGCCATCGTCGAAAGGCCCCGCCATGCACAAGCAGATCTATGTGAACCTCCCCGTCGCCGATCTCCCGGCGTCGATGGCCTTCTTCCGCAAGCTCGGTTTCGATTTCGAACCGAAGTTCACCGACGAGCGGGCCGCCTGCATGATCATCGGCGAGAACATCTACGCGATGCTGCTGGTGAAGGACATGTTCGCGAGCTTCGGCTCGAAGCCCGTGGCCGATGCCACTAAGGCCACCGAGGTGTACATCGCCATCACGTGCGAGAGCCGGGCCGAGGTCGACGACCTCGTGGCGCGGGCGATCGCGGCGGGTGGCACGGCGCCACGACCTTCCGTCGATCACGGTTTCATGTACGTCCATGGCTTCGACGATCTCGACGGCCACTGCTGGGAGGTGTTCCACATGGTCGACAAGCCGGCGTGAGTGCCGACGTGACCGACGCGGCGACCCGCACCGCGATCGAGACGGTGTGGCGCCTGGAGGCCGCGAAGGTGATTGCCGGCGTCGCGCGGATCGTCCGCAATCTCGATCAAGCGGAGGAGCTCGCGCAGGACGCCCTCGTGGCCGCGCTGGAGCACTGGCCGGCCGCCGGTGTGCCGGACAACCCGGGAGCCTGGCTGATGACGACTGCGAAGCATCGTGCGCTCGACCGGCTGCGGCAGCAGGCGCTGCATCGGCGCCGGCAGGATGAACTGGGCCAGGACCTCGACGCACTCGAGGCGCATCTCGTTCCCGACTTCGTCGACGCGCTGGATGCCGCGCGCGAGGACGACATCGGCGACGACCTGTTGCGGCTCGTCTTCGTCGCGTGCCATCCGGTGCTGTCTGCCGAGGCGCGAGTCGCACTGACGTTGCGGCTGCTGGGCGGGCTCACGACCTCCGAGATCGCCCGCGCGTTCCTCGTGCCGGAGGCGACGATCGCCCAGCGCATCGTCCGCGCGAAGAAATCGCTGTCGAGCGCGGGCGTGCCCTTCGAGGTACCGCGCGCGGAGGCACTGGCACCGCGGCTCGCGTCCGTGCTGGAGGTCGTCTATCTCATCTTCAACGAGGGTTACTCGGCGACCGCGGGCGACGACTGGATGCGACCGGCGCTGTGCGACGAGGCGCTGCGGCTCGGGCGGGTCCTCATCGGGCTCGTGCCGACGGAGCCCGAGGTGCACGGGCTCGCGGCGCTGATGGAGATCCAGGCGTCGCGCCTTGCGGCACGCGTGGATGCGCAGGGACGGCCCGTGCTGCTGTTGGACCAGGACCGCAACCGGTGGGACGCGCTGCTGATCCGCCGCGGACTCGCCGCCCTCGCCCAGGCGGAGGCGCTTGGCGGCGCCCGTGGTCCGTACGCGCTGCAGGCTGCGCTCGCTGCATGTCACGCGCGAGCCACGGTCGCCGCGGACACCGACTGGACGCGCATCGTGGCGCTGTACGACGTCCTGCTGGAAGTCACGCCGTCGCCTGTCGTCGCATTGAATCGTGCGGTGGCGGTGGGCATGGCGCAGGGGCCGGCCGCGGCGCTCGCCATCGTCGATGCACTCGGTGCCGACCCGACGTTGGCCCGCTACCACTGGCTGCCGAGCGTGCGTGGCGACCTGCTGGCGAAGCTCGGGCGGCGCGACGAGGCGCGCGCGGCGTTCGAGGCTGCGGCGGCGCTGGCGGGCAACGAGCAGGAGCGGGCGTTGCTGCTGGCGCGGGCCCGTGAGGTGGTGTCGCCGCGCTGATCTTCCACGGTTCGCCAGAGACGGCGTGCGTGCCTGTTTCCGCTCGGTCCGCATTGCACCTGCGACAAAGCGTCGCATTCCCCTCGCATTCGGACCGGGATACCATTCGAGGGCTCGGGCGGCATGGTGCTGCGTCGACGTAACGCCCATGGAGATCCTGTCGAGGATCCATCCGGCCGCCGACGCCCCGTGACGAACACCCGAACGGCATTCACCAGGAGACTCCCATGAAGCAACTTGCCATCGCCGCCGCGATCCTGTCGTTCGCAGGCGCCGCGCAGGCCCACGAGGTGATCTACAACGTCACCCAGGTGTATTTCGAACCGCAGACGCAGCCGAAGAACACGATCTTCACCGGCTCGTTCGCCTACAACGAGCACACGCAGACCGTCTCCGACCTGCGCGGCTTCCTGACGCAGTCCATGACCGGCACCGGTACCGGCACGGGTCCCTACTACGACATGGTGCAGATCGAACTCACGCACCAGCTGTCCGCGGTCCTCGACCCGGTACTGGGCGGGCTGCTCGTGACGACCTTCCTGAACAACAACACGAACACCTTCTCGACGATGGGTGGCGGCGACGGCTGGGCGCCGGGGACCGGGTTCGGTCTCCACCACGCGTTTCCGGGTGCCAACCCCGGGAATGCGTACGCGCGCATCTTCGTGAACATCGCGGACCCGACCGCCCCGCTCACGCAGGCCCAGCTCGACAAGCTCGCCTACGCCGACTGCACGCCGGAAGGCATGATGGGCGCGACCTGCATGACCGGCACGACCGTCGCCGGCTACGGCACCATCGGCACCATGGACGGTTACCCCATGTCGCAGACGATCGCCGCGGTACCGGAACCGGAGACCTATGCGCTGTTCCTGGCCGGCCTCGGCCTGCTGGGCATGGTCGCGAGGAAGCGCGCGGCTCTCTGAGTTTGCGTCGACACAGGGGCTCGGTGCCCATCACCTCCGGACGGGCGCGAGGCATCGCGAGCCTGCGCGCGGTTCGTCCGGTCGTCCTCCTGGGCGCTCTGCTCCTGGGTTTCCAGGGCACGTCCGTCGCTGCACGGGACGACATCCTGGCGCGGCCTGTCGGGCCACGCGCGCCGGGGCTGCCCGATGCTCCACCCGGGCTGGTGGGTGGGGCCGAGACGCTTCGCGTACCCACCGTCGTCGTGTCGGGCCGTTCCCGTACCGGGGGGGCGGGCGCCACCACGCGCGATCTTGCGGACTTCGCCCCGAAGCGCGCGGTCACCAGCGACAGTTCGCGCCTGCTCGAGGACATCCCCGGCGTGACCCTCTACGGTGCCGGCGGCATCTCCGGCCTCCCGGTCATTCGCGGTCTGGCGGACGATCGACTCCGCGTGCAGGTCGACGGCGTCGACGCCATGTCGGCGTGCCCCAATCACATGAACTCGCCGCTGTCGTACATCAATCCGACCAAGGTGGCGCGCGTCACGGTGTTCGCGGGGATCGCTCCCGTCAGCGCCGGCGGCGACAGCATCGGCGGCACCATCCAGGTCGACTCGGCACCGCCGCAGTTCACGGCCCCGGGCGAGGCGTTCCGCGCGACAGGGCGCCTGGGTGCCTTCTACCGCAGCAACGGCCATGCGCACGGACACCAGTTCGGCGCGACGCTGTCCGGCGAGCGCGTCAGCCTCTCGTTCGACGAATCGATGGCGCAATCGCAGAACTACCGCGCAGGCCGGAACTTCAAGGCGCCGGGGATCGGCTCGCTGCTCCCCGGTGGCGAGTTTCTCGAAGGCGATGTCGTCGGGTCGAGCGCGTTCCGGGGTTCGCGCAATCGCGAGATCAGCCTGGCCGCGCAGCACGAGCGGCATCTCTTTCAGGCGGCGGTGAGCGAGCAGTCCGTGGGTTTCGAGGGCTTCCCGAACCAGCGCATGGACATGACCGACAACCGCAACACCATGGTCAACCTGCGCTACACCGGGCAGTTCGACTGGGGTTCGCTCGAGGCGCGCGTCTTCGAGCAGCGCACCCGCCATCGCATGGACATGGGCCCGGCCTCTGTCCGACCGCCATCTGGCGCGATTCGGGACCGACGTGCTGACCTACAACATCGACGACTGGTGGCCGCCCGTCGGCGTCAGCGGGTCCATGTGCTGCAATGCCTTCTTCAACCTCCGCGACGGCCGGCGCGACCGGCTGGGCGTCTTCGGTGAAGTGGAGACGCGTTGGACCACGGAATGGATGAGCCTCGTCGGCCTGCGTGGCGATCTCGTCCGGAGCGACGCCGACGACGTCCAGGGCTACAGCGCGAGCGGGATCTGGGCCTCCGACGCGAACCCGTTCAACGCGCGGGACCGCCGCCGCACGGACCGTCACTGGAGCGCGACGGCGCTGCTGCGCCAGGAGCCGAGCGAGACCGCGACCTACGAGGCGGGGTTCGCGCGCAAGATGCGATCGCCGAACCTCTACGAGCGCTATGCCTGGTCGACCCAGTCGATGGCCGCGCTCATGAACAACTTCGTCGGCGACGGCAACGGGTACATCGGCAATCCCGATCTGCGCCCCGAGACGGCGTACACCGCGAGCCTGTCCGGCGACTGGCACGACGCCGCCCGCGACCGCTGGGGCCTGAAGGCCACGACGCACTACACCTACGTGGAGGACTACGTTGACGCGCGCCGTTGCAACTTCGGTCAGTGTGGCGGCGCGGCGAACGTCTCCCGCACCGGCGGCTTCGTGCTCCTGCAGTATGCGAACCACAGGGCCCACCTCTACGGGCTCGACCTCTCAGGCACATCGATCGTCGGGGAGGGGCCAAGCCTCGGGCGGGTCGACCTCGGTGCCATCGTGAGCTACGTGAAGGGCGAGAACCTCACGACCGGCGACGATCTGTATCAGATCATGCCGATCAACGCGAAGGTCTCGCTCGTCCACCGCAAGGCCGCGTGGACCACCACCCTGGAGGTGATCGGCGTCGACGCCAAGACCCACGTGTCGCGGGTGCGCAACGAGGTCCGCACGCCGGGCTACGGTCTGGTGAACCTGCGGACGAGCTACGAGTGGCACAAGGTCCGCGTCGACCTCGCGATCGAGAACGTCTTCGACCGCTTCTACTCGCTGCCCCTGGGCGGCGCCTATCTGGGGCAGGGCCCGTCGATGACGACGAACGGCATCCCCTGGGGCGTCGCCGTGCCGGGGCTGGGCCGCTCCCTCAACGTGGCGGTGAGCGCCGCATTCTGAGTGTCGGCGGCCGCCCGAAGATTCACCCGTATCGCGAACGGCATCGCCTGCGAGAGAATCGCGCCATCCCCCGTTCAGGAAGGTGGGAGCCTGTCGGACTCAGGATGGTTCGGCTGCAACGGCGCTAGGGAGCCTCTGCATAGCCTGCGCGGTCGCGACGGAGGTCTTCCGGGCGGATGAGGCGAAGGACCAGGCCGCCGTGTGCTCGTTGCACACAAGGCCTGTGCCGACAATGTCAGCCGCCCGGAAGGCCCCGTCCCGAAGGGTTGCGCCGGAATCGAACGCTGGCGGTGTTACTCGGCTTGTCGATACTCCAGTATCGACTGCACCTCGCGCCTTGCCATCGATCGATTCCGACAGCAACGCGATCCGCGCAGGCTATGCAGGGGCTCCCTAGAGCGGTCCATATCTCGCCGCTTTTTCCTCACGTATTCCCGATACGTTTGTCAAAACCGTCAAAATCTGTCCTCGCTCTCCCACCGTTTCGCTATCGACCACCTAAGTCCAACAGGCTCCTACCGATGCACATCACCACCGGCCGTCCCGTCACCATGGGCCCCAGGGGCATGGTCACCAGCCCCCATTCGCTCGCGTCCCAGGCGGGCGTCGACGTCCTGAGGGCCGGCGGCTCGGCGGTCGATGCGGCGATTGCGACAAGCGCGGCGCTGTCGGTGCTCTACCCGCACATGACTGGCCTCGGCGGCGACGCCTTCTGGCTGATCCACGACGCGAAGACGAAGACGGTGCGCTACCTCGATGGCGGCGGCCGGGCGGCGGCCACGGGCACGCTCGACTGGTTCCGGTCGCGCGGGCACACCGAGGTGCCCTTCCGCGGGATCCTGTCGGCGACGCTCACGACGCCTGGCGCGGTGTCGAGCTGGGCCGAGGCCCACGCGGCGTACGGCCGGTTGCCGCTCGCCCGGAATCTGGAGACGGCCATCGGCTACGCCCGCGATGGCTTCCCGGTGACCGAGCGCGTCGCAGGGTTCATCGAGCTTGTCGCCGCGGACCTCGCGCCGCATGCCGAGACGATGGCGATCTTCATGCCGGACGGAAAGGCCCCGCGCGCCGGCAGCCTGCTGCGCAATCCGGGTCTCGCGCGCACGCTGGAGGCCGTCGCGACGGGCGGTCGTGCCGGGTTCTACGAAGGTGAGGTGGCTCGCGAACTCGCGCGCTTCGCGCGGGAGAAGGGCGGCTTCTTCACCGAGACGGACCTCGCGGCGCAGACCGCGCGCTGGGGCGAGCCGCTCCGCGGCACGTATCGCGACGTGACGATCTACGAGACGCCGGCACCCACGCAGGGTTTCGCGGTGCTCGAGATGCTGAACCTGGTGGAGCCCTTCGAACTGCACAAGCGCGAGTTCCGGGGGGCGGACCACGCCCACCTGCTCGTGCAGGCGAAACAGATCGCGTATCACGACCGCGACCGGCATCTGGGCGATCCGCGCTTCACCGACGTGCCGATGGACCGCCTCATCTCGAAGCGGTACGCCGACGAGCGTCGCAGCCTGATCGATCCGGACCGCGCGCTGCCCTGGGACAAGGTGCCGTCGTACGGGAGCCTGAGCGGCGACACGGTGTACATCGCGACGGTGGACGCCGAGGGCAACGCGGTGTCGCTGATCCACAGCCTCTACGGCGTGTTCGGCTCCGCGGTCGTCGCGGGCAGCACCGGCGTCGTGCTGCAGAACCGGAGCGCGTACTTCTCGCTGGACCCCGCGCATCCGAACCGTCTCGAACCCGGCAAGACGCCGCTGCACACGCTCATCGCGTCGCTCGGTTTCCGCGACGACAAGCTGTGGAGCGTGGTCGGCTGCATGGGCGCGGACGGCCAGCCGCAGATCCACCTGCAGACCTACGTGAACCTCATCGACTACGGCTGCAATATCCAGGAGGCCCTCGAATCGCCGCGCTGGCTGTCGGGCCGCTTCGCGCTCGGCGAGGCACGCGACACGCTGCACATCGAGGCGCGATTCCCCGAGGCGACGCTGCGCGAACTGGAACGTCGCGGTCACGTGCTGAACCGGTGGGGCGACTGGCATGAACTGGCCGGCCACGCGCACGGCATCGTGATCGATCCGGACTCTGGCGTGCGCTACGGTGGGTCCGATCCGCGGAGCGACGGCGCCGCGATCGGATACTGAAGCCGGCGACGTTGCGGGAGGGCACCCCATGAACCTGCTGGAAGGCTTCGAACTGGCGAGCTACATCGTGACGGTCGTGGGCTTGCCCTTTGCCGTGTGGGTCTTCCTCGCGCAGCAGCGGAAGGAACGCGAGAACGAGGAGGAGGAGGCCTACCAGCACCTCTCCGACGCGTACAGCGAGTTCCTGCGCATCGTCCTCGCGAATGCCGATCTCCAGCTGCGCACGGCGAGCCCCCTGCAGGATCCGACCCCCGAGCAGCGCGAACGGATGCTGGTGATCTTCGACATGCTGATCTCGCTCTTCGAGCGCGCGTACCTCGTCGCGCACAAGCCCGAGATGAGTCCGGAGGAACAGCGGCGCTGGAACTCGTGGGACGACTACATGCGCGAGTGGTGCCACCGCGACGACTTCGCGCTGGTGCTGCCGCAGTTGCTGCGCGGCGAGGATCCGGAGTTCCAGCAGTATCTGGAGCGGGTGCTCGTCGAGGAGCGCGGCGGACGGTTCCCCACGGACGGGAAGGCGGCAGCGTAGGTCCGGGGCGCGACCACCTGGGCGTCGCGCACGCAGGTGCATGCGCGAAGGCGCCGTCCGGATGCTGTACGGACGTAACATGCCATCGACCTGCGCCCCGAGCGCGGCACAAGAACGGACAAGGAGACCTCCGCATGTCCCGATGCATGTTGCGATGCATGTCCCGAACCTCGCACGACCACGCCAGTCGTGCCGCCGCCGTCCTGCGCGCAGCCATGCTCTGGCTGCTGGCCGCATGCCTCGTGCAATCGACGGGTGCGGCGGCGCAGACGCCGTTCCAGGATCCGTCCGGGCGATTCGCGATCACCATCGCCAAGGGCTGGACCGTCGCGAATCGCGAGCCACTCGTCGTGACGGCACGCGATGCGTCGGTCACGGTGACCACGGCGGATGGCACGGATGCCGATGCCGCCGTGCAGCGGCTCCTCGGGCAGGTGGAGGGGCAGTGGAGTCGCTGGCAGGAATTGAAGCGCGGCACGACGACGATCGGCGGTCAGCGCGCGCCGCTCGTCTTCGCCTCCGGCAACAATCCCAAGGGTGTGCCCGCGTTCTTCCGCATCTCCGCGGTGCCTGCGGGCAATGCGGTGCTGGTGATGATGGCGTCCGTCCCGCAGGACCGCTTCGCCGACGCCCGACCCGGCATCGAGGCCATGGAGGCGAGCATCGCGATCGGGGGCCGCCCGCGCGCCGCGGAGGCGCCGGCGCCACGCACTGCTGCTGCCGGTCCTGACAAGCGTCTCGCAGCGCTCGACAAGGCGCTCGAGGCCGGGGTGCTGACCCAGGAGGAGTACGACGCGAAGAAGCGCGCCATCGTCGGACAGGGCGGGACCGGCACGCCGCCGCCATCACCTGACCCCGGCCCATCGGCAGCGCCCCGTGCGTGGCTCGGGGTCGCCTCGCGCAATCTCGAAGCCCAGGATCAGCAGGCCCTGCGGATCCGGCAGGGCGCGCTCGTCGAGCAGATCGCCCCGGGCAGTCCGGCGGAGGCCGCCGGCATCCAGCCGGGGGACGTGATCGTGGGGATCGAAGGGGCCGCGATCGCGGATGCGCAGTCGCTCATCCAGACGATCGCCCGCAGGCGCCCCGGCGATGCCGTCGCCATCCGGATCTTCCGGCAGGGCCAGACGGGCGAGGTGCAGACGCGACTCGTGGCGGCACCGCAGCGCCAGTGATCTTAGGGGCGTCCGACGCGGGCGCCGATGACAAGGGGAAGGCATGACTGGAATCTCCACGCCGGATTCGTCGGACGATCGTCCGTGGACCTTCGACAAAGTGCTCCAGGACGAACTGCGCGAGATCGCCGCGAGCCGCGCGGTCGACGCGCCGCAGGCCGTGCCCGGTGTCGACGTCTCACCCAAGGAAGACCACGAGGACGTCGTCGCTGTCGCGCACGCCCATCAGACGGTGGGCCTCGCATTCTCCGGCGGCGGCATCCGCAGCGCGACGTTCAACCTCGGCGTGCTGCAAGCGCTGGCGGAGATGCGCTTGCTGTCGCGCTTCGACTATCTGTCGACGGTCTCGGGTGGTGGCTACATCGGCAGCTGGCTGTCCGCGTGGATCAAGCGCCACGAGAACGGGCTGCGCGGTGTCGAGGAAGATCTGGTGCAAGGCACGCAGCACAGCCCGAAGCCGAAGGAGGCCGACCCGATCCAGTTCCTCCGCGCGTACAGCAACTACCTGACGCCGCGGCTCGGCGCACTCAACAACGACACGCTCGCCGCCGTGTCGGCGTACCTCCGCAATCTGATCCTCAATCTCACCGGTCTCATCGCGGCGCTGGCCGCACTGCTGCTCGTGCCGCGGGCCCTCGTGCTCGGCATGCAGCGGCTGTCCGGTCCGCTGGATGCCGTTGCCCGGCCGTGGGCCGGCATCGCCGGGCTCGCGCTGTTCGGTGTCGCGACGGTGGTGATTGCGCTCAACCTGATGTATGTGAGTTCGGGAAGGAGGGAGCCCGTCCCGTGGTACGCGCGGATGCTGCCCTCGGCCGCGATCACGATCGGCGCGGGCTTCGCGGGTGCGGCGCTCATTGCCTGGTGGATCCTCGTCGATCGCATCACGTTCAACGACGCCGTGCTCGAGTGGTCCCTGGTCACGCTGCTCTTCTACCTCGTGCCGTGGCTGTCGGCGGCGTTCGTGGCCTGGCTGTCGTCCCGGTCGCAGCGTTCATCGTTCGAGTGGCGCAAATGGCTGAAGATCCTGCTCGCCGCCGCGCTCGTCGGTGCCGCGGGTGGCAGCCTCTTCGCGTGGATGCGCGATCTCTTCGACGCGTGGTCGTTCGGCGTGTGGTCGCCCGCCCGGACGGAAAGCGCGCTTCTCGTCGAACGGGTCGCCGGTGTCTGGATGGTGCTCGGGTTCGGCACGCCGCTCGTCGTGGCGGTACTGACGCTGATGATCGCGTTCCACATCGGGCTCGTCGGCCAGGCCTTCACGGAAGACGAGCGCGAGTGGTGGAGTTCCGTGGGTGGCTGGTTCATTCTCGGGAAGTTCGTCTGGGCGGCGCTCTTCGCCCTCGTGGTTTTCACGCCGATCCTGATTAAGTGGGGCAGCTCGTGGCTCGCCTTCCTCGGGCCCGCGTGGATCGCGACCACCATCGGCGGCATCCTCCTCGGGAAGAGTTCGCTCACGGGTCGTTCCGGCGGCAGCCGTTGGGCCGACCGGTTTGCGCAGATCGCACCCTACGTGTTCGTGATCGGCCTGTTGATCGCGCTCGCATGGATGCAGCACGCGATGCTCGACAAGGTCTACCCGTGCGACGACAAGGCCGGCGGTTGCTACGCGGCGTGGCGTGAAGTGATCAGCAGTTCGATGGACCCCGAGACCGGCTGCCCGGCGTCGCCGCTCGTGTGCCCGATCGCGTACCAGGAGGCGCTCTTCCACACGATGGCGAGCCTGGAGGCGGCCTCGAAGCCGGCGCTGGTCTGGTGGGCGCTGGGCCTCTTCGGGGTCTGGGTGCTGCTCGCGTGGCGCATCGACATCAACCTCTTCTCGCTGCATCACTTCTATCACAACCGTCTCGCGCGCTGCTATCTGGGGGCGTCTCGGAAGCGGCGCGAGCCGCATGTCATCACGGGCTTCGACAAGCTGGACGATCTCTCCATCGCTTCGCTGTGGCGACCGGTCATGCAGGGCGAGGCGTCGCGGAAGATCTATCAACGGCCGTTCCACCTCGTCAACACGGCCCTCAATCTGGTGCACGGCCGTCAGCTCGCGTGGCAGCAGCGCAAGGCGGCGTCGTTCGTGTTCACGCCCCTCTCCGCGGGCTACGAGCTGCCGCCGAGCTGGGTCGACAACCGGGTCGACGGCAAGGGCGGCGAGGCCAGGCCGCAAAGCAGCTTCCGCCCGGCCCACGACTACATGACCGCGGGCGGCATTCCGCTCGGCAGTGCGATGGCGATCTCGGGCGCCGCCGCCAGCCCGAACATGGGCTATCACACGTCGCCCGCGCTCTCGTTCCTGATGACGCTCTTCGATGTGCGCCTCGGCCGCTGGTGCGGCAACCCGCAGCACGACATCGCGTGGCGCAAGCGCGGCCCGCGCTTCTCGGGGCGCTATCTCCTGAGCGAACTGTTCGGTCTCACCAACGAGGAGACGCCGTTCGTGTACCTGTCGGACGGCGGCCACTTCGAGAACCTCGCGGTCTACGAACTCGTGCGGCGCCGCTGCCGGTTCATCGTGGTGTCGGATGCAGGCCAGGATGGCAAGACGACGTTCGAGGACCTCGGCAACATGATCCGCAAGTGCCAGATCGACCTCGGCATCGAGATCGAGCTGTCGGTGGACGCGATGCGCCCGTCGAAGGAGACCGGGCGCTGCCTGCATCACTGCGCCGTCGGGCTGATCCACTACGAGCGCGTCGACGGGGCCTCGGTGGCACCGGGCCTCATCGTCTATCTCAAGCCGACGCTGACGGGCAACGAACCCACGGACATCGCCAACTACGCCTCGGCGCATCCCGATTTCCCGCATCAGTCCACCGCGGACCAGTGGTTCGACGAGCAGCAGTTCGAAAGCTATCGGAAGCTCGGCCACCATCTCTGCAGCACCGTGTTCGCCACGGCGGCGCTCGACGTGCAGGGCCGTCCGCGCGACGGCGTCACCAACGAGGAACTGTTCCAGGCCGTGCGCGAGCAGTGGTATCCGCCCGCACCCGGCGACGGTCTCGTGACGGGCCACTCGCAGGCGCTGCAGACGATCTACGAGCAGATCCGGACGGCGCCGCAGCTCGCGTTCCTCGACGCGCAGATCTATCCGGAATGGCCGGCGCTCGCCGAGACCGTGAAGCCGGACTACACCGGCCGGCTGTGGCTGCCCGAGACGATGGACGAACTCCGCGCGGGCTTCTACCTCTGCAGCCGCATGATCGAGCTGATGGAGGACGTCTATCGCGATCTTCGCCTCGAGGACAACTTCGACCACCCCGACAACCGCGGCTGGATGAACCTGTTCCGTCACTGGACAGGGTCCGCGATGCTGCAGGCGGCATGGGCCGTGACAGCGAGCACGTTCGAGGCGCGGTTCCAGCGGTTCTGCGAATGGAGGCTTGGACTGTCGGCCGGCGAGGTGACGTACGTCGAGATGCCGTGGCAGATCCGCGCGGAGACGAACGATGCGTTCGAGGCGTCGCTGCTGGTGCTCGACCAGGTGAAGGCCCTGAACCCCATCGAGCGCGGACTGCTGCGCGACTTCGCGCGGTCCCACGTGGAGGTCCTGTCCGGCGGCGCGCATCTCTTCATCCTGCAGACCCGCCTGGAAAGCGGACTGCCGCGCAGCACGGCGGACACCAGCCTGCCGCGACCGGACGCCCGCCCGGGGTTGCGGTTCAGCTTCGGCTTCGCGCTGGCGCGCGAGGTGGACGGCGAACTGGAGATCCTCTACTTCCGCATCCAGGATCACCTGCGGATGATGGGCCTCGGCCGCAAGGCGCTCCGGCTGCTCATGCGGGATCGTCAGTTCCGCCCGCTGCACGGTGTCCGGCCGATGCCCTCCGGCGCCACGGAAGCGACCACCGATGCCGGCGTGGAGCGCTTCCGACGGATGTACCGATCTGCGTGGTTCGACCGCAAGCGGCCGAATTGACGAGACGAGCTGCCGCGCGCGATCAGCGCGGCAGCATCGCGCCGAGTTGGGCGCGTACGCGGGTGATGTCGTCGCGGTACTTCAGCAGCGCGCCGAGCGTGTCGTCGACCAGGGCGGCATCGAGCACGGACGTGTCGAGCGCCACCAGCGCCCGCGCCCAGTCGAGCGTCTCGGCCACGCCCGGCGGCTTGAAAAGGTCCATGCCGCGGAGCGACTGCACGAACGTCACGACGCGATCGGCGAGCGTCGCCTCGATGCCCGGCACCTTGCGGCGGAGGATGTCCAGTTCGCGCGCGGCGGACGGATAGTCGACCCAGTGGTACAGGCACCGGCGCTTCACGGCGTCGTGCACCTCGCGCGTCCGGTTCGACGTCAGCACCACGATCGGCGGCTCGGCGGCCTGCACCGTGCCGATCTCGGGGATGGTCACCTGGAAGTCGGACAGCACCTCGAGCAGATAGGCCTCGAAAGGCCCGGCATGCGGCCCGGTGTGCCCTCGAGCGCCTGCAGCACCGGGCGACGGATCATGAAGCGTTCGGAGAAGAGGTCCTGGGCGAGGGCATCGCGCGAGACGCCGCCGGCGGCTTCGGCGAGGCGGATCTCCATCATCTGCCGCGGGTAGTTCCACTCGTACACGGCAGAGGCGACGTCGAGACCCTCGTAGCACTGCAGTCGCACGAGCGGTCGGTCCAGCGTCGCGGCGAGGACCTTCGCGATCTCGGTCTTGCCGACGCCGGCCTCGCCCTCGAGGAACAGCGGACGGGCGAGCTTCAGCGCGAGGAAGACGGCCGTCGCGAGGCTGCGCTCCGCCACGTAGTCGGCGGCGGCAAGGAGCGCTGCGGTGTCGTCGATCGAACCGGGCAGGGCCCGGGGGGCAACAGTCATTCCGTGAGAGCTTTCCCGACGGCGCGGCGCGCGATGACGCCGATCAGGTGGGCGCGGTACTCGGCGCTCGCGTGCATGTCGCCGGAGAGTTCCGAGGCGTCGACCGTCAGGCCATCCAGCGCTTCGGGCGCGAAACGACCCGCCAGCGCCGATTCGAATGCCGTCGCGCGGAATACGCCGGAGCCGGCACCGGTGACGGCGACGCGGACACCGGCCGGGCCATCGGCCACGAAGACGCCGACCAGCGCGTAGCGCGACGCCGGGTTCGGGAACTTCACGTACGCGGCGCGCTTCGGGATCGGGAAGCCGATCGAGATGATGATCTCGCCGGGCTCCAGCGCCGTCTCGTACATGCCGGTGAAGAAGTCGTCGGCGGCGATCGTGCGTCTTTCGGTGCGGACCGTCGCGCCGAGCGCCAGCAGTGCGGCGGGGTAGTCGGCCGCGGGATCGTTGTTCGCGACGGACCCGCCGATTGTGCCCTGGTTGCGGACCATGGCGTCGCCGATGCCGCCGGCGAGTTCCGCGAGTGCCGGGATGGTCGTCTTCAGGTCGGCGGAGGCGTTGACGGCCGAGTGGGTCGTCATCGCGCCGAGGATCATGGTGTCGCCGTCGCGGCAGACGCCGGAGAGTTCCGGGATGCCACGGAGGTCGACGAGATCGGACGGGGCGGCGAGGCGCAGCTTCATGGCCGCGACGAGCGTCTGGCCGCCGGCGAGGACGCGACCGTCGTCGGCAGTGGCCAGGAGGGAGGCGGCGTTCTCGACGCTGGTGGCGCGGTGGTAGGCGAATTCGTACATGCGTGCTCTCCTCAGGCCTTCATCGCCTTCGCGCCCGCCTCGATGGCGGTCACGATGTTGTGGTAGCCGGTGCACCGACAGATGTTGCCGTCGAGGGCCTCGCGGATCTCGTCGCGGGAGGGCGCGGGGTGTCGGCTCACGAGATCGAGCGCGCTCATCACCATGCCAGGCGTGCAGTAGCCGCACTGGAGACCGTGGTGGTCTCGGAACGCCGCCTGCATCGGGTGCAGGGCGGCGTCGGTGCCGATCCCCTCGATGGTGGTGACCTTAGCGCCGGCGGCCTGGACGGCGAGCACGTTGCAGCTCTTCACGGCGCGGCCGTCGAGGTGCACGGTGCAGGCGCCGCACTGGGCGGTGTCGCAGCCGATGTGGGTGCCGGTCAGCCGGAGGCTGTCGCGCAGCAGGTCGACCAGCAGGGTGCGCGGCGCCACTTCCACCGACACCGGCTTGCCGTTGACTTCGAGAGAGAGGGTGACGGACATGGTCTTGGCGTGCGAGTCCCGGAAAGACCCGTACCCTACACCACGGCCTGTTCCGGCGACAAACGCCGCACGCAGAAAGGCCGTCCCGCCTCCTCGTGCACCGTGATGTTGCAGACGTGTCGACAGACGGGTGTGCTGCCGTAGAATCGGGCATCGATGGCGCCGACCGGCGCACCCCATCCCCGAGGAGATTCCAGCATGGCGAAGTACGGCATCGGACAGGCCATCACCCGGCGCGAGGACCAGCGCCTGCTCACCGGCACGGGCGTCTACGTGGACGACGTCGTCGTGCCCGGCGAGGTCTTCGTGGCGTTCGTCCGCTCGCCCCACGCGCGGGCGAAGGTGCTCTCGGTGGACCCGGCGAACGCCCTCCTGATGCCCGGCGTCATCACGGTGCTGACCGGGGCCGATGCGATGGCCGACGGCCTCGGCGCCATGCCGATCAATCCCGGCCTGAAGAACGCGGCCGGCAAGGCGATGACGGCGCCGCCGTACTACATCCTTGCCACGGACGAGGCGCGCTTCGTCGGGCAGGCCGTGGCGGCCGTGATCGCCGCGACGCGGGAGGAGGCCGAGGACGCCGTCGAGCAGGTCATCGTCGAGTACGAGGAGCTGCCCTCCGTCACGACGATCGGCGATGCCACGCGCGACGGTGGTGTGCAGCTGTGGGGCGATGCCCCCGGCAACGTCTCGGCGCAGACCGAGTTCGGCAAGAAAGACGCGACCGACGCCGCGTTCGCGAAGGCCGCGCACGTCACCCGCGTGCACTTCCACAACCAGCGCCTCATCCCCGTCACGATGGAACCCCGCGGCAGCATCGCCGAGTTCGACGCGGCGACCGGCCGCATCACGCTGCGCACGAGCTGCCAGAACCCCGCGGGCCTGCAGAAGACCCTCGCCGAGGGCATCCTGAAGGTGCCGGCCGAGACCGTGCGCGTGATCGTCGGCGACGTCGGCGGCGGCTTCGGCATGAAGACCCAGCTCTACGTGGAAGACGCGGTGTGCGCGTGGGCCGCGAAGCGCCTCGGCAGGCCGGTGCACTGGCGCGCGAGCCGCACCGAGGAGTTCCTCACCGGCAACCACGGGCGCGACCAGACCAACGACGCCGAGATCGCCTTCGACGCCGACGGCAGGATCCTCGGGCTCCGCGTGAACATCCTGGGCAACGTCGGCGCGTACGCCTCCGGACCCGGCTCCGTGATCGTCGTGGCAGTGGGCCCGAAGGTCATCACCGGCGTGTATCACATCCCGGCGCTGCACCTCCGCGGCACGGCGCTGATCACCAACACCAATGTCGTCGGCGCCTACCGTGGCGCCGGGCGTCCCGAGGCCATCTACCTCATCGAGCGCCTGATGGACCAGGCCGCGGCGGAGATGAAGATCGATCCGGCGGAGCTGCGTCGCCGCAACCTGATCCAGCCCGACGCCATGCCGTACACGACGCCCATGGGCGAGAAGTTCGACAGCGGCAACTTCCCGCACATGCTGTCCCGCATGCTCCCGCTCGCCGACTGGGCGGGCTATCCCGCACGCCAGGCCGCGTCGAAGGCGAAGGGACGTCTGCGTGGCCGTGCCATCTCGACCTTCCTCGAATGGACGGGCGTGGTGCACGAAGAGACCGTGCGCATGGAAGTGACCGCCGAGGGCCGCGTGCGCGTGTTCACCGCGATGCAGGCGATGGGGCAGGGCATCGAGACGAGCTACGTGCAGATCATCGCCGAGACGCTGGATGTAGACCCGGACGTGATCGATATCGTGCAGGGCGACAGCGACGTCGCGCAGGGCATTGGCAGCATGGGCAGCCGCTCGCTGTACATCGGCGGGTCCGCGATGATGACGGCCTCGAAGGAGACCATCGAGAAGGGCCGCGAACTGGCCGGCGATGCCCTCGAGGCGTCGGCGGGCGACATCGAGTATCGCGAAGGCCGCTTCACCGTGGCCGGCACCGACGTCGGCATCGACCTCTTCGCGCTCGCCGGTCGTCAGCCCGAGAAGCGTATCGCCATCACGACGCTCCAGAAGGTCGACGGCCCGTCGTGGCCGAACAGCGTGCACGTGTGCGAGGTCGAGGTGGACCCGGAGACGGGCGTCGTCGACATCGTGAAGTACACGACGCTGGATGACGTCGGCCGCGTCATCAACCCGATGATCGTCGCAGGCCAGGTGCATGGCGGAATCGCGCAGGCCGCCGGTCAGGCACTGATGGAAGACACGCGGTACGACCCGGAGAGCGGCCAGCTCGTGACGGGTTCGCTGCTCGACTACGCCGTGCCGCGCGCGGATGACCTCCCCGACTTCGCGCAGTACTGCGACGAGTCGACGCCGTGCAAGATCAATCCGCTCGGCGCGAAGGGGGTGGGCGAACTCGGCACGGTGGGTGGCACGCCGACGATCGTGAACGCGGTGATCGACGCGCTGCGTCCGCTGGGCGTGAGCCATCTGGAGATGCCGGCGACGTCGGAACGCGTGTGGCAGGCGATCCGCGCGGCGCAAGGGGCGAAGGCGGCGTAGGGGCGGTTCGGAGGCCGGGGTTCACCCCGCACGGCGCCGGCGATCGGTGCCGTGTCGACACGAGCTGCCCGGGCGCCGGGCTGAAGCCCGCCCTACACCACGCGGCTCCCCTCCGCGTTCCGGACCTGCCACGCGAACTTCCTGTTGTCGCCCTCCGCGCAGAACACGATCGTCTCGCCGGGGAACGTCACTTCCGCCAGCACCTGCTCCTGCACGGCATCGCGCTGCTTCTGCGAACCCGGCTTCCACCAGGGCGCCGTGACGAACGAGAAGGTATAGCACACGGATTCCGGAAGATGCTTCACTCGCTTCCGGACGAACCACGCCTTGAGGACGCCCTCGACAGCCGTGATCTGGCGGCGCAGGTCTTCGAGCGCGTCCGGGTCGAGACCATGGGGGTCGAAACGATCCCCGGACCGGACGGTCTCCCGTTCCTTCGCTGCGGCGTCCAACAACTCCTGCCGGGCCACCGCCTTGTCGTGCCACGCGCGGGCCTCGTCCTTGCGGCCGGCTCGCCAGTGGTAGTCGCGCAGCGCTTCACTGCCCGGGACGATCGCGTCGTCCACCGCGTCGATCGCCGATGTCATCAGCGCGACGCCCTCCGCGTCATCGCGCTCCAGCAGCCGCCGGCCCAGTGCGAAGGTGACATACGGCTGGTCGGGATGCGCTGCCTGCAGCGCGCGGAACAGCGCCAGTGCGGCCTCCTCCCCGGCGCCCACTTCCTCCACGAGGCGCGCGTGCTCGAAGCCTTCGTCGGCACCGAGCGTTCCATCGCGCGCGAGCGCTTCCTCCAGCGCGGCAAGACGCTCGCGATCCGTACGCACCTGCTCGTGGCGCGCGCGCCAGCCGTCCTCGACCCGGGCGCGCCACTGCGCGTCGAACTCGTCGACCAGCTTCGCACGCGATGGGCCGAGCAGCCGGTCCGCCGCGGCGCCTGCCGCGGGCAGCGCGATGGCCGGTGCGGCACCGAGAGCTGCGAGACGGTCGGAGAGTGCGGGGTGCGTGTCGTCGACCGTGGTCGTGCGGGCGAGCGCGCCGTCGAGCCAGCGCTGTGCATCCGTCGCATCCAGCGTCGATGAGAGCTGCGGACCGTAGTGGGCGAAGGGCATCACCGCCGGCGCCGGTTCGTCGTCCGCGCGGCGATGGATGGAGGGCCAGTACTTCTCGCGCAGGAAGCCGCCGATCACGTGGACGGCCGTGAGGGCCTGGGCGGCGGCAGCCGGCGAGGTGAGTCTCACCGAAGTGCGATCCGCTTCGTACTCGTTCGCCCGCGCGAGCGGGAACGACCATGCATCGAAGAACGGGCTGTACCAGCGGAAGAACGGCGCGAAGAGGAACTTGCCGCGGGCCTCGGTCCGCTCGAACGCGTCCAGCAGGCGGCCCCAGGAGAGGCGCAGGCGGTAGAGCCAGTTGGAGACGCGTCCGTGGCCACCGGCCAGATGCCCGAACTCGTGGGCGAGCACCGCTTCGAACTGCTCGACGGTCAGCGACTGCATGAGTGGCAGCCCGATCAGCAGGTAGTTGCGCGTCCAGCCGAGCGGGCCGAGGCGCGGCACCTGCGCGACCCCGGCGTTGAAGTCGTCGGTGAGCAGGATCACGTGGAAGGGGGGCGTGCGCAGTCGTCGACGCAGCTCATCGACCACGGCGAACAGCTCGGGCGCTTCGGTGCGCGTCAGCAGGCGGCCGTCCGGGGGCGGTACGCGTACCCAGAGGGCCTTCAGCACGAACCACACGAAGAATGCGAGCGGGATGGCGAGCTTGATGGCGAGCGCCTTGAAGGTCACCACCGACACGATGAGCAGACCGAGGAGCGCCAGCAGCAGCGACACCACCAGGCCCAGATAGCCGTAGCCCATGAGGGCAAGACCCACGACCGCGGTGCGATACGCACCGGGATGTGCACGGGCCTTCGGTTCGAGTCGGGCGACGAGCGCTTCGAATTGATCGTGGGTCATGGGGCGGGGCGTGGTCTGGCGGCCACCGATTATCTCCGCGCGGCCGCGGTCCGCCAACGAGGGCGCCGGCGGCCGCACGGACGCCTTGTCAGCGCTCCGCAACCGGGCGCATCCTCTCCGCACCCGCCGGGAATCGTCGTCCGCGGACGAGGCGGTTCCCAAGGCGGGAATCCGCAGGACCACCAGAGGAGATCCACCATGAAACTCGTCACACTTCTGATCGGCTTGTTGGCCAGCACGGCGGTCCTCGCCCAGGGCGTTCCGGGTCAGGTGCCGGAACCGGAGACGCTCGCCCTGATCGGCGTCGCCGCGGCAGCCGGCGTGTTCGCTGTGTGGAGGCGCAAGCGCAAGTAGGCTTGCCGCCCGCAGCGCAAGGTGGAACGAAGGGCCCCGCGGAGCTTCCGCCGGGCCCTTCCCTATTTCGGGGCGGCGGCGATCAGCGAGCGCGTCGGTGCTCCCTGGGCATCCCGGACCACGCAGGCCGGGCGTCGCCCGAGCCGGTGGATGCCGCGTGAAGAGTCCGACACGGGGCAGGCCGACGCATCGGGACGACCCGCATGGCCGGGCTCCGGTGTCGTCGCGGGAACGGCGACGTCATCCGCGCAAGGTGACGTGTTGGTTGCGGCGACGGAATCCGATCGGCACATCGCCTCTCCCTGGCGACCTGCGCCTGCGCAACGCGCCGTGCACGCACGTGTCACGCACGTCCTGCACACTGCGTCCATCCGGGTCGTGCTGGCCCGGTGTGTGCGATGGTTCGCCGGCCTGCGGGCCGGCTTTTTTTTCGTCTGTCGTTCGCCCGTGGGCGCCGGGATCAGGAGAAAAAAATGCCCGACCGGTGCAGCGTCGGTCGGGCAGGGGCCACCGCGGGGGGCGGTGAGACGTGATTGCCGGTTTCTAGTTGGACGGGCAGCTCGTCGTGCTGGTGTCCGCACGGCGGATACGAGGCGTCGTCGGCAGCACGTACGGTGTGCCGGCCGGGGCAGGAATCAGCGTGCCGGCCAGGTACTTCGCGAGCGCGTCGATGTCCTGATCGCCGCCGAGGCGGTTGGTGCCTTCCCGCAGCACGAGGAACTGGTCGCCGCCGTCGGCAAGGAAGTTGTTCACGGTGACGCGGTAGGTGGTGGATGGCGTCAGCGTCACGCCGTTCAACTTGATGCTCGCCGGGTCGATGCGGTCGCACGACGGCCGCGTCTTGTCCCACGTGTACTCGAAGCCCTTCGAGACCTGCAGCACGCGGTTGAACCCCTGGTTGTTCGGGCAGCCGACGAACTGCTGCTCCAGCATCGTCTCGATCTGCGCGCCCGTCAGGTTCATCGTGACGAGGCTGTTGCCGAACGGCTGCACGGTGAATGCTTCCCCGTACGTGATGTTGCCGTCACCTTCGCCTGCCACGGACGATGCGAACGTGAAGTCCGCACGCACACCCCCCGGATTCATGAAGGCGATGACTGCGCCGCCGAGTTCCGGCGCACTGGTCGCCGCGAGCTGGGAGTCCGCGATGAGGTCGCCAGCGTTGTGCTCGCAAGCGGCGCTCGTGCTGCGGTTCACGGTGGCGGTGATCTTGCCGATCACCTTGTTCGCGATCGGCGCCACGAGGGTGGTGTAGTTCGCGACGAGCGTGGCGACGCCTGCATCCGGGGTGATGGCCGGGTTGGTGCGATCCACCACGACCTGCCTCGCCGTGATCGCCGTCACATCCCGCGTCACCGGATCCAGACTGACATCGATGTCGGTGACGACGCGGCCGAACGCGCTCGCACTGGTCACCGGGATCGTGCGACCCGTGGCGTTGGGAAGATTGCAGATGTAGGCCTGGTGGGTGTGACCGGAGATCACGAGATCGACCGCGTTGTCGAGGCGCTTCACGATGTCGACGATGGCGCCGGACATGCCCGTGCACGCACCGATCCCGCCGGTCTGAGTGCCGCCTTCGTGCACGACGACCGTGATGGCATGAACGCCCTGGTTTCGGAGGGTGCGCACCAGCGCGTTGACGGTGTCGGCTTCATCCTGGAAGTTGAGGCCGGCAACGCCCGTGGGAGTCACGACCGTGGGCGTGCCTTCGAGCGTCATCCCGATGAAGGCCATCCGGACCCCGGCGACGCTCTTCAGGAGGTAGCGGGGAAAGAGCGGCCTTCCGGTGGCCTGGTCGACCACGTTGGCGGCGAGGAAGCGGAACCTGGCGCCTTCGAACGGCGTGGGCGTCCCGACGGCCGCGCCCTGGCAGGAGTTGCCTTCGGTCGGATGGCAGCCGCCCGTCTGAAGGCGCAGGAGTTCGGCGCGGCCGGAGTCGAATTCGTGGTTGCCCACGGCCGCGATGTCGAGGCCGAGACGGTTCATCACCTCGATGGTCGGCTCGTCCTGGAAGAGTGCTGACACGAGTGGTGACGCACCGACCAGGTCACCGGCGTGGACCACGACAGTGTTTTGCGGGTTCTGGGCGCGGAGGCTCGCGATGTAGCCCGCCAGGTAGTCCGCGCCGCCGGCCGGCCTGCCGGAGAAGTTGCCGGGCGAGGCAAGGTTGCCGTGGAAGTCGTTGAACGCGACGATCTTCATCGTGATCGGTGCGATCGTGGCCGAGAAGGCCGGCAGCACCGTACCGAACATCAGGAATGCGGCGGCAATGGTTCTGAAAGAGATCTTCATCATGGTGTTCCTCACGCGCGCCGGGCGCGGCGCAATGCACCAGCGACCAGGATGGCACCGGTCCCCATCAAGGCCCAGGTGCCGGGTTCGGGGACCGGGACGAGCGTCACGCCGCCTGTCCCCGCGAAGAGGCCGGTGCCGAACGTCACGGTGCGACCGGTGATCGAGTAGCTTCCGGGTTCGAGCGTGAAGACGCCGCGGCTCCAGCCGCCGTTCGCGTACGCGGCATCGAAGTCGAGATCCATGCTGACGTCGCCGGTGTCGTTGGAAGGCTGCGAGGTCAGGCCAAGCGATTGCCCGTTTGCGAACACCTCGAATCGATCGCCGGCGAGGCCGCCATCGACGACTTTCAAGAAGGTGCTCTCGGTGAGCACGATGTCGAACGCGAGCGGCGTCAGGGACTCATCGACCCATGCGGCGGATTCGATGTCGTCGTAGAAGTCGAAGGTGCTCCAGGCGCCGGCAGAAAGCGGGACGGCACTGGCGCTACCGATTGCCAGCCACAGGGCGGTCGCCGCGCCGAGTCGTGCGATGGACTTCATGGTGTTCTCCTTGCGCCGGCCCTGCCGAAGTCGGCGAGGGCTGTGACAAGGACGGACTATCCAGTGGCCGCGTTGCGCGGTGCACTGTGAAATCCTGGACGTTTGCGGGCGGATCGGATCACGCGCATGACAGTCGCGTGGCAACGACGGAACGGTGCTGGTCAGCCGCCGCAACGGCCGGCGGCCGGTGCCTCAGGGCGGCAACACCTCGACCCGCGGGATGCGCCAGTGGACCGCGGACACCATGGCCGGTCGCGCACCTCGCGCCATGGGGCGGACGGACTTCATGCCGGGCACACCGGGCAACGGCAGGTCGATCATCGACCCCGGCGTGGCCGGTTGCACCATGACCCGATCACCGACATCGATGTCGACATCGTCCGGCAGCCGGGCGAGGGTCCGGCCGCCGTCGGGCGCCGACGGGTCCAGCGTGATCTCGGCCCACCGGCTGCCGGCAATGCCGGCTTCGGTGATGCCGGGACTCAGCAGGATGCCGGGCAGGGGTTCGACGAAAACGGCCGACACGGTGCCTTCCTGCGTCGCCGGCGGCAGTTCGGCGCACGCCGCGAGCAGGATCGTCACTGCGGCCGTGAGCGTCGACACGGTGATGATTCGGGACATTGCACCTCGGGGCTCCGGCACCCCGGCCGCGGCGCGGCCGTGGGGTGTGTCCTCCGGTATCGGCCCCGACGTGACGAACTCGAGATCCGTCGAGTACGCCGTTGGGACTACAGGCGGTGTCCTCTGTGCCGCCGCTCACGGGCACACGACGGGCAGCGTCGTCGTGAGCGTCGATGCCGCCGCCGACAGGTCCGCGCGCCACGCCACCGCCTCGACGCCGCGCGCGATTGCCTCGCGCAGCGTCCTCCCGTAGAGCGGGTCGATGGCGTCCGCAGGGCGCACCTCGGTGACGTCCGTCCGCTGGACGCAGAACACGAGCACGGCCCGTGCGCCCGCGGCCACCATCGCCGTCATCTCGCGCAGATGCTTCGTGCCGCGCTCGCTGACGGCGTCCGGGAAGAGTGCGACGCCGTCGGTCACGGCGGCAGTGACGTTCTTCACCTCGACGTAGCAGTCCGGGCGGCCGGCGCCGCGCAGCAGAAGATCGATGCGGCTCTTCTCGGTGCCGTATTTCTGCTCCGGCAGGATCTCGTCGTAGCCCGCGAGGACAGGGAAGCGCTGAGCCCTCACGGCCTCGCCGACGAGGGCGTTGCTGCGATGGGTGTTCACGCCCACGAGCGTGCCGTCGGCGAGTTCGGTGAGTTCCCACGCGTACGCGTACTTCCGGGTCGGGGACGGGTGGTGCAGCAGCCAGATGCGGCTGCCTGGCTCCGCCACACCCATCATCGAGCCGGTGTTCGGGCAGTGGATGGTGAGCGGGCTGCCATCGGCCAGCGTGACGTCGGCGAGGAAACGCTTGTAGCGCCGTTCGAGACGCGCGGGGATCAGCGGGGATTCGAAGTTCATGGGGAGGCGCAGTCAGCGGCGGTGTGGCTGAGATCGTGGGCCAGTTGGCCCACGGTGTCGACGGCAGCGCTCGCGGCGGCTGTCCACGGCTGGCCGTAGTTGAGACGGATGTGATGCCGCAGCGCGCGGCGTGCCGAGAAGAGCGGGCCCGGGGCGATCCAGATGTCGCGGGCAAGCGCCTGTCGGTACAGCGTCAGCGCATCGACCGTCCCTGGCAGTTCCACCCAGAGTTGATAGCCGCCTTCCGGCAGAGTGATGCGCGTGCCCTTGGGGAAGGCGTTCGTCACGGCGGCAATCATGGCGTCGCGCTGGACGAGCAGGTGCTGTCGCATGGTGCGCAGATGCCGGTCAGGATTCGCGTGGCCCAGGTAGGTTGCCAGAGCCGCCTGCG
>VYME01000049.1_pt1 | contig 73563 bp, 69 predicted proteins | sample 5115281 | NCBI WGS metagenome assembly VYME01 (sample SAMN12291780, study PRJNA351875) | freshwater metagenome | isolation source: freshwater lake | place: USA: Michigan, Wintergreen Lake | collected 2013-08-08
GCGATCGCCCGCGCCCTGCACGCCGACGGCGCGCGCCTCACGCTGATCGCGCGCCATGCTGCCAACCTGGCCCCGCTGGCCGCCGAACTGGGCGCCGAAGCGATCGCCTGCGACGTGACCGACGCGACCGCGCTGGGCCATGCTTTCGCCACCGCCGCCGGGCACCAGCATGTCGATATCCTGGTGAACAATGCTGGCCATGCGGAGACCGCGCCCTTCGCGCGAACCGATCCCGAGATGTGGGCGCGGATGCTCAATCTCAATCTCACCGCCGCCTACACCGCCTGCCGCCTCGCGATCCCCGCGATGGCGGCGGACGGCTGGGGGCGCGTCGTCAACGTCGCTTCGACGGCGGGGTTGAAGGGCTACGCCTATGTTTCGGCCTATACGGCCGCGAAACACGGACTCGTCGGCCTCACCAAGGCGCTCGCGGCCGAATACGCGCGCAGCGGCGTGACCATCAACGCCGTGTGCCCCGGCTATGCCGACACGCCGATGCTGGCGGATGCCGCCGCGCGCGTCGCCGCCAAAACCGGCAAAGCGGGCGACGACGTCAAAACCGGCTTCGCCGCCGCGAACCCGATGGGCCGCTTGATCAAGCCCGAAGAAGTCGCGGCCTGCGTGGCGTGGCTGGCGCGCGACGAAGCCGCATCGGTGACGGGGGCGGCCATTCCGATCGCCGCGGGGGAAATCTGATGGATCGCGAACGCGGGCACGAGGATTCCGATCATCTGCAACTGCGCGCCTGGCTCCGCCTGCTGACTTGCGCGAACCTGATCGAATCGCGCGTGCGCGGCGGATTGCGCGAGACGTGGAACATTACCCTTCCGCGCTTCGATCTTCTGTCTCAGCTGCACCGTGCCGGCGACGAAGGTTTGACGATGGGCGACCTGTCGCGCGCGATGATGGTGTCGGCGGGCAACGTCACCGGCCTCGTCGAAGCTTTGGTCGGCGAAGGCTTGGTACGCCGCACGACCTCCGCCGCCGATCGCCGCCAGTCGCGCGTGCGCCTGACGCCCGCCGGCAAGCGCGGCTTCGAAGCGATGCTGCCCGAACACGAACGCTGGATCGACGAAGCCTTCGCCGGCCTCGATCGTAACGACCTCAAGCGCCTGCTCGAATTGCTGGCAAAGCTCAAGCAATCCGCCAAAGCCGCCGAGCGCGGCGGCAAGGAAGCCGCATAATGCTGACCCGCTACGACGCCGCCCGCTTCGCGCCCAAGCATTTCGGCTGGTCGGTCGACGGCAAAATCGCGCATGTCGTGCTGAACCGGCCGGAAAAGAAGAATCCGCTGACGTTCGAGAGCTACGCCGAACTGCGCGATCTGTTCCGCGACCTTTGCTACGTCGATCAGATCAAGGCCGTGATCATCACGGGGGCCGGCGGCAATTTCTGCTCGGGCGGCGACGTGCACGAAATCATCGGCCCGCTGGTCGGCATGGAAATGCCCGATCTGTTGCGCTTCACGCGCATGACCGGCGATCTGGTCAAGGCGATCCGCGCTTGCCCGCAAGTCGTGATCGCCGGCATCGACGGCATTTGCGCCGGGGCCGGTGCCGCCATCGCGATGGCGGTCGATCTGCGCGTCGGCACGCCCAATGCCAAGGTCGCGTATCTCTTCACGCGCGTCGGCCTCGCGGGCTGCGACATGGGTGCCTGCGCCATCCTGCCGCGCATCATCGGCCAGGGGCGCGCGGCCGAATTGCTGTTCACCGGCCGCTCGATGTCGGCCGAGGAAGGCGAGCGCTGGGGCTTCTTCAACAAGCTCGTCCCCGCCGCCGAGCTCGAAGCGGCCGCCAAGGCCTGGGCGCACGATCTGGCCGGCGGTCCGACCTTCGCCCATTCGATGACCAAGAAGGCCATCGACCACGAATGGAACATGGGCGTCGATCAGGCGATCGAAGCCGAAGCGCAAGCCCAGGCGATCTGCATGGAGACGAAGGATTTCGAGCGCGCCTATCGCGCCTTCGTTGCCAAGCAGAAACCGGTCTTCGAGGGCAATTGATGGCCGACCGTTCGTTCCTTTCCTGGCCGTTTTTCGAGGCGAAGCATCACGACTTCGCCGCGCGGCTGACCGATTTCGGCAAAGCGAAAATCGAACCGCTGGCGCATGACGAGCACGACGCCGACGCGACGACCAAGAATTTCGTTTCGATGCTGGCGGCGGAGAAATTCCTCGACGCCGCCGTGCCCGAAGCTTCGCACGACGTGCGCACATTGTGCTTGGCGCGCGAAACCCTCGCCTATCATTCCGGCCTCGCCGATTTCGCCTTCGCGATGCAAGGGCTGGGCACGGGTTCGATCGTGCTGTTCGGCACGCCCGAACAGAAAGCCAAATGGCTGCCGGCCGTGCGCGAGGGCAAGAGCTTGGGGGCCTTCGCGATGTCGGAGCCCGAGGGCGGCTCGGACGTCGCCGCCCTGCGCACCACCGCCACGAAGGACGGCGACGGTTGGCGCCTGAACGGCCGCAAGACCTGGATTTCCAACGGCGGGATCGCGGGCCAATACGTCGTTTTCGCGCGCACCGGCGAAGCGCCGGGGGCGAAAGGCCTGTCGGCGTTCGTCGTCGCGGCCGATGCGCCCGGCCTGATCGTCGAAGCGCGGATCGGCGTCTCCGCCCCGCACCCGCTGGCGACGCTGCGCTTCGAGAATTGCCGCGTCGAGCCGAGCGCGCTGCTGGGCAAGCCCGGCGACGGTTTCAAGATCGCGATGTCGACGCTGGACGTGTTCCGCTCGACCGTCGGGGCGGCGGCTTTGGGTTTCGCGCGCCGCGCGCTCGACGAAGCGATCGCGTTTTCGAAATCGCGCAAGGTTTTCGGTGCCGCGCTCGCCGACATGCAGTTGACGCAAGCGGCTTTGGCCGAGGCGGCGACCGAGATCGACGCGGCAGCGCTGCTGATCTACCGCGCCGCCTGGACGAAGGATATGGGCGCCGCGCGCATCACGCGCGAAGCGTCGATGGCCAAACTCTTCGCGACCGAAATGGCGCAGCGCGTGGTCGATCGCGCCGTGCAGCTCCATGGCGGCCAAGGCGTGGTCGCGGGCGCCACAGTCGAACGGCTCTACCGCGAAGTGCGCGCGCTGCGGATTTACGAAGGGGCGAGCGAGATCCAAAAACTCGTCATCGCCAGCCAGATTTTGTCGGAGCCGCAGACGTGAAAATTCTCGAACCCATTCGCATCGGCACGGCGAGCGCTCCGAACCGAGTCGCGGTGCCCGCGATGGTCACGCGCCTGTCGGGCGAGGACGGGTTCGTAAATCAAGGCATCATCGACCGCTATGTGCGCTACGCCGAAGGCCATGTCGGTCTGATCGTCGTCGAAGCGACGGCGATCCACGAATCAAAATCCGGCCCGTTGCTGCGCCTGTCGCGCGACGACTTCGTCGCCGGTCATCGCGAGATGGTGCGGCGGGTGAAGGACGCCGGCCCGTCGATGATCGTGCCGCAGATCATCCATTTCATGAAGGTCGCGCGGTCGGGCTGGCGCCAGACGCTGGACATGCTGTCGCCGCAGGATATCGACAAGATCGTCGAGGATTTCGGCACCGCGGCCGCGCGCGCGCGCGAAGCGGGCTACGACGGCGTGGAGCTGCATTCGGCGCATGCCTATACGCTGTCGTCGTTTCTGTCGCGCCGCAATCCGCGCCGCGACGAGTATGACGGCCGCACGCTGGAAGGCCGATTGCGCATGTTTGGCCGCGTAATGGCCGAAGTGCGAAAGCGCGTGGGCCACGACTGGCCCGTGGGCGTGCGCTTCCTCGCCGAGGAGGCGATCAAGGACGGCTACGCGCTGCCGGACTCCCAGCGCATCGCGTTGCGCATGGCGCAGTTGGGCGTGAGCTACATCTCGCTGTCGGTCGGCGGCAAGTTCGAAGACGCCGTCCACAAGGAAGGCGAAGCGCTCTATCCGTATACCGGCTATTCGGGCGATCGCTGCATGCCGGGCGAGCAGTACCCGCCGATGCCGCACGCGCACCTCGCCGCGTCGATCAAGGAATTCGTCAACGCGAACGGGTTCGACGTTCCGGTGATTTCGGCGGGCAAGATCAGCGAGCCCGCCGACGCCGAGCGCCTTCTGCAGGACGGAAAGGCGGACATGATCGGCATGGCCCGGCAATTGCTGGCCGATCCCGACTGGGTGCGCAAGGTCGCGTCCAAACGAGACACTTCGATCGTGCGTTGCATCTATTGCAATGTCTGCAAACAGCTCGACGAGAATTTCAAACTCGTCGCCTGTTTCCTGTGGCCCAAGGGCGCCGAGCAGGCACCGAACGAGGATACGACCGCCGAGGCGCCCGCGTGGCCCGACGGCGAGGCCGGTCTGACCGCGAAGTTCGAGAACGGCGCCGTCAAGCTCGCCTGGAAGCGCGCGACGGGTGCGGCGACCGGCTACGACATCTATCGCGTCGAAGCCGACGGCACCCCGCGCATCGTCGAAGCGGTCAAAGGCACCAAATTCGTCGATCGCATGGTGCTTGGCGGCCTTTCCTACGCTTATCACGTCAAAGCCTACGACGCGTCGGGCCGCGCCTCGCCGCCGTCGCAAACCATCCGCATCGAGTTGCCGATCCCCGCATACGACGAGACCGCCCATGCCTGAGCGCATTCTTCCCTTCACGGCCCATGTCGATACGTTCGCGCGGGACAATCTGCCGCCGCTCGCCGAATGGCCGGATATGTTCTTCGCACTGCCGGAGTTCTACTACCCGCAGCGCTGCAACGCGGGCGCGGAACTGCTCGACAAGGCGGTCGCGCGCGGCTGGGGCGGCCGGGCCTGCATTCGCTTCGGCAAGGATGTCTGGACCTATGCGGACCTTCTCGTCCGCGCCAACGCAATCGCGCGCGTGCTGACCGAAGACGCCGGATTGAGGCCCGGGAACCGCGTTCTGCTGCGCTCGGCCAACAACCCGATGATGGTCGCGTGCTGGTTCGCGGTCATCAAGGCGGGCGGGATCGCGGTCACGACGATGCCGCTGCTGCGCGCGCGCGAGCTGGTGCAGATCATCGACAAGGCGAAGATCGCCCTGTCGCTGTGCGACGCGCGCTTGGCCGAGGATATGGAGAAGGCGAAGGACGCCGCGCCGGCGTGCAAGGATATCCTCTATTTCAACACCGACGCGGCCGACGGCATCGAAGCGCGCATGGCGAAGAAGCCCGAAGGCTTCGACAATTGCCCGACGTCGCTGACCGACGTGGCGCTCATCGCTTTCACCTCGGGCACCACCGGCAACGCGAAAGGTACGATGCATTTCCATCGCGACATCCTCGCGATCTGCGACGCCTTCCCACGCTACATTTTGCAGCCCAATGCCGACGATGTTTTCACGGGCTCGCCGCCGCTCGCCTTCACCTTCGGCCTGGGCGGTCTCGTCACCTTTCCGATGCGCTTCGGCGCTTCGACCGCGCTGGTCGAGAAAGGCTCGCCCGACGTCCTGCCGCAGATCGTGCAGGACCATAAGGCCACGATCCTGTTCACCGCCCCGACCGCCTATCGCGTGATGGCGGACAACGCGCCAAAACCCGCCTTCGCGAGTTTGCAGAAAGCGGTGTCGGCGGGCGAGTTCCTGCCCAAGCCGATCTTCGAGGCGTGGCACGATTTCAGCGGCATCAAATTGTTCGACGGCCTGGGTGCGACCGAGATGCTGCACATCTTCGTCTCCGCCCGCCAGGAAGACATCATCCCCGGCGCCACCGGCAAGGCGATCCCGGGCTACACCGCCTGCATCCTCGACGACGCGGGCAACGAGTTGCCGCCGGGCGAGGTCGGGCGCCTCGCCATCCGCGGCGCCACGGGCTGCCGTTATCTCGCGGATCCGGAGCGCCAAAAAGCCTATGTGCAGAACGGCTGGAACCTCACCGGCGACGCCTATCGCATGGATGAGAACGGCTATTTCTGGTACCAAGCGCGCACCGACGACATGATCGTGACGGCGGGCTACAACGTCTCGGGCCCTGAGGTCGAAGGGGCGCTGCTCGAACACGCCAAGGTCAAGGAATGCGCCGTCGTCGCCGCCCCCGACAACGATCGCGGCATGATCGTCAAAGCCTATGTCGTGCTGCGCGACATGAAGGATTCCGGCCCCGAAACGGTCAAGGCGCTGCAGGACCACGTGAAGGCGACGATCGCGCCCTACAAATATCCGCGCGCAGTCGAATTCGTCGATGCGTTGCCGCGCACGGAGACGGGCAAGGTCCAACGCTTCAAGCTGCGCCAGCAGGCCGCCGGCAAAATTTGACGATTTCACGCGGCCGTCATCCTGAGCCTGTGGAAAACCTTGACCGCGAGTCTTCGGCTGATTCACACTTTGCCCGTCGATGGCCTTCCGTTTCGAGTCGCGGGGTAGCCGCGGTTCCGGGGGGCAAGGCGGGCGCGCCTTACGCGCCCTTCCGGCGACCTACGACGGGCGGCGCGGGAACGCCGCCGGTCGCCGCCACGAAAGGAGGTGATCCGTGAAACAAGGATCGTTCAACGCTGGCAACACGCCGGCAAGTGCCGCTTCGGGCCGGGCCAAAGCCCATGTCCGCAGCGCCACATTCTCCATAGTGGCGCGGGTGCCGGAACGCCGCTGACGCGGCGCCGCACGATCGGTATTCGATCCGTCCCCGCCGGGTCCCGCCCGGCGGGGATATTTTTTTGCTAAAATCATTCCCATGACCGATGCCATCCTGCTGATCGACGAACCCGCCCCGCATGTCCGCCGGCTGACGCTGAACCGGCCGGAGGCGCGCAACGCCCTGTCCTCCCCGCTTCTTGCGGCGCTCGCCGAAGCGCTGGAAGCGGCGAACGACGATGCCAGTATTCGTGCGGTCGTGCTGACCGGCGGCGCCAAGGTTTTCGCGGCCGGCGCCGACATCAAGGAACTCGCCACGCGCGACACGGTAACCGGCTTGCTCGACTCGCGCACGGCGCTATGGGGCCGCATCCGGCGCTTCGCCAAACCCCTGGTCGCGGCGATCGACGGCTACGCGCTTGGCGGCGGCCTCGAACTGGCGCTGCACGCCGACATCGCCGTCGCGGGCCCGACCGCGCAATTGGGCTTGCCGGAAGTCAATCTTGGCTTCATTCCCGGCGGCGGCGGCACGCAGCGTTTGGCGCATATCGCCGGCCAGCAGCTCGCGATGAAGCTTATCCTGACCGGGGATTTCGCCGACGCGCGAACCGCTCTCGCCGCCGGGCTCGTCGCCGAGATCGCCGACGACGCCCAATTGCGGGCCGTCGAGATCGCGGCGAAGATCGCACAGAAGCCGCCGCTCGCCGCACGTCTGGCAAAGGAATTGGTGCTCGCCGCACGCGATACGCCGCTCGAAACCGGCCTCGCCTACGAGCGTAAAGCGATCGCCGCTTTGTGGGGGACGGCCGATTTCAAGGAAGGTGTCGGCGCCTTCCTCGAAAAGCGAAAGCCGGATTTCAAGGGCGCCTAGGCCCCGAACCTTCCATCAATTGCTGGCGTGCGCGCTCGGCCTCGTCGGGCGTCAAACGGCGCGCGATGGTCGCGGCGATTTCGCGCGCTTGGCGGCGATCGTCGCCGTCGAGCGTTTGGGCCGCGCGGATCGCCTCGATATAGGCGGCGGCCGAATTGCGCGCGACGCCGATACCGGCATCGAGCATCAGCGCGTAGTTCAGCTTGGCATGCGCGTGTCCCGCAGCGGCGGCGCGCGCGAACCATTGCGCGGCCTGCACGGGATCGGCGGGAACGCCTTCGCCCTGCCGATAAAGATTGCCGAGCGAGAATTGCGCGCCGACATGGCCGCGTTCGGCCGGCCCCAGCCAGAAAAACCAAGCCGATTCCGGATCGCCGTCGAAATACGCGTCGAGCCCGCGTTCGAACGCGGCGCCATCGTCGGCCGGATTTTGCCCGGCGGCGGGCGACGCGATCAGCAGCGCCAGGACCGCGAACGCCGCGCGGATCATTTCACCCGCCCCTGAGCGCGCGCCACCGCGCGTTCGCGATAGAAAACGTAGAGCCCGGCGCCAACGACGATGGCGGCGCCGAACAGCGTCCAGCCGTCGGGCACATGACCGAAGAATATCGCGCCCAACGCCCCCGCCCAGACGATCTGGGTATAAGTGAACGGCGCGAGGATCGCGGGCTGCGCGCGGGCATAGGCTTCGCCCAGCAGATAATGGCCTGCGGCGCCGCAAGCCCCCATCGCCATCAGCATCAGCCAGCCTTCCAGATCGGGCGTGATCCAGACGAACGGCACGAGCGCCGAAAACACCAGCGTGCCGGTCAGCCCGGCATAGAGGAGCTGGATACGCGATGACTCGGTGCTGGCGAGCATCCGCGTGACGAGGTGGTAGACCGCGTTCGTCAGCGCCATGCCCAGACACAGCAACGCCGCCCAATGCATGTCGCCGGTCGGACGGATGACGATCAGTACGCCCGCAAAGCCGACGGCGACGGCGGCCCAGCGGCGCGGGCCGACCTTCTGCCCGAGCACGAAGTGCGCGATCGCCACGATGGTCAGCGGCGTAACGAAAGAGATCGCCTGCGCGTCGACCAGCGGCAGATACTTGATCGAGGAGAAAAACAGCAGCGTGACCACGCACAGCATGAGCCCGCGCGCGACATTGAGGCCGGGCCGGGCGCTGGCGAAGGCCTGGACGGGGCCTTTGCGCAGCACGATCGGCATCAGCAGCAGGAAGTGGAAAAGATAGCGCCCCCAGACGATCTGGAACGGATGATACGTCTGCGTCGCGTATTTTGCCGTCGCGTCCAGCAGCGAGAACGACACCGTCATCGCGACGATCAAGCCGATCGCGGTCAGATTACGGCGCGCCTGCGAGACGGCGGCCGACGCGCCTTCTGACTCGGGTGTGCTCATGGGCAGCCAGAATAGCCGCCCCTTCGCGATATGTCCCGCGCGTCAGCCGCGCCCGACCATGGCCATGAATTCGCGCCGGGTGGACGCGTTGGTGCGGAATGCGCCGAGCATACGGCTGGTCACCATCGACACGCCCGGCTTGTGCACGCCGCGCGTGGTCATGCACTGATGCTGGGCTTCGATCAGCACGGCAACGCCCTTGGGCTGGAGCACGTCCTGAACCGCGTTGGCGATCTGGGCGGTCAGCTTCTCTTGGATCTGAAGCCGCTTGGCGTAGATATCCAGCACGCGCGCGAGTTTGGAGATGCCGACGACGCGCTTGTTCGGCAGATAGGCGATATGCGCCTTGCCGACGATCGGCACCATGTGGTGCTCGCAATGGCTCTCGAACGACACGTCGCGCAAAAGGACCATCTCGTCGTATCCGTCGGTCTCTTCGAAGGTGCGCTTCAGGATTTCGATCGGGTCGCTGTCGTAGCCTTGGAAGAATTCCTCATAGGCGCGCACGACGCGCGCGGGCGTGTCGACCAAGCCCTCGCGCGCCGGATCGTCACCGGTCCAGCGCAGCAGCGTGCGCACCGCCGCTTCCGCTTCGGCGCGCGTCGGCTTGTCGCTGGCGATCCGCTCGCCGTCGGCGGTGGCATGCTCGTCGGATCGCAACAGCGTCTCCATGGGTGTTCTCCGTATTCGGATCGTTATCGAACTAACAAGATGTCGGCCGCGCCGTTGCGGTTTCAAGATGCGGTAAAATTTCTCCAAAACCGCTGATCCGACTGCGGAATCCGGCGTAGCGCGGTAACTCGAAACGAAGACGGCGCCGGGGATACCCCGGCGCCGTCCGACGCGACCGCGCAAAACGCGGATCAGGTGCCGATCACACCTCCACCTTGCTTGGTGATCATGACCACCGACGGCCGCGCCGGCATGTTGGCTTGAAAATCAGGCCAACGAGTCGGCATGTCGTCGAAGGTCGGGTGACGGCCGAACGGGGCGTAGTCGCGCGCGCCGTCGGTCGCGGGATGCTGCACCGCCACGGTCATTCCCTGACCGTCGGACGTGAAGTTCATCCCGCAAATTTCCGCCCCCACCGGGACACGGAAGAACATCCGCGACGTGCCGCGCAGAGCGCCTTCGGTTTCGATCGCCCAGATGCCATCGGACGTGCCCGACGCGGCCCTCCACGCCGTGCCCTGGTCGGTGCCGACCCACAACCGGCCTTGCGGATCGATCGCCATGTTGTCCGGGCAAGCGAACCAGCCGTTGGCGGTCGTCGCGGGGTTGTACATGGCGCGCTGCGCGGGCTGGGCGGGATTACCGCAGACGATCAGCATTTCCCACCGGAAGCGCGTGGCGGTGTGATCGCCGCCGTCTTCGGTCATCTCGATGAGATGACCCCAGTTGTTCTCGGCGCGGGGATTGGCTGCGTCGATCTGTTGGGCGTTGCGCTGGTTGTTGTTGGTCAGCGCGAGATAAATCTTGCCCGTGCGCTTGTTGGGCTCGAAATCCTCGGGCCGGTCCATCTTGGTGGCGCCGAGCACGTCGCCCGCGCGGCGCGCTTCGATCAAAACGTCGGCCTGGCTGTTGAATCCGTTTGCCGCGGTCAGAGGGCCCTGTCCGTGGACCAAGGGAAGCCACTCGCCCGAGCCGTCGGCGTTGTACTTGGCGACGTAGAGCGTGCCCTCGTCGAGCAGGTTCATGTTGGCCTGCCGATTCTGCGGGTTGTAGCGGCCGGCCGTGACGAACTTGAACGCATACTCGAAACGCTCGTCGTCGCCCGAGTAAAGCACCACGCGTCCGTCGCGCGCCACGATGGTCTCCGCACCCTCGTGCTTGAAGCGGCCCAGCGCCGTCCGCTTGATCGGCGTCGAGGCCGGATCGTAGGGGTCGATCTCCACGATCCAACCGTGACGATTGGCTTCGTTGGGTTCCTTGCCCAGATCGAAGCGATCATAGAAGGAAGCCCAATTGTACCAGCGGCCGGGCACGCCGTAGCGCTGGTGGTTGGCCGTCTCGCTATGGCCGGCAGCCAGCGTACCGGCGAAGTACCCGTGGAAGTTCTCCTCGGCCGTGAGATACGTGCCCCACGGCGTCATGCCGCCGGCGCAGTTGTTGATCGTGCCGTTGACCGCGCGGCCCGACGGATCGGCGGCGGTCTTCAGACGATCGTGCCCTGCCGCAGGCCCCGAGAGGCGCATCGGCGTGGAAATGTCGATACGACGATTATGCCGGCCGCCGCGGGTATAGCTCCACTTGCCGTTGGCACCGCGCACGATCTCGACGATCGACGTCCCATGCGCCGCCATTTCGACGTCGACGAACTCCTTCGTCATTTTCGTGGCGTCGACGCGGCCCGTTTGGGGATTCGACACGCCGCGGAACATAATTTCCGGGCTGGTGTATTCGTGGTTCACGCACATCAGCGCGGCGCGCGACGTGTCGGTCGCACCCGGCATCGGGGCGAGACCGACATAGTCGCAGTTATAGCCGAATTGGCGCGCTTGGGCGGCACCGGTCTGGCGCTCAGGATCGAAGGTCGGCGAATCCCCGAAGAGCGGATCGCCCCAGCGGATCAGGACATCGGCGTCGTAGCCGGCGGCCACATGATGGCGTTCATCCACGCCATGGGAGATTTCCTGGAAATTGAAGGTGGCGCCCGGCAGACCGGTGGCGACGGTCTGGGCTTGGGCCTCACCCACGCCCAGCGCGGGCATGGCAGCCGACATGGCGGCGGTGGCGAGCATGCCGCCGAGCACGCCGCGGCGTCCCAAGCGCGCGTTGATCACGTCGCCCATGGTCGGATTGGCGGTCGGGTTGCTCGGAATATCTTCCGAAATTTCGTAAAGCTCGCCAAAGGTCAGGCCGGCATTTTCCGGCTTGGCGGCAAGGGTGGCGTAATCCTTCTGGGTCATCGAGCGCTCCCGGCGGAATGCGCCGCGGGAATCGCGGCGCGCTAGCGGCAAGTCCTAGCGGCGCTGTGTGACGCGAGGTTTACACTACCGTTACGGCTGGACGACGCTAGCCGCGCACGACGTAGAACAGGACGATCATCCCGACAGCGGCGGCCGGCAATAGCCAGACTGCCTCGCGCGCGCCGCCTTTGTTGCGCATGTTGAAGAAGTGACGCACGGCGATCCCGCACACGGCCACGCCCGCCAGAATCGCCCAGTTCCATTCGTGACCCCAGGTCGATGCCCAGTTCTTCGACAGCATGATGAAGACGATCGGCAGCGTGAAGTAGTTGTTGTGCAGCGAACGGAACTTCGCCTGCTTGGCGTATTTGCCTTCGGGCTTCGTGCCTGCCGCGGTAGCCTCGACCAGCTCGCGCTGGTTCGGGATGATGATCATCCAAACATTGGCCGTCATGATCGTGCCGATGACGGCGCCGACATGGATATAGGCGGCGTGCGCGGTCATGATTTTCGACAGCAGCAACGCGACCAGCACCAGCCCCGCGAAGGTCACCGCCATGGCGCCGCCGGGATTGTCCTCGGCCCATGCGCTCTTCCACAGCAGATCGTAGACGGTCCAGCAGATCGCGATCGTAGCCAACGACACGGCGATCGCCGCCCCGATGCCGTAGGGCGCCAAGGCTTCGACCGTCAGGAAATCGCCGGACGAGCCCAGATAATAGATCAGCGCCAGCAGGAGGATCCCCGAAATCCAGGTGAAGGCGGCTTCCCATTTGAACCAATGCAGTTCCTTGGGTAACGCGGGCGGCGCCACAGCGAATTTCTCGACGCGATAGAAGCCGCCGCCATGAACGAGCCAGACCTCGCCTTCGACGCGATCCTTCGGCGTCTCCAGCGGGCGGAAATGCGATTCGAGCCAATTGAAATAGAACGATGCGCCGATCCAGGCGATGCCGGTGATGACATGCGTCCAGCGCACGACAATGTCGAGCCATTCGAGCAGCAGCGGATCCATGGCGTTTCTCAAGACCCCCGATAAGTGGACATGCTCCACGGCGTGGCGAGCAACGGCACGTGGTACTTGCCGTTGGGCTCCGCGATGCCGAACGCGATCGGCACGACGTCCAAGAACGGCGGGTCTGGCAATTGCACACCCTTCGCGCGGAAATAGGCGGCGAGTTCAAAACGGAATTCGTAGCGACCGACTTGGAACGCGTCGCCCGGCAGCAGCGGTTTATCGCTGCGCCCGTCGGCGTCGGTGGCCGCTTCGAGCAGCACGGTCTCCGTACTGCCGGTCTTTCGGATCAGCGTGAACTTGAGCCCTGCGGCCGGCTTGCCGTGATACGTATCGAGCACATGGGTGGACAAATGGCCCATCGATTTCCTCGCTTTGGGATTAGGCGGCAAGCTAATGCCGCGCCGCAAAATCCACAAGCAAGCTCGATTTCGCCTATGTTTAGTGCGATCCGCCTATTCGTTGAGCAGCAACCTTGATTTCGTGGCCCGGACTCCGGCATCGTGACTTGGCCCGGCCGTTACCGACCGGCACAGCCCTTGCTCCTTAGGGAGGAAAGTTTCCCTCGCCAGCGGAGATAAATCCTGTGACCGCAGCCGACACGTTCATCGATATCGACAAGGTCGACCTCGTCTACCGCACGAAGGACGGCGACACGCTCGCCCTCAGCCAGGCGGATCTCAAAATCCGCAAAGGCGAATTCGTCGCGGTCGTCGGCCCGTCGGGTTGCGGAAAGTCGACGTTGCTCAAGCTCGTTTCGGGCCTGCATCTGGCCAGCAAAGGCAACGTCATCGTCGGCGGCGAGGAGGTGACCGGCCCGCTGAAGATCTGCGGGATGGCGTTCCAGAACTCGATCATGCTGCCCTGGCGCACGCTAATGGACAACGTGCTGCTGCCGATGGAGATCGTCGAGCCGCACGCCAGGACCTTCCGCCGCGACAAGGAAAAGCACATCGCCGCAGCGAAAGAACTGCTCGCGACCGTCGGCCTCAAGGGCTTCGAGGACAAGTTCCCCTGGCAGCTCTCGGGCGGCATGCAACAGCGCGGTTCGCTGTGCCGCGCGCTGATCCACTCCCCGCAGATGCTTCTTCTTGACGAGCCTTTCGCCGCGCTCGACGCGTTCACGCGCGAGGAATTGTGGGACGTCGTGCAGACGCTGTGGATCAAGAAGCGGCCGACCGTCATGCTGATCACCCACGATTTGCGCGAGGCCGTGTACTTGGCCGACCGCGTGTTCATGATGAGCGCACGCCCGGGCAAGATCATTTCGATCACCGAAAGCCACTTTCCGCGCCCGCGCAAACTCGAGGACACGTTCAAGCCGGAATTCGTCGACATCGTGCACAAGCTGCGCGACGAGATCTCGGCCGTGCGCGCGACGAAGTGAGCGCGGGCGGTCGGAAACCGCCCCTGCCCGTCACGCTCCAGCGCGCGCTGGCCGGTTTCTATCCCGCCGCCGCTTTCCTCGCCGGCCTCGAACTCGATCTTTTCGCCGCCCTCGCGCGCGGTCCCCTGCGCGCGGGCGAGCTCGCGCGGGCGATCGGCGCGAAAGACGAAATCCGCCTCGCCGCCTTGTGCGACGCGCTGGTCGTCTACGGATTCATGGTTCGCGACGATACGCGCCGCTATGCGCTGACCGAGGAAGCCGCCGCGTATCTCGCGCCCGACGCCCCCGGCTATATCGGGCCGATCGCGCCGGTCTACGGCCGGTTTTTTCGCGGCGGGCTGGACTTCGCCCGGGCGGTACGCGAGGCGGCGCCTTCCGGCGTCCAGGATCATTCGGAGGACGCCTTCCTGCGCGGCATACATAGGACGGCGCTCGCCGCCGGCCGCGACATCGCCACGCGCTTCGACCTTTCCGACGCCAAACGCCTGATCGACGCGGGCTGCGGCGGGGCGGGCGTGGCCATCGCATTGTGCAAGGCCCTGCCGGGCCTGACCGCGACGGCGAGCGACCTTGCCGCCGCTCTGCCCGTCGCGCGGGATTGCGTCGCGGCGGCGGGTTTGGCGGATCGCATCGCGATCAGCGAGGGCGACGTGTTGAAAGGACCGCCGCCCGGCGGACCGGCCGATATCGTCGTCGCGCGGGCTTTGTTGCAGGTTTTGGGACCGGCGCAGGCCGAGACGGCGCTCGCCAATCTCGCCCGCGCCGTGGCGCCCGGGGGACTGCTGATCGTCGCGGGGGCGGTTCTTCACGACGACGGGCTTGCGCCGGACGACATGGTGGGTTTCAATTTATCGCTGATGACCCTATTCGAGCGCGGCCGCGCCTACACCCAATCGGAATACGATGCTTGGTTTGCGAAAGCGGGCTTGGGCAAGCCGTCGCGCATCGTTCTGCCGGCGGGCGGCTCTCTGCTTTGGGCGCGCAAACCATGACCGCGCAGCTCACCGCCACGATCGACGCGCTGGCGGAGCGCCTGACCGAGCCTGTCGTGCGCCTCGATGCGCATCGGCGCATCGTGTTCGCCAACGCCGCGTTCGTGCGCGTGTTCGGCACCGCACCCGGTAGCATCGCCGCCCTTGCCGCGGACGACATCGCGAAGGCGTCGCTGATCGCGGCGCTGTCGGCCGCCAACGAGGCCGAATTGCCGCTGACCGACGCGCAAGGGCAGTTGATCCTCGTCGCAATCGATTCGATGCGCTGCGGCGACGGCCACGTCGCCGTGCTGCGCCCGCAGACCACGCAAGCCACGCGTGCGACCGACTATTTCCTTGCCGCCGCGAATCACGAGTTGCGCACCCCGCTCAACGCCATTCTCGGCTTCGCGCAGATGATCGCGCGCGGCGTTGGCGGCCCTGCCACCGACAAACAGCGCGAATACGCCGAATCCATCGAGACCGGCGCCAAGCTGCTGATGGGCATCTTCGAGGAGCTGCTGGAAGTCGCGCGCGGCGACGATACGGCCGAGCGGCTGAACGAGGCCGCACTCGATCTGGGTTCGCTCGCCCGCGGTCAACTCGATCTCGTCCGTCCGCAGGCCGACGAAGCGCAGGTCCAACTCGCCATGCAGAACCCGACCGAGCCGCTCGCGGTTTCGGGCGACGCGCGCAAGCTGTCGCAATGCGTGCTCAACATGCTGGCCAATGCGATCAACTTCGCGCCCAAAGGCAGCGCGGTGACGCTGGGCTTGGGCCGCTCGCCCGAAGGCGAAGTCGTGCTATGGGTCGCCGATCAGGGGCCGGGCATACCGCCGATCGATATTCGCGGTCTCGACGCGAACTTCCAGCGCGCGCCGAACGGCGATTTCGTCCGGCGCACGCCGGGCACGGGTTTGGGCCTCGCCATCGTGCGCCGCTATGTCGAATTGCATGGCGGGAGCCTTGATATCGGCACCGGGTCGGGCGGCGGGGCATGCGTGACGCTGCGCCTGCCCGCCAATCGCCTGCTGGGCGCCGCTCCGGCGAAACGCGCCGGGATCGTCTAATCCTACTCGTTCGCGAGCGCTTCGAGCGACGCGACCAGGACGCGCGCGCCGGCGGCGAGATCCGACGGCGCCGCCGCCTCGGCTTCGTTGTGGCTGATGCCGCGCTCGCACGGCACGAAGATCATGCCGGCGGGGCAGAACGGCGCCACATGCATCGCGTCGTGACCCGCCCCCGAGGGCATATCCATATTCGACAAGCCCAGCGCCGTGGCCTTCTCGCGCACCAGATCGACGATGCGCTTGTCGAACACCGTCGGCGCCACATCGGTGATGCGCTGCACGGTCACGCCGCACGGGCCCACAGCGGCCTTCGCGACCGTTTCGATTCCGCCGCCCAGACGCGCCAAAACTTCCGCGTCGGGATGGCGGAAATCGATGGTGAAATGCACATGGCCCGGCACGGTGTTGGGCGAGCCCGGGCGGCATTCGAAACGGCCGACGGTGAAGCGCACCACGTCGGCGGGATCGTGCATATGCCGCTCCAACGCCGTGACGATGGCGACCGCGCTTTTCAACGCGTCCTTGCGCACGCGCAGCGGCGTCGTGCCCGCATGTGCTTCCTCGCCCACGATATCCAGCGTGTAGCGCTGCGAGCCCTGGATGCCGGTGACGACGCCGATCGTCTTGGCGACCGCTTCCAAGCGCGGGCCCTGTTCGATATGCGCCTCGATATACGCGTGGAAATTCCGGTCGAAACCGTCGACCTGGCGCACCGGCGCTTCGGCCAGCGTCTTGGCGAGCGCATCGCGCAGCACCACGCCGTCGCGATCGGTCACGCTCAGCATTTTTTCGAGATCGTCGTGCCCCGACCAGACGGACGAGCCCATCGCGCCGGGCTGGAAACGGCTGCCTTCCTCGTTCATCCAGGCGACGACCTGGACGGGCCGCTTGGTGCGGATACCGGCATCGTCGAGCGCTTCCAGCGCCTCGAACCCGGCGAGCACGCCATAGATGCCGTCGTACTTGCCGCCGGTCGGCTGGCTGTCCATATGGGAGCCGGTGACGACCGGCGCGGCGTCGTTTTCGCTGCCCGCCCGGCGGATATAAAGATTGCCGATCGGATCGCCGAACAGATCGTAGCCCCGCGCCTGCGCCCAGCCGCCGATCAGGCGGCGCGCGGCGGCGTCCTCGGCCGACAAAGCCTGACGGTTCACCCCGCCTTTGGCGAGGCCGCCAAGCTTGGCCATATCGACATGGCGCTGCCACAGGCGGGTTTCGTCGATACGGGACGCGGCGTCGGACATGGGGGCTCCTGTTTCTGACCTTTCCTTTGCGTCAGAAACCGCGAAGTTTCAAGCTGCGCGCGCGGGCAGACCGCCCGCTTTGGCGATGAAATCGACGATTTCGGCGACACCCTTCCCGGCCCGGATATTCGTGAAGTAAAACGGCCGGGCCCCGCGCATCTTCTTGGCGTCGCGATCCATCACCTCCAGCGACGCGCCGACATAAGGCGCCAAATCGATCTTGTTGATGACCAGCAGATCGGAGCGCGTTATGCCGGGGCCGCCTTTGCGCGGAATTTTGTCGCCCGCGGAAACGTCGATCACGTAGATCGTCAAATCCGCGAGCTCGGGCGAGAACGTGGCCGCGAGATTGTCGCCGCCGCTTTCGACGAACAGAAGTTCGAGACCCGGGAATTTCCGCGTCATCTCCGCGACCGCCGCGAGATTGGCCGACGCATCCTCGCGGATCGCCGTATGCGGGCAGCCGCCGGTCTCCACGCCCGCGATTCGGTCGGGATCGAGCGCCCCGGAGCGCGTCAGGAACAGCGCGTCTTCCTTGGTGTAGATGTCGTTGGTGATCGCGGCGACGTCCCAGCGCTGGCGCATTGTCTTGCACAGCGCGTCGACCAGCGCGGTCTTGCCCGATCCCACCGGCCCGCCGATACCGACGCGCAAAGGCCCCGTGTTCTTGCTCATGATCTGAAAAGCCTCGTGTATTGGGTTTCGTGGCGGAAGGAGAGAATGTCGAGCGCCGGTGCGGCCGAGCCCGCATCGTCGAGGTCGCGATCCAACGCCGCGTCGCGCGCCGCCTCGATGGCGGTTTCGAGGCCCGCGATGGCCGCAAGCCCGTCGCTTTGCCCCAACGGAATGGCGCGTACCGCCGCCGACACCATATTCGCGGCGAAAGCGTGAAGATAGGCGCCAAGCGCCTCGGGCAAGGGAATGCCCGCTTGCGCGGCCGCACGCGCGACCGCGACGGGATAGATTTGCGCATCGCCGTCGAAACCCGGCCATGCCTTGGCGACGGCGGACGCGAAGCTCGTTCCCTGCTGCGTCGCCTCCAGCGCCAATTCGCCCGTCCCGCGCATCGCGGCGGCGCGTTGCGCGATATCGGCGAAAGCTTGCGCGTCCTCGGCGAGTGTGGCGCGCCAGGCATGGACGAAAAACACCGCATCGGCGCGGGCGGGCCCGCATTCCAGCAGATCGCCGATCCACGCGATCAGATCGGCCGCCCCGGTCACGCGCCTGTCCTCGATCGCGGCTTCCAGCCCGTGGCTATACGCGAAGGCGCCGACCGGGAAGGACGGCGACAGCCACGCGATCAGACGCAGCAAAGCTTCAGTGCGCATGATAAGCGCCGTGCTCGGGCGCGAAGCATTCGTTCGCGCGGAAAACCTTAGCGCCGAGGCCGTTCAGCATCGCTTCGATCACGTGGTCGTAGGCGATGCGCAACCGCCCGTCGTCGAGCACTTGCACCTGCAGATGCCGGTTGCCGAGATGCCAGGCGAGCTTCGCCGTGTGCGCCGCGTCGCGCCCCGCGATGTCGAGCACGTCCTCCGCCGCCGCCCGCACTTCGACGAATTTGCCGTCGTCGAGGGCGAGCCCGTCGCCTTCGTGCAGATGGGTCGCGTGGACGAGATCGAGCAGGAATTCGCCGCCCGCATCGTCGGTCAGCAACTGGCGGCGCAGATGGCGCTTGTCATGCGCCAGCGTCACCGACCCCGCCTTCAAGCCGCGATCCCAATCCTTTTCGACCGCCAAAGCCAGGCGCATGTCAGAACAAGAAGTAACGCTGGGCCAGCGGCAGCACGTCGGCCGGTTCGCAGACCAGCGCCTTGCCGTCGGCGCGCACTTCGTAGGTCTCGGGATCGACCTCCATCTTCGGCATCGCGCTATTGAGAACCATATCCTTCTTGCCGATTTTGCGGATGCCTTTCACGGGCAGAACGATGCGGTCGAGCTTCAGCTTCTTCGCGATCCCGTCCTTGTAGGCGGCTTGCGACACGAAGGTGAGGCACGACGACGCCAATGCGCGGCCGAAGGCGGCGAACATCGGGCGGTAATGGACGGGCTGCGGCGTGGGGATCGACGCGTTGGGATCGCCCATCGGGACCGCCGCGATCTGTCCGCATTTCAGAATCATCTCGGGCTTGGCGCCGAAGAAGGCTGGCTGCCAGATCACGAGATCGGCGTATTTGCCCTTCTCGATCGAGCCCACATACTTGGCGACGCCTTGCGCCAAAGCGGGATTTATCGTGTATTTCGCCACGTAGCGCTTGACCCGGAAATTGTCGTTCTCGCCCTTCTCCTCCGGCAAGCGGCCGCGCTGGACCTTCATCTTGTGCGCGGTCTGCCAAGTGCGGGTAATCGTCTCGCCGATACGGCCCATCGCCTGGCTGTCGGAGCTCATCATCGAGATGGCGCCCATGTCGTGCAGGATATCCTCGGCCGCGATCGTCTCGCGCCGGATGCGGCTTTCGGCAAAGGCCACGTCTTCCGGAATGCGTCCATCCAAGTGATGGCACACCATCAACATGTCGAGATGTTCGTCGATCGTGTTGCGCGTGAACGGCCGCGTCGGATTGGTCGAGGACGGCAGCACGTTGGGCAAGCCGCAGACCTTGACGATGTCGGGCGCGTGGCCGCCGCCCGCCCCTTCCGTATGGAAAGAGTGGATGTTGCGGCCCTTGAACGCCGCGATCGTATCCTCGACGAAGCCGCTTTCGTTCAGCGTATCGGTGTGGATCGCGACTTGGATGTCGTACTTTTCCGCGACCGACAGGCAAGTGTCGATGGCGCTGGGCGTCGTCCCCCAATCTTCGTGCAGCTTCATCCCACAGGCGCCCGCCTTGATCATCTCGATCAACGGCGCTTGCGCCGAGGCATTGCCCTTGCCGAAGAAGCCCAAATTGATCGGCAAGCCTTCGGCGGCTTCGAGCATACGGTGCATATGCCACGGACCCGGCGTGCAGGTCGTCGCCGACGTGCCCGCCGCAGGGCCCGTGCCGCCGCCCAGCATCGTGGTGATGCCGGAGTAAAGCGCATCATCCACCTGCTGCGGGCAGATGAAATGGATATGGGAGTCGATTCCGCCGGCGGTGACGATGCGTCCTTCGCCCGCGATCACTTCGGTGCCCGGGCCGACGATGATGTCGACTCCCGGCTGCACGTCGGGATTGCCGGCCTTGCCCAGCGCCGCGATTTTGCCGTCCTTGATGCCGATATCGCATTTGACGATACCCCACCAATCGAGCACCAACGCGTTCGTGATGACAGTATCCACGCCGCCCGCCGCGCGCGTGACCTGGCTCTGCCCCATGCCGTCGCGGATGACCTTGCCGCCGCCGAATTTCACTTCCTCGCCGTAAACGGTCAGGTCCTTCTCGACCTCGATGAACAGTTCGGTATCGGCCAGACGCACGCGATCGCCGGTCGTGGGACCGTACATGCCGGCATAGGAGGAACGGGGAATACGATAGCTCATGTCACTTCCCCTTTTTCCCAAACCTTGACTTAGCAGCGAGCTTGGGCACCGAAGACTTCAGCTTGCCGTTCACCTCCGCGCGGAAACCGAAGACCTTGCGCGCGCCCGCATAGGCGACGAGCGTCACGCGGCGCGTCTGCCCCGGTTCGAAGCGCACGGCCGTGCCGGCCGGAATGTTCAACCGCGCGCCATAGGCCTTGTCGCGCGAAAAGGACAGCGCAGGGTTGGTCTCGTAAAAATGATAATGCGAGCCGACTTGGATCGGCCGGTCGCCGGTATTGGCGACGTCGATCTCCACCGTCTTGCGGCGGGCGTTGAGTTCGATCTCGCCCTCGCGCAGCAGGAATTCGCCCGGTTTCATTTCGGCGCCCCTCAGCGGATCGGGTTGTGGACGGTCACGAGCTTCGTGCCGTCGGGGAAAGTCGCTTCGACCTGGATGTCGTGGATCATCTCGGCGATACCGTCCATCACCTGATCGCGGCGGATCACCTTGGCGCCGTCGCGCATCAGGTCCGCGACCGAACGGCCGTCGCGCGCCCCCTCGACCACGAAATCGGTGACGAGGGCGATGGCCTCCGGATGATTGAGCTTCACGCCCCGTTCGAGACGGCGGCGCGCGACATTCGCGGCCATCGCGACCAAAAGCTTGTCTTTCTCACGCGGTGTCAGATTCATGGCGGACTCTCCAAGGCGGGCCCCAGCATCAAACGTGCCACAAACGGGGCAACTGCCCCGGCAAACTCCACAATCTGACGCGCAGCGCGCACCAGACGCGCGCATAGGCGCGCCGCAAACGCGCGGGTTCCGAATCGAGTAGCCGCGCGACCATCAGCCCGGCGACCACGCCGGCCCCGGCTTCCGGGGCGCCTTCCAAGGCTTCGCGGGCAATGTCGCGGGCGGCTTCGGGGTCCGGACAGGCACAGACCAGCGTCGCCGCCGCGCGCGCCCCGTTGAACAATCCGGGCCGCGCGAGAATCTCGTCGTCCAGCCGGTCGAGGATCAACGCGTCGTCCCAGAGCCGATTTCCGTCGCGGCGGATCGACCAGCGATCGCGCAGCGCGCCGTTGGTCATAGTTTCGCCACGCGCGCGCCGGCCGAACACGACGATTTCGCCTGCCAGCAAATCGCTGTCGGCGGCGAGATCGATATCCATTTTGCGGTCGAGCTTTGCGCCGTCGAACAAGATCGTATCCTGGGACAGCCATTCGAGCCGCGCCCCCGCCCCCACATTCAGCGCGTTATGGACGCGCGCATAGGGGCCCCATGCGCGGTAGATTTTCTCCGCCGATTGCGCGGTGACGAGGGCGGCGGCGCGGTCGCCGATATCGACCTCGATCGTCAGCGAGTCCCCGCCGACGATCCCCCCGCCGGTATTGACCAGCACCGCGACCGGTTGTTTTTCGGCGAGCGGATCGGGAAACAGGATTTTCAGCGGATCGCGCTGCTCGAGGTCGGATAGACGCACCACGCCGTCCTTCGCGTCGTACACATAGGCGACGCGCGCGCGGCCCATGACGGCCGGCCGCACAAGGCCCCGAACGATATCGCCTTCCCCGAGCATGGCCGGTACTCTAGCGGGCAATCACGGCGGGGGGAAACATGACCGAAGGGGCATTGCGCGTTTTGGTGACCGCAGGGGCGTCCGGGATCGGCCTTGCGATCGCGCGGGAATTCGCGGCGGCCGGGGCCAAGGTCGCCATCTGCGACGTGGACGACGCGGCACTCGCCGCATTCCATGCCGATATGCCAGGGCATCTGGCCTATGCATGCGACGTATCGGACGAGGACCAGGTCGCCGATCTTTTTGCCGACGCCGTGCCCGCCCTGGGCGGGCTCGACGTTCTGGTCAACAATGCGGGCGTCGCGGGCCCCACCGCCCGTGTCGAGGAGATGTCGCTCGACGACTGGCGCAAAACGCTGGCGGTCAATCTCGACGGCCAGTTCTTGTGCGCGCGCGCCGCGATCGCGCATTTGCGCGAAGCGGGTGGCGGCACGATCGTGAACCTTTCCTCCGCCGCCGGAAAGTTCGGCTTCCCGCGCCGCGCACCTTATGCCGCCAGCAAATGGGGTGTGATCGGCTTCACCAAGAGCCTGGCGATGGAACTCGGGCCCGACGACATCCGCGTCAACGCGATCCTGCCGGGCGCCGTCGACGGGCCGCGCATCAGGCGCGTAATCGCTGCGAAGGCGGCGGCGACCGGCGTATCGGTCGCCGAAATGACCGCGCGCTATTCCGCGCAAGCCTCGCTCGGCCGGTTGATCGACGCGGCGGACATCGCCCGCTTGGCCGTGTTCCTCGCCGGGCCCGGTGGGCGGAACATCTCGGGTCAAGCCCTGTCGGTCGATGGCGACACGCAAAGCTTGAGTTAGGCAGGATCCCAGCCAAAGCCGATTTCTTCGAGCATTGCGGTTCCGGCGGGCACCGCGCGCCGCGCGATTTCGACCGCGCCCGTCGCGCGATAGAATTCATGCGCTTGCGTATTCGCGGCGAGCGCCCAGGCCATCAGATTGCAGCCGCCGCATGCGCGCACCCAATCGCGGCCCCGCGCGAGCATCGCGCGGCCCAGCCCGCGCCGCTGAACGTGGCGCAAAAGATAGAGGCTGGCGATCTCGTGGTCCCAACGCGGCGGCGCCTCGCGCGCGGGTATGAACAGGCCGAGCGCGGCGAGCGCGCCATTGTCGTCGGGCGCCACCAGCGCAAGATATGGCCCCTCGCCGCCCGTCAGTATCGACGTCCACATGCGCGCGCGGAATTCGAAGCGTTCAGGCGCCAACAGCGCGTCGGGCACGCGACCGGCATAGGTTTGCCGCCATGCTTCGACATGCACGCGCGCAAGATCGGGAATATCGGCGGCGACCGCCGCCCGGATCACTTCTTGTTGTTGACGATATCGACGACCAAGGCGAGCGGCGAATCCCGATCGACCTGCAGGCCGTCGTCCTGGCGCTGGATATGGCCGTCGACCTGGGCTTCCGATTCGACGGTCAGCGTTTCGTAGCGGATATCGCCCACGACCCGCGCCGTCCGACCGAGTTCGATCGCCTTCGCTTTGATCGGCCCGAATACTTTGCCGAGGATGCGGATACGCTCGGCAACGATCTCGCCGCGCACCTCGCCGGTGGCGCCGATGGTCATCGTGTTCGTCTTGACGACGCCTTCGATGCGGCCGTCGAGCTGGATGTCGCCGTCGCAGTTCACGTCGCCCTTCACGGAAAAGCCGGCGGCGATGATCGACGGGATCGACGGACTTTGCGGTTTGGCCGCCGGGGCGCGGGTCGCTTCGACGGGCGCTCTATTCGATTTTCCGAACACTGCGTATGGCCTCCACATAACGGGCGGGATCGACGGCGCGGCCGTCGACGATGACTTCGTAATGGACATGCGGACCGGTGCTTCGGCCGGTGGAACCGAGCAGACCGACGGTCTGCTCGCGCTCGACGCGCTGCCCCACGCGCACGTCGATGCGCGTCAGATGGCCGTAACGCGTGGCAAGACCGAAATCGTGCTGTATCTCGACCAGATTGCCGTACTCGCCGCTCCAGCTCGCCACGGTGACGCGGCCCGGGGCCGTCGCGATCACGGGCGTGCGCATCGGCGCCGACAAGTCGAGCCCCGAATGCATCGCGAGCTGGCCGTTGAACGGATCCCGGCGCACGCCGAAGGGACTCATCACGCCGTAATCGCGCAACGGCGCGCCGAACGGCAACCGGCGCAGGGCCGAACGCATATCGCGCAAGCGCTCGAGATCGGCGCCCAGCGACGCCAGCTGGAGGCTGACGGGGGCGAGCCCGTCGGCCGCATTCGCCGACGGCGGCGAGAACGGACCGCCTGCGCTCGACCCGCGGTTGGACAGCACGCGCTCCGGCGCGATGCCCGTCGAACGCAGCACGCGCACGATCTCGTCGATCTGCACGCGCGTGCGGCCGCCGAGTTCGGCGAGGGTGGCATCCTGCGCGCGCGCCGCGTCGCGTTCGCCCGCACGAAGCCGCGCGAGATCGCTATTGGCGGTGCGCATTTCGGCCGCCAGGCGTTGATCTTCGACCGCAAGCCGACCGCGCTCGGCCAGCGCTTCGACGCGCAAACGTTCGACCGAGGCCGCGCGCTCCGATGCGCCCTCGCCGCGCGCCACGGGGCGCGTTTCGATCTGGCGGAGTTTGTCGAGCAAGCCCTCGTGCGTCGACTGCGCGCGCTCGCGCTCGGTCTCGGCCGAGGCCAGACGCTGCTCCACATCGCGCATGCGCTCCATCAACGCGTTGCGCTGTTGCATCAGCGCGGCGACGGCTTCCGCAGCTTCGGCCCGGCCGCGATCGGCCGCGCGCGTAAGCGCTTCCGCCAGTTCCTCCATCTGCGCGCGGTGGTCGTCCTGCAGCCGCGCCACATCGTTGGCGCGCTGTTCGATCTCGATCAACGCCTGGCGATAGGCGTGGGCGCCGATCCCAGCGGCCAGCGCGGCCCCCAGCAGCAGCGACGCGCAGAGGCGCTGCGCGATCGGCGAAACGGTCAACAACCGGACGCGGCCATCCGCACGCACCAGAACCTCGCGCGGGCGGAACGCCCAAGCGTCGATCCTGACAATCCAGTTCCCGAACCCCTTGGCCATACGTCCCCGTTCGAGGAATTCGCCTTGTGGAAAAAAGTCCGTAAAGCGCCCCGCAACAACCTTTCGGGCGGGGCGATTCGAGGCGAAAACGAGGCCGGATGATGCCGATTCAATCCAACGTGTTCAAGCACGCCGAGATCAAATAAAACGCAGAAAATAAAGGCACTACGTGGCTTTCGGGACGCAGGCCAACGCGTTGATTCTAAGCGATTCGCGAAACGCGAATCGTCGCTCTGTGGATAACTAAGTGGATAAAGCGCGACGTTGCGCGCCACGCCGCGCCGAAACATAGGCGAGCAGTCCGATCGAAATCACCAACACCGTGGCCAGCGCGTTGATCTGCGGGGACAACCCCAATCTCACACTGGAGTAAACGAGCATCGGCAGCGTCGTTGCGCCCGGCCCGGCGACGAAACTGGCGATCACCAGATCGTCGAGCGACAACGTGAACGCCAACAACCAGCCCGACACGATCGCCGGAGCGAGCATCGGCACGGTCACGCGCAGAAAGGCGCGCCGCGGGCTTGCGCCCAGATCGAGCGCCGCTTCCTCCACCGCCGGATCCAGACCGCGCAGCCGCGCCTCGACGATCAACGCCACGAACGCCGTGCCGTAGGTCGCGTGCGCGAACGCCACGACCAGAAAGCCGCGCTCTGCGGGCCAGCCGATCGCGCGCTCCAGCGCCGAGACGCTCATCAGCATCGACAAGCCGAGGATCACTTCGGGCAGCACCATGGGAACGAGCAACAGCAGCGCGAAAACCGGGCGGAAGGCGAACGCCCCGAGCCGCGCGAGCGCGTAACCGGCCAGCGTGCCGAACGCGCAAGCGATGGTCGCCGCGACAGCCGCTATACCCAAACTCAATCCCGCCGCTTCGATCATGCGTTCGTTGCGCAGCAACTCCGCGTACCAGCGCGTCGAGAACCCGGCCCATACCGTGACGAGGCGGCTGTCGTTGAAGCTGAACAGGATCAGCAGCAGGATCGGCAGATACAAGAACACGAACCCGGCCGCGAGGGCCGCCGGCAGCCACGACAAGCCGCGCTGCATGCCGCTCATCGCGTATTCGTCCGCAAACGGTCGGCGATCACGATGGGCAGCGCCAAGGCGGCCGCCAGCAAAGTGGCGATCGCGCAAGCGACCGGCCAATCGCGATTCTGGAAGAACTCGAGCCACATTACCCGGCCGATCATCGGCGTGTCGGGACCGCCGAGCAGATCGGGAATCACGAATTCGCCGGTCGCCGGAATGAACACCAGCAAACACCCGGCGGCCACGCCGGGCAGCGACAACGGGAACGTCACGCGCCAGAAAGCGCGCGCCGGCGACGCGCCAAGATCGTGTGCCGCTTCGACCAGCGAGGCCTCGATCCGTTCCAGAGTCGAATAGAGCGGCAGCACCATGAAAGGCAGATAGGCATAGACGATGCCTAAATGGACCGCGAATTCGTTGGCGATCAATTCCAAAGGCTCGGATGCGAGCCCTACGCTTTGCAGCGCGGAATTGATGAGACCGGTCGGGCGCAGGAGCGTCATCCAGGCATAGACGCGGATCAGAAACGACGTCCAAAACGGAAGAATGACGAGAAACAGCAGAAAACCGCGCCTTCTCTCGGGTGCCCGCGCGATCGCGTAAGCCATCGGATAGCCGATCAGCAGGCAGATCGCGGTCGATGTCGCCGCGATCCGCGCGGCGTTGGCGAAGGCCCCTATATATAAGGTGTCAGAAAACACCAGCGCGTAATTGGACGTCGTCAGCGACCACTCGAAAGGCGGCGCGCCTTGCGTGGCCTCGCCCAGACTCACCGCGAACACCAAGGCCAGCGGCGCCGCGACCGTCAATCCCAGCCAAATGAATACCGGGGCGACGAAACCGGTACGCGCGCGCGCGGCCCAGGCAGGGCTCATCGCGTGACAACCGAGCCGGCGGCTTCCGCCCAACCGAACGCGATCTCGGCGCCGTTGGCGGGAATCGGCGCGTCGCCCGCGGCGCTCGCGGTCAGCGTCCCGAACTGCGTTTCGAGAAACACGAGCCGCCGTTCGCCGAGATATTGGCATTCGCGCACGCGGCCTTTGTGCGGCCCCTCGAACAGCGCGAGCTTCTCCGGGCGCAAGGCCAGCCATCCGCCTTCCGGCCGCGCGATCAAGTTAACGCGGCCGACGAATTCGGCGACGAATCTGCTCGCCGGACGTTCGTAAAGATCGGCCGGCGCCGCGATCTGGACAATCTTCCCCTTCTCCATCACGCCGACGCGGTCGGAAATCGCCATCGCCTCGTCTTGGTCGTGGGTCACGAAAACGAAGGCGATACCGAGCCGCGCCTGCAACTCGACCAGTTCCAGGCGCGTTTCCTCTCTCAGTTTGCGATCGAGCGCCGACAAGGGTTCGTCGAGCAGCAACACGCGCGGATGACGCGCGAGGGCCCGCGCGATCGCCACGCGCTGGCGCTGACCGCCGGAAAGCTGCGACGGTTTGCGCTTCGCGAAGTCGGACAACTTTACCAGCGCCAGCATTTCCGCGACGCGCGCGTCGCGCTCGGAGTCCGACATGTCCAGCGTTTCGAGACCGAAGCGAACATTGCGCGCGACGTCGAGATGCGGGAACAGCGCGTAGCTCTGGAATACGGTGTTGACCGGCCGCGCCCAGGGCGGGGCCCGGGTCACGTCCTTGCCGTCGAGTTCGATCGTACCCGCGTCGGGCGCTTCGAACCCGCCGACCAGGCGCAGTAAGGTCGTCTTTCCGCAGCCCGACGGACCCAGCAAGCAGAAGATCTCGCCTTCGCCGATTTCCAGATCGACGCCGTCGACGGCGACGGCCCCGCCGTACGACTTCGCCACCCCCGAAAGACGGATCATCGCGCGATCAACGGCCCGAGGTGACGCGGCTCCAAGCGCGCGTACGCGCGCGTTCGTAGTCGCGCGCGGCGGGCGTGATCGTGTAGAGCCGCGCGCGCACTTCGTCGGGCATGAACACGGTGGGGTCCGATCGCATCGGTTCCGCAACCAAAGCCTTGGCCGCCGTCACCGGCGTGGGATAGCCGACGAACTCGGCGTTCATCGCCGCGATTTCCGGCCGCAGCATGAAATCGATGAACCGATGCGCAGCGTCGACATTTCGCGCGTCGGCCGGGATAGCCCAGACGTCGTGCGTGAACAGCGAGCCTTCCTGCGGAATCGCATATTCGACGCGCACATTGGCGCGCTTGGCTTCCGCCGCGCGCGCGGCCGCCTGCTTGATGTCGCCCGAATAGCCGAACGCCACGCAGGCGTCGCCGTTGGCGAGATCGTTGATGTATTCCGACGAATGCCATTTTCGCACGAAAGGCCGGATGCGCATCAGCATCTCGGTCGCTTTGTTCAGATCGTCGATCGATTTGGAATCGGGATCGAGCCCCAAATAGCGCAGCGCCGCCGGGAAAACGTCGGTTGGCGAATCCAGCACGACGATGCCGCAGGCGCGGAAGCGCTGCGCGATCTCGGGATCGAAGATCATACGCAGCGAATAGACGGGCGCGTCGGCCATCACGCGGCCCACGCGCTCGGCATTGTAGCCGATGCCCGTGGTCGAGGAGAGATGCGGCACGACGAATCTATTGCCCGGATCGGCCTTCGCCACGTCGGCCATTACGCGCGCGTCGACGCCCGCGAGATTGGGAATCTTCGACTTGTCGATTTCGCGATAGAGCCGGGCCGGGATTTGCAGCGCCACAAAAGGCGAAGCCGACGGGACCACCAGATCGTAGCCCGACCGGCCGGCGCGCAGCTTGGCGTCCAGCGTTTCGTTCGAATCGTAGGTGTCGTAGCGTACACGGATGCCGGTTTCGGCGGTGAACTTCTTGAGCGCGTCGGGCGCGATATAGTCGTTCCAGTTATAGACGTTCAGCGTGCCCTGGGCAGCGGCCGGGGCGGCCACGAGAAGGCCGAGAAATACGGCCGCAATTCGGGTCAAGCGCATCGTCGCGACTCCCTGTTTATGGCGCGTCCGATAGAGCCTTTCCGGCCGCCGCTTGTCAATCGCGCGGAGGGACTTATCCCGCCGGCCGAAAAAACGGCACGGTTTTGGCTAACACCCCGGCGCCCAAAACCGGACGCTCATGCTACCGTCAAGGAACCGATGACCGACTCCCTCGATTTCGCCGCTTTGCGCGCGGCCTATGCCAAAGGCGCCTCGCCCGCCGATACCGTCGCTGCGATCTACGACCGAATCGCGGCGCGCGGCGACGATCCGACCTGGCTGCATGTCGTGCCGCGCGAAACGAGCCTTGCCGCCGCCAAAGCACTGGGCGATCGCCCGCGCGACTTGCCGCTCTGGGGCGTGCCCTTCGCGATCAAGGACAATATCGATCTTGCCGGCGCGCCCACGACCGCCGCCTGCCCCGCTTTCGCCTACACGGCGGAGAAATCTGCGTTCGTGGTCGAGAAACTGGTCGCCGCGGGCGCCATTCCGATCGGCAAGACCAATCTCGATCAATTCGCCACCGGCCTGGTCGGCGTGCGCTCGCCCTATGGCGTGCCCGCGAACACGTTCGACAAACGTTATGTCCCCGGCGGCTCGTCCTCGGGGTCGGCCGTTTCGGTCGCCGCCGGTCTCGTTTCCTTCTCGCTGGGGACGGACACCGCCGGATCGGGCCGCGTCCCCGCCGGTTTCAACAATATCGTCGGCTTGAAACCGACCAAGGGTCTGCTCAGCACCACCGGCTTGGTTCCCGCTTGCCGGTCGCTGGACGTGATCTCGATCTTCGCGCTGACCGTGGCCGACGCGCTGGACGCGACGCGCGTCGCCGCCGGGTTCGACGCGGGCGATCCCTACTCGCGGCACATGGCGGGCACGCTCGAACGGCGCGCGGCGCCGGCAAACTTCCGTTTTGGCGTGCCCAAGGCGCCGCTGCTGGAGTTTTTCGGCGACGACCGCGCGGCCAAGATCTACGCCGACGCCCTGCGCCGGTTGGAGAAACTCGGCGGCGCGCGCGTCGAGTTCGACTACGCCCCGTTCAAAGCGACGGCCGATTTGCTTTACGACGGCCCCTGGGTCGCCGAGCGTTACGCCACGATCGAAACGCTGATGCGCGAGAATCCCGACGCGCTGTTCCCGACGACGCGCGCGGTGATTTCCAACGCGTCGAGATACGACGCAGTGGCCACGTTCCGTGCGCTCTACAAGCTCGAAGAACTGCGCCGCGCGGCGAGCGCCGTATGGAATGACGTCGACGTTCTGGCGCTGCCGACCTCGGGCGCGATCTTCACGCTGGAACAGTTGAAGGCGGAGCCCGTGCTGCGCAACACGCAGCTCGGCTACTACACCAATTTCGTCAATCTGCTCGATCTGTCTGGCCTCGCCGTTCCGGCCGGGATGCGCGACGACGGCTTGCCGTCGGGTCTGACGCTGATCGGTCCGGCCTGGGCGGACGCCTCGCTCGCCGCGTTGGGCGAGGCGTTCCATCGCGATACCGGCCTGCCGCTCGGCGCCACGAAGCAGCCGCAGCCTGCCGCGTCGCCCGCGCCAGCGATTTCTGACCGCATCGAAGTCGCCGTCGTCGGCGCGCATCTTTCCGGCATGGCGCTGCACGGGCAATTGGCGGAGCGCGGGGCCAAGCTCGTACGCGCCGGGAAAACGTCGGCCAGGTATCGCCTCTACGCGCTCGCGGGCCAGACGCCGCCCAAGCCGGGCTTGAAACGCGGCGCAACCGGCGCTTCGATCGAGATCGAAGTCTGGTCGCTCGCCCCCGACGCGTTCGGCAGCTTCGTCGCCCTCGTTCCGCCGCCGATGGCGATCGGTACGGTCGAGCTCGACGACGGAAGCTGGGTAAAAGGCTTCGTGTGCGAGCCCGCCGGATTCGAAGGGGCGACCGACATCACGCATTTGGGCGGTTGGCGCAATTACATCGCGCGCGGAATGAAGGCATGAATCTGAACGCTTACACGCGTTACGAACGCGTCTACGTCCCCGGCAATCCGGAAGGCGGGCCGTTGCAGGGCCTCGTCTTCGCGGCGAAGGATCTGTTCGACGTCGCCGGCAAGCGTACGGGCGCGGGAAATCCGACTTGGCTACAGACCCACAACATGGCGACGGCAACCGCGCCGGCGATCGAAAAGCTGCTTCGGGCGGGCGCCACGCTCAGCGGCAAGACTCAGACGATCGAGCTTGCCTTCGGCATTTCCGGACATAACGCCCATTACGGCATGCCGCTCAATCCCGCCGCGCCGGACCGCGTGCCCGGCGGCTCGTCCTCGGGATCGGCCTCGGCGGTCGCGGGGCGCGCTTGTGATTTCGCGCTCGGCACCGATACCGGCGGCTCGGTGCGCGTGCCCGCCAGCTATTGCGGGATTTTCGGCATGCGCCCGACGCACGGACGGATCTCGACCGAGGGCGTGGTCCCGCTCGCTCCGTCCTACGACACGGTCGGCTGGTTCGCGCGCGAGGCGGAATTGCTCGAACGAGTCGGCCGCGTCCTGCTCGACGAGAGCGCCCCCGCCCCCGAACCCAACCGTTTGCTGATCGCGTCGGACGCGCAGCGCCTGTGCGATCCGGACGTCACGCAAGCCGTGCTGCCGTGGATCGGGCGGGCGCGCTCGTTTTTCGAATATGTTTACGACGTCGAAGTGGGCGGCGCCGCGCTGGCCGATTGGAGCGCTTGCTATCGGGTGTTGTCGGGCAGGGAAGCCTGGGCCGCGCACGGCGAATGGATCGAGACCGTCAAGCCGAAATTCGGCGCGGATGTCGCCGCGCGCTTCGCCTATGCCAAGACGGTGACGGCGGAGGATTTCGCCAAGGCGCTGCCGATGCGCCAGGCGGCGATCAAGCGGCTCGACGAGTTGCTGCTGCCGGGCACGATCCTGTGCTTGCCGACCGCCCCCGTTCCGCCGCCGTTGCGCGACGCCGACGACGCCACGTTCGAACGCGTGCGCGCGCGCACCTTCCAGTTCACCTGCATCGCCGGGCTTTGCGGCTTGCCCCAGATCAGCGTGCCCGCCGGTTTCGCGGGCGACGCGCCCGTGGGCATCTCGTTCGTCGGCGCGCGCGGGTCCGACGCGATGCTGCTCAACTTCGTCCGTATCCTGACGTCTCCCGCCGAGGAACAAAGCGATGGCTAAGCCCAAGCCGAGGAAAGCGCCCGCCTATCCCCGCGATCTGATCGGCTATGGCCGCAATCCGCCGCACGCGCGATGGCCCAACCGCGCGAAGATCGCGGTCTCTTTCGTGGTCAACTACGAGGAGGGCGGCGAGCGTTCGATCCTGCACGGCGACAAGGAGAGCGAGACCTACTTGCAGGAGGTCGTCGGCCTCGTCCCGCGCCAGAAGAAGCGCGACGAAAGCACGGAGAGCGTCTACGAATACGGTAGCCGCGCCGGTTTCTGGCGCATCCTGCGCGAGTTCGACAAACGCAAGATGCCGTTCACGTCTTGGGCCGTCGGCATGGCGCTGCTGCGCCACCCCGATGCGGGCCGCGCCATGACCGAAGGCGGTCACGAAGTGGCGAGTCATGGCTGGCGCTGGTTCGATTACCAGAACATGCCGATCACCGAGGAGCGCGAGCATTTCAAGCTCGCGATCGACGCGATCGAGAAGACGACGGGCGCCAAACCCGTGGGCTGGTACACCGGACGCTTCTCGCCCAACACGCTGAAGCTCGCGTCCGAGTTCGGCATGCTGCATGCGGGCGACGCCTATAACGACGACCTGCCCTATTGGACCGTGCCGGACAAGAAGCCGCTCCTGATGGTCCCCTATACGCTGGACGTCAACGACATGAAGTTCGGTACGCCGCAGGGGTTCAACACCGGCGACGATTGGTTCGCCTATGCGCGCGACGCCTTCGACACGCTCTACGCCGAAGGGGATGAGGCGCCGAAGATGATGTCGATCGGCCTGCATCTGCGCCTGATCGGCCGGCCGGGCCGCTTCCGTGCCCTTCAGCGCTTCATGGACCATATCGAGAAGCACGACCGGGTTTGGGTTGCGCGCCGCAAGGATATCGCGCATCACTGGATCAAGACGCACCCATATAAAGGGTAGCGCCGCGACCGGGGAGGAGACGTGGGGGATCTGGCCGATTATTCGCGTTTCGTCGTCACGCTGCTGGCGATTTTGACGCCCTTCGCGGCGATTCCAGTGTTCCTTGCGCTGACCGAAGGCCAGCGCCGGGGCTTCCGCGCGCGCACCGCCGACATGGCCGCGATGACCGTTTTCACGGTGCTGCTCGTGTCGGCCTTCACCGGCGACGTGCTGCTGCGGGTGCTCGGCACCAGCCTCGACGCGTTCCGCGTCGGCGGCGGAATCGTGTTGTTTCTGATGAGCCTCTCGATGCTGAACGCGCAATTGTCGCCCGTGCAGCATTCGCGCGAAGAAGCGGACGAAGCCGGGCAGAAATCGGCGCTGGGCGTCGTGCCCATCGGCATGCCGTTGCTGGTCGGGCCAGGCGCCATCTCCTCGACCATCATCGAGATGAAACGCAGCTCGGAATGGGCGCACGCCTTCGCCATCGTCGCCTGTATCGCGGTCGTCTGCGTCGCCGTTTGGGCCGCCTTGCGACTGGCCGAACCGATCGGGGCGCGGCTCGGACGCATCGGCCTCAACATCCTCAACCGCATTTTCGGGTTGCTGCTGGCGGCGATCGCCGTCCAGATCGTCACCGCCGGGCTGCTCGGCCTGTTCCCAGCGCTTGCGCGCTAGGTTAGGCTCGCCGTCATGATCCGCTTTCCGCCCTATGCGACTCAGAATTTCGCCATCCGCAAAACAACGACCGGAACCGCCGTCGGCGGAATAGTGTCGGGCCAAGCCCGAGCCGCGATGGAAGCCGGCGCCGCCATTCTCGAGGAGGGCGGCAACGCGATCGACGCGGCCGTGGCCGCCGGCTTCGCGCTGGCGGCCGTCGAGCCGTGGAATTCCGGCCTCGGTGGGATCGGTTTTTTGCTCTACCGGCCCGCCGACACGGGCAAAACGATCGCCATCGATTTCGGGCCGCAAGCGCCCGCCCGGCTCGACCCGTCGCATTTCCCGCTGACCGGCAAAACCGGCGGCGATCTGTTCGGCTGGCCGGAGGTCGAGGGCAACCGCAACGTCCACGGACCGCTGTCGTTCGCCATTCCGGGCCAAGTCGACGGTTTGGGTCTTGCCCACGCGAAATTCGGCACGATGGATTGGGCGATGCTGCTGGAGCGCGCCGCGCGCCTCGCGGACCGCGGCTTGCCGATCGATTATTGGACGACATTGAAAATCGCCTCGGCGGCGAAGGAACTCGCCCTCTATCCGTCGTCGGTCGCGGCCTACATGCCCGACGGCCTGCCGCCGGTGCCCGATTACGGTAAGGCGACGAAGTTCCTGCCCAACGAGCGTTTGGCGCTGACCATCCGCCGCCTTCAATTGAAGGGCGCCCGCGATTTCTACGACGGCGCGCTGGCGACGGATATCGCCTACGACGTGCAGGAGGTCGGCGGCGTGATGACGCGCGACGATCTCGCCCGCTATCGCGCCAGAATCGTCGAGCCGACGCGCGTCTCCTACCGCGGCGCGTTGGTCGAAACAGCTCCCCTCGGCACGGCAGGCCCCACGCTGGCGCGCGTGCTGGAGCTGCTCAGCCCCCACGTCTTCCGCCATTACGGGCCGGACGCCGCCAGTTTCGTCGCCTATGCCGAGGCGCTGCGCACCGCCTATGCCGAACGCCTCGCCGAGCCGGCGGCGCCGACCAGCACCACGCATCTCAACGTCGTCGACCGCCACGGCAATATGGTGGCGCTGACGCAAACGCTGCTGTCGACCTACGGAAGCCGCCTCGTTCTGCCCGCGACCGGGATCCTGATGAACAACGGCGTGATGTGGTTCGATCCGCGCCCGGGCCGCGCGAATTCGATCGCGCCGGGCCGGCGTCCGCTTACCAACATGTGCCCGACAATCGTGTCGCGCGACGGCAAAGGCTGGTTCGCGCTCGGCGCCTCCGGCGGGCGGCGCATTCTGCCGTCGGTCGCGCAGATGCTGAGCTTCCTCGTCGATCACAACATGGATCTGGACCGCGCCTTCCACCATCCGCGCATCGACGTTTCCGGCGGGCCGGAGATCGACTACGATCCCGCCTTGCCGGTCGATGTGCGCGCGGCCTTGACGCAGCGCTACCAGGCCAACGCGCTGGAAGCCGCCGTGTTCCCGTCGAACTACGCTTGCCCGTCGGCGGTGATGATCGATCCGCAGACCGGCGGGCGTTCGGGCCTCGCCGACGTCATGAGCCCGTGGTCGGCCGCGATTTCCACCTGATCCATCTCCACCTGATACCGAGAGCCATGATCGACAAACCTTGGAAGGTCCTCGCCGCGCGCGAGGTCTATGCGAGCTTGCCTTGGGTGCGTGTCGTCGACGAGCGTGTCGAATTGCCCGACGGCCGCGTGGTGCCGAGCTTCCATAAGGTCTATCTGCCCGATTATTCGATGCTGTTCCCGATCACCGAGGACGGCCGCGTCGTCGCGATCCGATCCTATCGCCACGGTGTGGGGACGGTCGTGTGGGGATTTCCCGGCGGCGGCATCGACGCGGGCGAAACGCCCGAGCAAGCGGCCGCGCGCGAGCTGCGCGAGGAAACCGGCTATGCGGCCGCGGCCCTCAAGTCATTCGGCAGTTACGTAACCGGCGCCAACGTGCGCGGCGCGATGTGCCATATGTTCCTGGCGACCGGGTGCCGCAAGGTGACCGAAGCTGACTCCGGCGATCTCGAAGAGCAGGAAATCGTCCTGCTGACGCGGCAACAGGCCCGGGATTTGCTAAACGACAACGGTTTCCATGTTTTGGCGCACGCGGCGATTACGGCGCGCGCCCTTCTGGAGTGGCCGGAATGAAGAATCCCCTGGGCTCCGCCCCGAACAACCGCTGGCGCGTCGACGCGAAGTCCGTCTCGACGCTGCGCGACGCCCCGAAGGCGAAACCCCTTGCCTTCGCGGCGATGCCCCAGAATCTGACGGTCGACGCGACTCGCAGCGCCATGATCGTCATCGATATGCAGAACGATTTCTGCCACCCGGACGGCTGGCTTGCCCATATCGGCGTGGACGTCGCTCCGGCGCGCAAACCCATCAAGCCGCTCGCCAAGCTGCTGCCCGCTCTGCGCAAGGCCGGTATGCCGGTCATCTGGGTCAATTGGGGCAACCGGCCGGACCTGCTCAATCTCAGCCCGTCGCTGCTCCATGTCTACAAACCGACCGGCCAGGGGATCGGCCTCGCCGACGAGTTGCCCAAGAAGAAGGGCAAGGTACTGGTCAAGGATTCCTGGGCCGCCGCGGTGGTCGACGAATTGCCGATCAAGAAGACCGACATCAAGATCGACAAGTTCCGCATGAGCGGCTTTTGGGACACGCCGCTCGACTCGATCCTGCGCAACCTGCGCGTCGATACGCTGTTCTTCGGCGGCGTGAACGCCGACCAATGCGTGTTGTGCACGCTGCAGGACGCCAATTTCCTCGGCTACGATTGCGTGATGGTGGAGGATTGCTCGGCCACCACCTCGCCGCAATTCTGCTGGGACGCGACGATCTACAACGTGCGCCAATGCTTCGGCTTCACGACCGACTCCGCGTCGCTGCTGAAGGGTTTGCCGAGATGATCGCGTCCGTCGCCTTCAAGCGCATGGCCGAATGCCCGGCGTATCGCATTTCGCCGAACGACACGAACTACTTCGCGCTGGTCTTCGATCCGGCGGGCGACGGCGTCGATCTCGTCGCGGTCGTCGAGATCTTCGCGCCCGGCGGCAAGACGCCGCCAAATTCGCATTCGCGCGCGCACGAGATGTTTTTCGTGCTCGAAGGCGAGGGCAAGGCGTTCTGCGACGGTACGGCGCTGGATTTGAAGAAGGGCGACGCGATGATGCTGCGCCCCGGCTCGAACCACGAAGTGCACAACACCGGCAAGGGGAAGCTCTACACGTTGACCGTGATGGTGCCGAACGAGGAATTCGCCGAGCTGATCCGCAAAGGCCAGCGCGTGGAACTCGACGCCGAGGATCGCCGCGTGATCGCCGGGATCTAGTTCCGCGTCATCCGGATCAGCCAGACGAACAGTAAGATCGACAGCAGCATCAGCGCGACGCAGAGCGCCATGACGGCGTCGGAACCGCCGAGACTAATGGCCCACGCCATCACGAACGGCGCGGTCGAGAACACGTAGTTCAGCGGCAGGTTCAGCTTGCCCATAATCTCCGCATAGCCGTCGCGACCGAACACGACCAGCGGCCCCACGACGCGCACGATGGTCAACGTGCCCGAGCCCAAGCCGAAGCCGATCACCCCCGCCGCGAAGGCCATCACGCCGCCGCCGAAAATCACCGGCAGCGCGCAGCCGATCGCCATGATCGTGGCGCTGGCGAGGCCGAGATAGAGGATCGGCATTCGCTCGCCGAACGCCGTCTCGCCCAGGCGCGCGACCATCTGCGCGGGCCCGAACAGCGAGCCGACGACGACGGCGAGCGCTATCTCCAGCCCGTAGCCTTGGCCGACCGCAACGATCTGCACGGGCAAGCCCCACGAAACGAAGCCCGCCCCGGCGAAGGCCGCGAACATCAGCCAGAACGCCTTGCGGCGAGTATCGGGCGCGACCATCGGTTTGGCCCCTTCGCCCGTCGAGCCGCCCAAGACCGGCTGCGGCTTGACGCGGATCGCCCAATGGATCGGAACGCAAAACACGAATTGCAGCGCCGCGAGCGCCAAACACGATCCGCGCCAGCCGATGATGGGTTCCATCGCCGCGAGCAAGGGCAACGCGATCGGCGGGCAAAGACTGCCCAGCAGCGTCATCAATCCCAGCGCCTTGCGCGAGGCGTGCGGCATCAGTTGGGCTACGGCGGCAAAGGGCGTCTGGGTCAGGGTCATCGGCATCGAAAAGCCGATCAGCACCCAAGCCGCGATGAAGCCGACGGGGCCTTGCGCGAAGGACAACACCGCCATACCCGCGCCCAGCAGCATCGAGCCCGCGACCAGGATCTCGCGCGGCCCGATCCGGTCCGTTCGCCGGCCGATGGCGGGGCCGAGCAACGAGCCGACGAGCAGCATGATCGTGATCCCGCCGAATATCATCGCGACAGGCAGCCCCAGATCGGCCGCCATCGGCGCGCTGTACACGGCGGGCACGAAATAGGAAGAGCCCCAAGCCGCGATCTGGGTCATCGAAATCGCGACGACGCCGCGCCGGCCTTGCAGCGTCCAGCCGCTCATAAGGGCGGCAACGCCCAGGGCCGTACCGCTTCAAACGCGCGTGCGGCGCGCAGCACAAGGCGATCGTCGTAAGGCCGCCCGACGAATTGAAGCGCCATCGGCAAGCCGTCGTCATGCAGGCCGATGGGTACGCTCGCCGCCGGCTGGCGGGTCATGTTGAACGGATAGGTGAAGGGCGACCAGTCGATCCAATAGCTCTGGGTCGCGGGATCGGCGACATCCTGCCCCGCCTTGACGGCGGTGATCGGCAATTGCGGCGTCAGCAGCAAATCGTAACGCCGATGGAAGCGCAGCATCGCCTGGGTAAGCGCATTGCGATACGCGTCGGCGTCGAGATAATCCTGCGCCGACAGCGACAGGCCGTGCTCGGTCGACGCGACCAACCCCGGATCGGACAAGTTCCATTTTTCGCGCGGAATCCCGCGCAACGGCTTGGCCAGCGACGCGGTCCATAACGTGTGGAAGGCGCGGCGCGCCTCGGCCACGTCGAATTCGGGCTCCGCCGGCTCGACGACGGCGCCAAGCTCGCCCAACACCTTCGCCGCATCGTCGACCGCGCGCGCGATCTGCGGGTCGACCGCGACCGATTTGAAGCGCAGGGAGTAGCCGATCTTCAGGCCCTTGATGCCTTTATCGAGATCGAGCAGCCAAGATCCCGGATCGGACGGCAGCGAAAACGGATCGCGGTCGTCGGGCCGCGCGATGATCTCCATCATCCGCGCGGCATCCTCGACCGTGCGGGTCATCGGCCCGACATGGGCGAGCAATCCGGCGGGGCTCGACGGATAGGCAGCGACGCGCCCGAAGCTCGGCTTCAAACCGAAAATGCCGCAAAAACCGGCGGGCATGCGGATCGAGCCGCCGCCATCGGTGCCGACATGCAAGGCGCCCATGCCGCAAGCCGCCGCGACCGCCGCGCCGCCCGACGAGCCGCCCGCCGTGCGGTCCGTGTTCCAAGGATTGCGGGTGATGCCGGTCAGTGGCGAATCGCCGATTCCCTTCCAGCCGAATTCGGGCGTCGTCGTCTTGCCGATCAGGACCGCGTTGGCGGCCTTCAGGCGCGCGACGGCGGGGGCGTCCTCGATCCAAGGTCCTTTGGGATCGACATGTTTGGAGCCGCGCAACGTGGGCCAGCCCGACGTGACCAGCAGGTCCTTGATCGTCGCGGGCACGCCGTCAAGCGTGCCTTGCGGCGCGCCCTCGGCCCAGCGCGCTTCCGACGCCCGGGCCGCGGCGAGCGCCGAATCCGGATCGACCAAACAAACTCCGGCGAGGTCTCCGTTCCGCGCTGCGATCCGATCCAAGCACGCGCGCAACACCTCCACCGGCGAAAACACTTTGCGCGCATAGCCCGCGAGAAGTTCGCGGACGGACAGAAACGCCAATTCGGACATTACGTTGCCTCCCGGGCTTCGGCTATGCTGGCACGCGGCTTGCCACAAATGAACAGATTCCAACCACGGTCATAGCGCCCATGCGTCTGCTGCTCGCGATGTTCAAACACGAGACCAACACCTTCTCGCCGATCGTCACCGATCTGGCGCGCTTCGAGGCGTGGGGACTGCAATGGGGCGACGACGTTGTGAAGGCTTACGCGGATACGCGGATGCCGCTTGCCGCCTATATCAAGCTCGCCCGCGAGCGGGGAGCGGATATCGTAACGCCCGTCGCGGGCGAAGCGATGCCCGGCGGCAAAGTCACGCGCGACGCCTACGAGAAGATTGTGGCCGCGATTTTGGACGCTTTGGACGACACGATCGACGGGGCGCTACTCGATCTGCACGGCGCAATGGTGCCCGAGCATACCGACGACGGCGAAGGCGAATTGCTCCGCCGCATGCGCGCGAAGCGCCCGGACCTGCCCATCGCGGTGACTTGCGACCTGCATTGCAACCTTTCGCAAGCGATGGTCGAGAATTGCACGGCGCTTATTGGCTACAAGACCTATCCCCATGTGGATATGTACGAAGTGGCCGAGCGCGTGGGCCGCGTCGTGCTCGACGCGATGGACGGCCTATGCAAGCCCGTCCAGGCTTGGGCGCCGACGCCGCTGCTGTCGCAAACGTTGCGGCAGGGCACCGCCGATCAGCCGATGAAGGCGATGGTCGAGCGCGCGGCCGCGCTGGAGGCGGAACCCGGCATCCTGTGCGCGACAGTGTTCGGCGGTTTCGCACTGGCCGACATCCCCATCGCCGGAAGCGCGGCCATCGTCGTCGCCGACGGCGACAAACAAGCGGCGTTGACCGCCGCGCAGGACCTCGCCGATCGCGTCTGGGATCAGCGCAAGGAATTCATCTATGTCCATCATCCGCTTTCCGGTGCGATCGCCCAAGCGCGCGAGGTGAACGCGGCACCGATCGTGCTGCTCGACCATGCCGACAATGTCGGCTCGGGCGGCACGTCGGACGTGATGAAGGTGATCGCCGCCGTGCTTGTTGCCGGGCTCGATCGCGTCGCCGTCGCCACGGTGTGGGACGCTGACGCCGTGCAAAAGATGTTCGCTGCCGGCAGAGGCGCCACGCTCACGGTCGATCTCGGCGGTAAATCGCCGATGCCGGCGCTCGAACTTGCGCCCCGGCCGCTGCGACTGACCGGCACGGTGCAGAATCTCGCGGACGGACGCTGGCGCGTCGAAGGTCCCATGTACACGGGGGTCATGGTGGATACTGGGCCGACGGCGGTGTTCCGGACGGGCGGCATGGAGATCGTCGTCGTCTCGCGACATCACGAGCCTTGGGACACCGGCATTTTCACCGCCAACGGTATCGATCCCGCGCAAAGACGCTACCTGTTGCTCAAGTCGCGCATTCATTACCGCGCCGGTTTCGCGCCGTTGGCGCGCGCGACCTTCACGCTCGACGGCGAAGGCGTCACGACGTCGGACAACGCCAAACTGGATTACCGGAATTTGAGCCGGCCGATTTATCCGCTCGATCCCGGTCCGTTCACGCCGCCGCGCGCGCGAGACGCTTGATCCGCCGCCATTGCCTTGGCATGCTTTGGTTGCGCTGCGGTAAGAATCCGCCGCAGCCCGCAACGACGACGCGACGGATGAACCGCCGCGGATACGAACAGGCCCGGCTTTTCAGGAGGCATCCATGAAATCCACTTTGAAGCGGCTCGCCGCCGCCAGCGCGATCGCGTTGGCCGCAGGCTTGACCGTCGGCATCGGCGCGGCGGACGCGCAGCAGAAGGTGCTGCGCTTCATTCCGCACTCGAACCTGCCCGCGATCGATCCCGTCGCGACGACCGGCTACGTGGTGCGCAACCACGGCTATCTCGTCTACGACACGCTGTTCGCGACCGACGAGAATTTCAAGATCCAGCCGCAGATGGTCGACAAATGGACGACCAGCGCCGACGGCCTGCGCTGGGAATTCACGCTGCGCGAGGGCATGAAGTTCCATGACGGCACGCCGGTCAAAGGCGCCGACGCCGCCGCATCGATCCGTCGCTGGTCGGCGCGCGACTCCTTCGGCCAGACGCTCGCAGCCGCGGTCGACTCCTACGAGACGGTCAACGATCTGACCTTCGCGATCAAGCTGAAGACTCCGTTCCCGCTGATGATCGACGCGCTCGGCAAGTTGTCGAGTCAGGTGCCGTTCATCATGCCCGAGCGCATCGCCAACACCGACCCGGCGACGCCGATCACCGACGCGACCGGCTCGGGCCCATTCCGCTTCGTGCGCGACCAGTGGGTGCCCGGCCAGCGTGCGGTCTACGAACGCTTCGCCGATTACAAGCCGCGCGCGGAGGCCCCGTCCTGGGCCGCCGGCGGCAAGGTCGTGAAGGTCGATCGCGTCGAATGGCGCATCATCCCCGACGCGGCGGTCGCTTCGGCCGCGCTGAGCCAGGGCGAAGTCGATTGGTGGGAACAGCCGATTTTCGATCTGCTGCCCCAGCTCGCGCGCAATCGCGATATCGAGATCAAGAATATCGACCCCGTCGGGTCGATCATGATGGCGCGTTTCAACCATCTACATCCGCCCTTCGACAACCCCGCCGTGCGCCGCGCGGTGATGATGGCCGTGAACCAGGAGGAGTATCTCCAGGCGGTCGTCGGCAACAAGGAATACTACAAGGCCTGCAAATCCTTCTTCTCCTGCGGCACGCCGCTGGCGTCTGATGTCGGCATCGAGGCGGCCGCCGGCAATCTAGATCGCGCCAGAGCGATGCTGCGCGAAGCCGGCTACAAGGGCGAGAAGGTCATCATCATTTCGCCGACCGACATCCCGACCAATCACACGCAGAGCCTCGTGACCGAGGATCTGTTGAAGCGGCTGGGCATGAACGTCGAACTGGTGGCCACGGATTGGGGCTCGGTGCTCGCGCGCCGCGCCAACCGCAACGCGCCCGAGCAAGGCGGCTGGTCGATGTTCCACACATGGTGGGTCGGCCCCGATCTGGTGAACCCCGCGCTGCACGCGCCCTTGCGCGGCAACGGCGCCAGCGCCTGGCCCGGCTGGCCGACCGACACGCGCATCGAAGAGCTGCGCAACGCCTGGCTCGCCGCGCCGACGGCGGCGGCGCAGGTCGAGATCGCCAAGCAGATCCAGGCGCGCGCCTACGAGCAGGTGCCTTACGTCACCACGGGCATGTTCCAGCAACCGACGGCTTACCGCAAAAACGTCACCGGCGTGCTGATCTCGCCCGTGCCGTTCTTCTGGAACGTCGACAAGCGCTGACATAGCAAGCGGGCGACGGGGTTCGTACGTGTTCGCATTCGTCGTCCGCCGACTTCTGGCCACCATCCCCGTCATGGGGGTGGTGGCCCTTTTCGTTTTCTCCCTGCTTTATTTCTCTCCCGGAGACCCGGCCGCGATCATCGCGGGCGATCTCGCGACGGTCGAGGATATCCAGCGCGTGCGCATCGTGCTGGGCCTCGACCAGCCCTTCCACGTGCGCTTCGGCACCTGGCTTTGGGCGATTCTCAACGGCGATTTGGGCACCTCGATCTTCTCGGGCATTCCCGTGTCGACGCTGATCGGCCAGCGTTTGGAGGCGACGATTTCGCTCTCCATCGTCACGCTGATCTTCGCCGTCGCGGTCGCGATACCGCTGGGCGTCGTTTCGGCCTGGCGCGCGGGCGGCTGGATCGACCGCTTGGTGATGGGCTTCGCCGTGTTCGGCTTCTCCGTGCCCGTCTTCGTGCTCGGCTATCTGCTGATCTTCTTTTTTGCGCTGGAACTCGATTGGCTGCCGGTGCAGGGCTTCACGTCGATCCGTGAAGGCTTCTGGCCCTTCCTGCGCCAGTTGATCCTGCCGTCCTTGGCGCTGGGGACGATCTATATCGCGCTGATCGCCCGCATGACGCGCGCCGCGATGCTCGACGTGCTGGCGCAGGATTATATCCGTACCGCCAATGCCAAGGGGCTGCGCACCGATAAGGTCCTGCTCGGCCACGCGCTGAAAAACGCGGCCGTGCCCATCGTCACCGTCATCGGCATCGGCGTGGCCCTGCTGATCGGCGGCGTGGTGGTGACCGAGAGCGTTTTCGCGATCCCAGGGCTCGGCCGCATGACGGTCGATGCGATCCTGCGTCGCGACTATCCGATCATCCAAGGCGTCATTCTGATGTTCGCCTTCGTCTACGTTCTCATCAATCTTCTGGTCGATCTAAGCTACACGCTGTTCGACCCCCGCATTAGGTACTAGGCGATGGCCCTGACCGCCGTTGGCCCCGCCCCCGCTTCCGCCCTCGCCGGCAAACGCCGCCCGTGGTGGCGGCGCAATCTGTCGATCGTGCTGGGCGGCGGCCTGCTTTTTGCCGCACTGACCATGGCGCTATTGGCGCCCTATCTCGGCACGGTCGATCCGACGGCGCTGTCGCCGATCCGGCGTTTCCGCCCGCCGTCGGAAGCATATTGGTTCGGCACCGACCATCTGGGCCGCGACGTCTACAGCCGCGTCGTCTATGGCGCCCGCGCCTCGTTGATGGTCGGAATCGCAGTGGCCGTACTGGCGGTGGGCGCGGGGCTGTTCTTCGGCCTGATCGCCGGCTTCAGTCGCTGGATCGATGCCGTGCTGATGCGGGTGATGGACGGGCTGATGGCGATCCCCGCCGTGCTGCTTGCGATCGCGCTGATGGCGCTGACCAAAGCGAGCCTCGAGAACGTCATCATCGCGATCGCGATCGCCGAAGTGCCGCGCGTCACGCGATTGGTGCGCGGCGTGGTGCTGACATTGCGCGAGCAGCCTTTCGTCGAAGCGGCCGTCGCGAGCGGCACGTCGACGGTCAAGATACTTTATCGCCACATTCTGCCAAACACCGTGGCGCCGCTGGTGGTGCAGGCGACCTATATCTGCGCGTCCGCGATCATCACGGAAGCGATTCTGTCCTTCATCGGGGCGGGGCTGCCGCCGTCGATCCCGACCTGGGGCAACATCATCGCGGAGGCCCGCGCGGTCTTCTCCGTCCGGCCGCATCTGATCGCGTTCCCGGCGGTGTTCCTGTCGCTGACGGTTCTGGCGATCAATCTTCTGGGCGACGGGCTGCGCGACGCTCTCGACCCGCGATTGGCGCGCCGTCTATGACCGCCTCGCCCCTTCTCGAAATCGAGGATCTGCGCACCTGGTTCTTCACCAGCGACGGCGTAGTGCGCGCGGTCGACGGCGTGTCCTATTCCGTCGCCCCCGGCGAGACGCTGGCCGTGGTCGGCGAGAGCGGCTGCGGCAAATCGGTCACCGCGATGTCGATCTTGCGGTTGCTGCCCTCGCCGCCCGCGCGCATCGTGTCGGGCGCGATCCGCTTCGAAGGCCGCGATCTGCTGACCGCGAGCGAAGCGGAGATGCGCAAGATCCGCGGCAACGAAATCTCGATGATCTTCCAGGAGCCGATGACGAGCCTGAACCCCGTGTTCACGGTCGGCCGGCAGATCGCCGAGACGCTGGAACTGCATCAAGGCCTGTCGGCGGCGGACGCGCAGGCGCGCGCTGTCGAGATGCTCGAACTCGTCCGCATCCCGGAAGCCAAGCGGCGAGCGAGCGAGTTTCCGCATCAGCTTTCCGGCGGCATGCGCCAGCGCGTGATGATCGCGATGGCGCTGGCCTGCAAACCGAAGCTGCTGATCGCCGACGAGCCGACGACAGCCCTCGACGTCACGATTCAGGCGCAGATTCTGGAATTGATGCTCGACCTGAAGGAAAAGGTCGGGGCGGCGATCGTTCTCATCACCCACGATCTGGGCGTGGTCGCCGAAACGGCGCAACGCGTCGTGGTAATGTATGCGGGCCGCAAGGTGGAGGAAGCCTCGGTCGCCGATCTGTTCGCGCGCCCGATGCATCCCTATACGCGCGGCTTGATGGGGTCGATCCCGCGCCTCGCGGGCGGAGCCAAGCGCTTGACCGAAATTCCCGGCATCGTGCCCCGGCTGAATCAGCCGATCGTCGGCTGCGCCTTCGCCGAACGCTGCGCCTTCGTGCGGGAACGCTGCCGGAAGGAAGCGCCCGTTTTCGAGGCCAAGGCGCCGGGACATTTCGCGGCCTGTTTCGAAAGCGCAAATCTGCCATGACCGCGCAACCGATCCTGCAGGTCGTCGACCTCAAAAAGCACTTTCCGATCCGCAAGGGCGTGCTGCAGCGCGTCGCCGCGAAAGTCCATGCGGTCGACGGCATCACGTTCCATGTGAACGCGGGTGAAACATTGGGCTTGGTCGGCGAAAGCGGCTGCGGCAAATCGACGGCGGGCAAGACGATCCTGAAATTGATCGAGCCCGATTCCGGTTCGATCCGGCTGATGGGCGAACGTATCGACGCGCTGTCGCGTCGCGAGATGTGGTCCCATCGGCGCCAGTTGCAAGTCGTCTTCCAGGATCCCTATTCGTCGCTTTCGCCGCGCCTGACCGCCGGCGCCATCGTCGCCGAGCCGCTTGAGAATTTCGGACTCGCGAAGGGCAAGGAAGCGCGCGATCGCGTCGCTTGGCTGTTCGAGAAGGTCGGCTTACGCCCCGAGCAGATGGCGAAGTACCCCTACGAGTTCTCGGGCGGGCAGCGGCAGCGCCTGGGTATCGCGCGCGCCCTGGCCGTGCGGCCCAAGCTGATCGTCGCGGACGAGCCCGTCTCCGCGCTCGACGTGTCGGTCCAGGCGCAGGTCGTCAATTTGCTGATGGACCTGCAGGCGGAATTCGGCCTCTCCTATCTGTTCGTCGCGCACGATCTGGCGGTCGTCGAACATATCAGCCACCGTGTGGCGGTGATGTATCTCGGCAAAATCGTCGAGATCGCCGACAAAAAGTCGATCTTCGCGGCGCCCAAGCATCCCTACACGGAAGCGCTGCTATCCGCCGCCCCGCAGCCCGATCCGGCGGCCAAGCGTAAACGGATCATCCTCGCGGGCGACGTGCCCTCGCCGGTCAATCCGCCCTCGGGTTGCCGTTTCCACACGCGCTGCCCCCACGCGGTCGATCGCTGCAAGACCGAGGAGCCGGTTTTGCGCGAAGCCGCGACCGGCCACCAAGTGGCATGTCACCTCCGTTAGCCGCGTAAAGCGGCTTCCACCCAAGCGGCGTGACGGATCATGTCCGCATCACCGCCCGACGGCCCGACCAATTGAACGCCAAGCGGCAAACCCGCCGCGTTCTTGCCGGCCGGAAGCGCGATACACGGGTTGCCCAGCAGCGTCCAAGCGCGGTTGAACACCGGATCGCCGGTGCGCTCCAGGCCCTTGGGCGCCGCCCCCGGTGCCGCGGGCGTGAGGATCAAATCGATATCGCGGAACGCGTGCGACAACAGGTTCCGGCACTTGGTTGCGAGCGCCTTCGCCGCCGTCTCCTCGCGAATGCCGACCGCGTCGCCCTGTTCCAGCATCGCGCGGAACTGCGGCGACAGTTGGCCGGCGTGGAACTTCCGTTCCTCGGCGAAACCGCGCGACGCTTCCTTGATCATGATCGCAAGCTGCGCGTCGTTCAGCCCCTCGAACTCGGGCTGCATCTCGTACTGCGCGACGCGCGCGCCCTCCTTGGAAAGCTTGACGACGACGCGCTCGAACAGGCGCTTGGTGTCCTCGTCTGCTTGGCCCCACCACGGCGTACGGCAAAACGCGACGCGCGGCGGCAAGGCCGACGGCGCTTCGGCCAGACCGGAGATCGGTTTGTGGCCGAAGGCGCGGCGGATCAGATCGAGATCGGCGATGGCGCGCGTGAAAAACCCCAGCGTATCGAGTGTGGGCGATAGCGGCTTGATGCCGTCCATCGGCGCCCAGCCGGACGTGCCCTTGTAACCGACGACGCCGCAGAACGCCGCCGGCCGGATGACCGAGCCCGCCGTCTGCGTGCCGATAGCGATGCTGACCTGCCCGTCGGCGACGGCGGCGGCGGAACCCGAGGACGATCCGCCGGGCGTGTGGTCGAGACCGTGGGGATTGGCCGTCGGGCCCGGCGTGAAATAGGCGAACTCGGTCGTCACTGTCTTGCCCAGCACGATCGCGCCGTTCGCCACCAGCGCCTTCACGCAAGCCGCATCCCTGCCGGGCTTGTGCCCGCGATAGATCGGCGAGCCGTAGCCGGTGGTCAAGGCCGCCGTTTCGACGAGATCCTTCACGCCGATGGGAATCCCATGCAGCGGCGACTGGCGTGCGACCTTGTCGAGCGCCATCGCGCGCTGGACGCTTTCCTGGCGTTCGACCGCCTCCCACGCCTGTACCGCAGGCTGGCGCATTGCGATGCGCGCGAAGCAAGCCCTCAGCAGCGTTTCGGAATCGAGTTTGCCGGAATCCATCGCGGCGCGGGCGGCGGCGGCGGACAGAAAATGCGGATCAGGCGTCAGATGCGGCTTGGTCATTTCCCTGCCATCATAGGGGGGCGAGGAGATTCGCCAAGGCATGAATCGGCACGAGGATGAGTTGCGCGACGCCGCGACGCGCGGCGACTGGGCGGCGGCGGTCGCCGCGGGCGAAGCGTGGATCGCGGAGGAACCCGCTCACGCCCCCGCGCACGCGCTGGCGGGCTACGCGGTCGAACATACCGGCGACATCGCGCGCGCTTGCGCGATGTATGAAAAGGCTTTGGGCCTCGACCCGACGATCGACAATGTCCGCGCCAATCGTGCCGCATTGCTCGTCAGCCTGGGGAAACTCGACGAGGCGGGGGACGAGGCGGATGCGGTATTGCGCCGCGTGCCCGACCATGCGCTTGCCGCCGCGATCGCCGCCCATTTGGCGGGCAGCCGTGCCGTTTCGGCAACGGAGCGGGGGCGCGCCTTGGCAGCGAAGGGCGATCTGACGGGCGCGCGCGGCGAGTTCGAGCGCGCGATGAATTTGGCGCCCGACGACCCCGGCGTACGCCTCAATTATGGCCGTATCCTGCGCCGTCTCGGCGCGAACGACGAGGCGCGCGGCGTGTTCGCTACGGCGGCCGAGCGCGACCCCACCGACCCCATGCCGCTCGCCGAGATGCTGATGCTGGCGCGCGATATCGCCGATTGGCGCGAGAGCGAGAAGCTCGAAGCCGAGCTGCGGTTGCGCGTGGACGGCGGATCGGTGCTGCCGCCCTTCGTCGGATTCTTCCTCGATCTCGATCCGCACGCATCGCGCGCGATGGCCGAACGGTGGGCGCGTCGTCAGATGCCGGTGCCGCAAGCAGCCGTCATTCGCGAAAGGCGCCCGAAGCTGCGCGTGGGGTATCTTTCCGAGCATTTCCGCCGCCACGCGACGACGCATTTGCTGGCGGAAGTGTTGGAACGGCACGATCGCTCGAAGACCGAACTCTTCCTCTATTCCTACGGACCCGACGACGGCAGCGCCGAGCGCAAGCGCGTCGCCGCCGCCGGCCGCTTCGTGGATGTCGCGGCACTCGACGACGACGCGGCCGCCGCCCGTATCGCGGACGACCGGCTCGACGTGCTGGTCGATCTGATGGGCTATGTCGAGCGCAACCGCTTCGGCATCGTGCGGCGCCGGCCCGCGCCCGTCATCGTCGAATGGCTCGGCTATCCCGCCACGACCGGCGACGCTTGCGTCGATTGGGTGCTCGCAGACGCGACGACGCTCCCAGCCAGCGCGGAGACGGGCTGGACCGAGCGGGTATGGCGCTTGCCGCACAGCTATCAGCCCAACGACCGTCAACGTCCGGTGGCCGCCATACCGACGCGCCTTGAGGCGGGATTGCCCGAGCATGGCTTCGTCTTTTGCTGCTTCAATCATGTCTGGAAGCTGACGCCGTCGGTGTTCGATTCCTGGCTGCGTATCCTCGGCGCGATACCCGGCAGCGTGTTGTGGCTGATGGATCATCCTGCCGCCGCGAAGCTTCGCGCCCGCGCCGAGGCGCGGGGGCTCGCGCCATCGCGTCTCGTCTTCGCGCCGCCCTTGCCGCTCGACAAGCATCTCGCGCGCCTGTCGCTCGCCGATCTCGTGCTCGATACGCATCCCTACGGCGCGCACACGACCGCATCCGACGCGCTTTGGGTCGGCGTGCCGATCCTGACGGCGCCGCGCGAAGCCTTTCCGTCGCGCGTCGCCGCGTCGCTCGCCAAAGCGGCGGGGCAAGTCGGCGGAATCGTGACGCCCGAAGCTTACGAAGCCGAGGCGGTGGCGATCGCCCGAGATCCAGCCAAGCACGTCGCGCTGAAAGCTTCGCTGGCGCCGCGCGCGACGTCGCCGTTGTTCGACGCCGGCGCGATGGCGAGCGCTTTGGAAGACGCCTACGCGAAAATGCGCGATGCGCCCGCGCCCGCGCATGCGATCGAAGTGAAGCCGGCCCCGCTCGAACTGTGCTTCGTCGATCCGTCGGATCTCGATTTCCGGCCCGACACGCCGGACCATCAAGCGCTCGGCGGTTCCCAGTCGGGTTTCGCCTATCTCGCGCGGCGTCTCGCCGAACGCGGCCATCGCGTGACCACGCTGACCGCGACGACGCGGCCCGGCGTCGTCGACGGCGTGACGGCCGAAAGCCATGGCGGCGACCCGGCCAAGGCGCTTGCCGGCCGGCGCTTCGACGCGACGATCGTGCTGAACGATGCTGGCCCGGGCCGGACTTTGCGCGCGGCCCTGCCCGAAGGCGCCAAGCTGCTGCTGTGGACGCAGCACGCGCATGACCAGCCTGCGATGTTCGCGCTCGCAGACCCCTCGCCTTGGGATCTTGTCGTCGCGATTTCCGATTGGCACCGCGCCAAGATGATCGAGACCTATCGCCTCGATCCGCGCGTCACGCGCATCCGGCGCAACGCGATCGCGCCGGTGTTCGAGGACATCGCGTTCGGCGGCGGCGGCGGCGAGCCGGCGCGCCTCGTCTACACGTCGACGCCGTTCCGCGGTCTCACGGTCTTGCTGGGCGTTTTCCCGCGCATCCGCGACATGTTTCCCGGCACCACGCTCGACGTGTTCTCCAGCCTGGCCGTCTATCAAGTCGCGGCGAAGGACGATCCTTTCGCCCAGCTCGCGCAATATGTCCGCGACATGCCGGGCGTCGCCTTGCGCGGCTCGCTTCCGCAGCGCGAATTGGCGCAGGAGCTCGCGCGCGCCGACTTCCTCGCCTACCCGTCCGTCTTCGCGGAGACGGGCTGCATCGCGGCGATGGAGGCGATCGCCGCCGGACTCGACGTCGTGTCGAGCCGTTTGGGCGCCTTGCCGGAAGCGACGATGGGCTTCGGCAAACTCGCCGCAATCGATCCAATTGCACTGGGCGACGACGCTTTCGTTCGGCGCTATCTGGAAATTCTGGCGGCGGCGATCGACGCGCGCCGGCGCGATCCGGCGACATGGCGCGCCGAGCGCCAACACGCCGCCAAAGCCATGCGCGAGGAAGGCACGTGGCGCAAGCGCGCCCACGAATGGGAACGATTGCTCGCCGCGCTTTAGGCGTCGGTCGTCTCGTCCAACGCGTAGCCGGCCGATCGTACGGTACGGATCAGATCGATCTCGCCCGGCGCGTTGATCGCCTTGCGCAACCGGCGGATATGCACGTCGACCGTCCGCGGCTCGACGTAGATGTCCCGGCCCCATACGGCGTCGAGCAATTGCTCGCGGCTATAGACGCGCCCCGGACGTTCCAGCAGGAAGCGCAGCAGACGGAACTCCGTCGGTCCCAAGTGGATAGAACGCCCGTCGCGCAACACGCGATGGGCGGAAAGGTCCATCACGAGACCGCCGAAGGTCAGCAGATCCTGCGCCGATGAAGGCTTCGCGCGACGCAACACAGCGCGCACGCGCGCGATCAGCTCGGACGGGCTGAAAGGCTTGGCGACGTAGTCGTCGGCCCCCACTTCGAGGCCGCGCACGCGATCGGCTTCCTCGCCGCGTGCCGTCAGCATGATGATCGGCAGATCGCGGGTTTCAGATTTGCGGCGCAGCTGGCGGCAGACTTCAAGCCCGGACACATGCGGCAGCATCCAATCGAGAACCACCAGATCGGGCTTGGCTTCCGCGACGGTGACCAAGGCCGCCTCGCCGTCGGTCGCCGTCGTGACGCGGAAACCTTCCTTCTCGAAATTGTAGCGCAGCAGCTCGACGAGGGCGGCTTCGTCCTCGACGACCACCAGATGCGGCTTCGCGGTCGCTTCCTTCATTGCGCCCCCTCGGCGCCTACCGTGGAGAACGACGTCCCGTCGCCCTTGGGACGTTCGCCCGCCAACGGCACGCCTTTGACGAGATAGTGGATCGTTTCCGCGATATTCGTTGCGTGATCGCCGATGCGCTCGATGTTCTTCGCGATGAACAGAAGATGCGTGGATCCCGTGATGTTGCGTGGATCCTCCATCATGTAGGTCACCAGTTCGCGAAACAGCGAGCCGTGCATTTCGTCGAGCTCCTCGTCGCGGTTCCACACCGCGACGGCTTTGGCGACGTCGCGCGCGGCGAAGGCGTCGAGCACGTCTTTCAGCATTTCGCGGACCACAGCACCCATGCGCGGGATCGCGTGGACCGGGCGCAGGACCGGCAGCTGGGCCAGCGCCACGGCGCGCTTGGCGACATTCTTCGCATAGTCGGCCGAACGCTCGAGATCGCCGGCGATGCGCAGCGAGCCCAAGACCAAGCGCAGATCGCTGGCCACCGGCTGACGCAAAGCCATAACGCGGACGACCTGTTCGCCGATTTCGCGTTCCAGTTCGTCGACCCGCGCGTCGGATCGCACGGTGCGCGTGGCGAGTTCGGCGTCGCGCGAGGAAACCGCCTCGATGGCGCCGGCGAGCTCGGCCTCGACCAGCCCGCCCATACGCGCGAGCAGCCCGGTGAGGCGGTTGAGTTCCTCGTCGTAGGAACGGACGATATGATCGTTACCCATTTGTCGTCTCCCCCGGAACTCAGCCGTAGCGGCCGGTAATATAGCCCTGCGTGCGCTCATCGCGGGGATTGGTGAAGATGGTGGCGGTATCGTCCTCCTCGACCAGCGTGCCGAGATGGAAGAACGCCGTACGCTGCGACACGCGCGCCGCCTGCTGCATGCTGTGCGTCACGATGACGATCGTGAAATTCGCGCGAAGCTCGTCGATAAGCGTCTCCACGTGCGCGGTCGCGATCGGATCGAGGGCCGAGCACGGCTCGTCCATCAAAATCACTTCGGGGCCGACCGCGATCGCGCGCGCGATGCACAGTCGCTGCTGCTGGCCGCCGGAAAGCCCGGTGCCGGATTCGTTGAGCCGGTCCTTAACCTCGTCCCAGAGCGCGGCGCCGCGCAACGCCTTCTCGACGACCGCATCGAGATCGGACTTGCTGTTGAACAGGCCGTGAATGCGCGGACCGTAAGCGACGTTGTCGTAGATCGACTTCGGGAACGGATTCGGCTTCTGGAACACCATGCCGACCCGCGCCCGCAGCTGCACGACGTCAAGCGTCGGATCGTAGACGTCGTCGCCGTCGATTCGGATCGATCCCGTCACCCGGCAGCTGTCGATCGTGTCGTTCATGCGGTTCAGGCAGCGCAAGAAGGTCGACTTGCCGCAGCCCGACGGCCCGATGAAGGCCGTGACCTGGTTCGCCCGGATGTCGATGTCGACGCCCTTCAGCGCGTGCTTGGCGCCGTAATGAACGTTGACGCCGCGCGACTCGATCTTGACCGGTAAGGCCGTTTCGGGCGCCGCAGCCAGCGCCGACGGCGTTTGCGTTTCGACGATCGTCGTATCCATGTCCGTCACCACCGCTTTTCAAATCGTTTGCGTAGCCACACCGCGACCGCGTTCATGCACAGAAGGAAGGCGAGCAGGATCATGATCGCCGCCGATGTGCGCGCGATGAAGCCGCGCTCGGGCAGGTTCGACCACATGTAGATCTGAACGGGCAGCGCCGTCGCGGCTTCCATCGGCGACGCCGGATAGTCGACCACGAAGGCGACCATGCCGATCATCAGCAGCGGCGCGGTCTCGCCCAGCGCGTGCGCCATCGCGATGATCGTCCCGGTCAGGACACCGGGCATCGCGGCGGGCAGAATATGATGGAAGATCGCCTGCGTCTTCGACGCGCCCAAGCCGAGGGCCGCTTCGCGCAGCGACGGGGGGACCGCCTTCAGCGCCGCGCGCGTCGCGATGATGATGGTCGGCAGGCTCATCAGGGTCAGCACCAAGCCGCCGACCACCGGCACGGAGCGCGGCAGGCCGAAGAAGTTGATGAACACCGCAAGCCCCAGAATGCCGAACACGATCGACGGCACGGCCGCAAGATTGTTGATGTTGATTTCGATCAGGTCGGTCAGCCTGTTTTTCGGCGCGAATTCTTCGAGGTAGATCGCGGTGGCGACGCCGATGGGCAGCGCCAAAGCCAACGTGATCAGCATCATGTAGAACGATCCGAGCGCGGCGACGCCGATGCCGGCCATTTCTGGCTCCGCCGACGCGCCCGACAGGAACAGATTGGTGTTGAATCGTTTGGCCAGAACGCCGTCGGCCATCAGGCGGTCGACCCATTCGATCTGACGGTTCGACAAACGGCGCCGGTCTTCGGGCGTCTCGCGGCTGATGTCGCCCTTGACGAAGGAATCGACGTCGCCGCTGGCGAGCACCCAAACCGGCACGGTCTTGCCGATCAGTGAGGGATCGCGCTGCACCATCGCGCGCAAATTCACCTCCACGCCGCTCGACAGGAGGGCATGCGCCTGGCGGCGGCCGGCCGCGTTGTTCGGCACGTCGCCCAGCTTCGCGCGCAACGCCGCGCGGGCGAGCGCCGTGAAGTCGGCCTTCTGGATATCGTCGGGGTTGCGCGTGCCGGAGGGATCGATCTCCGACGCGGTGAACTCGACGTTCAGGCGGATGTTCGTCTGAAGGAAGGCGGGGGCACCCTCCTTCACGATACTCCATAGCAGCAGGCACAGAAAGAACAGGCCGATCAGGATCGCGCCCAGACCGATCGCGCGGAAGCGGATTTCGGCCGCTTTGCGCGCCTTCACCCGATCGATATACGCCTTGCCGGAGAAGGCGGAGGGGCCGTGGACGGATGCGTCAGTCATAGCGTTCCCGGTATTTGCGGACGATGCCCAGCGCCACGATGTTGAGGCCGAGGGTGATCGTGAAGAGCGTGAGGCCCAGCGCGAAGGCAACAAGCGTTTGCGGCGAGTTGAACTCCAGATCGCCCGTGAGCTGGGCGACGATCTTCACCGTCATGGTGGTGACGGAGTCGAACGGATTCGCCGTCAGCTTGGCCGCGATCCCCGCCGCCATGACGACGATCATCGTTTCGCCGAGCGCGCGCGACACGGCGAGCAGCACGCCGCCAACGATGCCCGGCAATGCGGCGGGCAGCAGGACCTGCTTGATCGTTTCGGACTTCGTCGCGCCCAAGGCATAGGCGCCGTCGCGCAACGATTGCGGCACCGCGTTGATGATGTCGTCCGACAGCGAGGAGATGAACGGGATGATCATAATGCCCATGACCAAGCCCGCGCACAGGACCGAGGTCGAGGAGATATCGAGCCCGACCGCCGCGCCGATGTCGCGCAGCGCCGGTCCCACCGTGATCAGCGCGAAGAAGCCGTAGACTACCGTGGGAATGCCGGCGAGGATTTCCAGCAGTGGCTTCGCCGTCGCGCGGAATTTGGGCCCCGCGTATTCGGACATGTAGATCGCCGACATAACGCCGATCGGAACCGCGACCAGCATCGCGACGAAGGAAATGAAGGTCGTGCCCCACATCAGCGGCAGCAGGCCGAACTGGCCGGTCTGATCGACGCGCGCCGCCCCAGCGAAGCGCGGATCCCAGACCAGGCCGAAGAAGAAGTCCAGCACCGAAACCGATCTGAAGAAGGCGAGCGATTCGATCAGCATCGACATGACGATGCCCGCGGTCGTCGCGATCGCGATCGTCGAGGAAAGGAGCATCAGGCCGAGCACCACGCGCTCGACCGCATTGCGGGCCCGGAAATCGGGCGTCACCCGCGAGCGCGCGAGGACGAACCCCGCCACCGCCACGCCGATGCAAGCAATCGCCATCGCCCAATTGCCGATGCCGCGCAGCGAAAGGGCGCGGTCGGCGGCTTGGCGCATATACGGCTGAAGATCGGTCGGAACGATGCCGCGATAGGCGAGATTCTCGATCGTCGTGATGACGAGGCCGAATTGGTCTTCGGGCAGCGCGCGGATATTCTCCGGAAGCCCCGACGCCATGATCTGGCGCACGACCGACGGCTCCAGCGCCGTCCAGAGCAGCAGCAGGAAAAACGCGGGCAGCGCCGTCGCCAGCGCGACGAAAGCCCCGTAATAGCCCGTGCGCGAATGCAGAACGCGGACCTTGCCGCCCGCGAGCGCCTGGGCGCGCGTCGTGCCGGTGCGCAGACCGATCACGGTCAGCGCGAGCAGGACGAGAGCGACGAGGGAAAAATCCATCTGGGAACCGGGCGTCGAAGGTTGAAGTCGGTCGTGGGAGACGAAGCGGCCGGCGACCCGGAGGGAGCGCCGGCCGTCGCTAGACGCGTATCAGGAGCCGAGTGTGGCGCCCTTGCCGAACTCCTCGCGCCACTTGCCGCGCTCGGCGTCCGGCCCGGGGATCAAGCCCTTTTCGGTGACCATGCCATCCGGCCCGATCATGCGCTCGGACAGGAAAAACTCGACGAATTCCTTGAGACCGGGGATCACGCCGACATGCTGCTTCTTGACGTAGAAGAACAGCGGACGCGACACCGGATACCGGCCGGTCGCGATCGTCTCGACCGAAGCCTCGACGCCGTTGACCGTGGCGACGCGGATCTTATCGCGGTTCTGGTCGTAGAAGGACAGACCGAACACGCCGATCGCGGTGCGATTGCGCTCGATGCGGGCCAGCGTCTCGGTGTAATCGCCGTCGATGTCGTTCGAGCGGCCGTCCTTGCGCACGCGCACGCAGGCATTGTGGCGGTCGGGACCCTGGAGCGCCTGGATTTCCGGGAAGTCGCGGCAGCCGCCGGACATCACGCGCTCTTCGAAAACTTCGCGCGTGCCGTGCTTCTCGCCGGGAATGAACGCCGCGATTTCGACGTTCGGCAGCGACGGATCGACCTGGTTCCAGCGCGTGAAGGGGTTGGCGACCAGCTGGCCGTTCTGCGGCACGCGCTCGGCGAGGCCCAGATACAACTGCCTGGTCGTGAACGCGATCGGCTGCATGCTGATATGGCTCGCAAACACGATGCCGTCGTAACCGAAGCGGATTTCCTGGATGTCGTTCACGCCGTTCGCCTTGCAGCTGGCGAGTTCGGCCGGCGTGATCGCGCGCGACGCGTTGGCGATGTCGATGAACTGCGCGCCGACGCCGCGGCAGAATTCGCGGAAGCCGCCGCCCGTGCCGCCCGAAGCAACGATCGGGGACTTGAACTGGCGGAAGTTGCGGCCGAATTGCTCGGCGACGACGTTAGAGAACGGCAGCACGGTCGAAGAACCGGCGATTTGGATCTGATCGCGCTGCTGGGCAGTCGCCGGGCCGCCCCAGGCGGCGAGCGCCGCGGCGGTGGCGGCGATAGCGAGGAAATTCGTTGCGGACTTCAAAGGAGCCTCCTTTGGCTTCGATCTGGGCGGCCGCGACGGAAATGCCGGGCGGAAACCCGGGCGGACCCTAGCCCCCCGATGCGACGAAACTATTGACGTTCAATTGCCGTTTTGTGACAGCCGCCGCAATTTATGAGGCGCAGGTTAATGCTTTGTATTTAATGCAATATCTTTGAGGTTGCCAAACCGCACCAGCGCCAGCTCTGCGCTGCCGCCGTCACAATAATTTTTCGCCGCAACGACATACCCGGCGATGTGATTGCTTACCTATGCACGCCGGAGCCCTTGCTCCGGGTTCTTCGCCTGCCATACTTAGGGTCGTCAATCCTTTGCCGGAAAACGCCGAATCGATGGCAGCCGCCAAACCCGTCAATGTCGATAAGCTGCGCGCCGCGCTGAGCGAAAGATTTTTCGAGGCGCTCTCCCGCCGGCGAATCGAGTTGAAGGAAGCCGCACGCTACGCTGGCTGCCACGAGAAGGTTTTGGGCCGGCTGCGCCGCGGCGAATCCGAGAAGATGGACCTCGCCTATGTCGTCGCGATCGCGAGGGCATTGCCCGACGGCGACGCGTTCATCGGCGAAGTGACGGGCATCGGCCACGCCACGGACGACATGCGGGCGCGTATCCAGGAGGCGGCGGTGCGCCTGTCGCCGTCGATGCCCGACTCCGATTGGTGGTACCCGCCCTACGGCGACAAGGTCCATGCGGCGCCGGACCCCGCCACGGCGCTCCGTCTCGCCTATCGCCTGCCAGGGACGGTCGACGCGGTCGGGTACGGCCTGCGGTCGCTGGGCGGCGTCCTGCGCCAAGGCATCCGGGTGACGTTCGAGCGCGAGGCGGCCTCGCACAAAGCACTGCTCGCCTGCGCCAGGCATTTGCGCGAATGTTTCGGCACCGAAGCGATGGTGCTGGTGAACAGTCAGCCGCTGAACGTACGCATCGCGATCAATTTTCTGGAGGAGACGGCCGCCGACGCGGCCTCGGCGCTGGCCTCGCGCACGCATCCGTGGGTCATCGACCGGCTGTCGCTCGACAGCATCGAGGATCCGCTGCTCGGCCGTTTCGCGCGCGAAGCCGCCGGCAATATCGACGACATCGCAAGCTACGCGCTGCGCGGCGGGATGGCCGATCGCTGCGCCTTGTTCCATGTCGACGGCGAGAACGTCATGTCGCTATGGGCGGGCGCCTCGCTCGCAGTCGACCGGTCGTCCATCATCGGGCGCAACGTGCTGGAGCGCGATGACCTCGCCTATGCGCGCATGGTGCGCGCCCATGTGCTGGAGGCCTGCGCCGAAGGCACCGTCTACCGCGAGATGGACATCCCCATGAACGGCTTGCGCGGCCGTTACCGGCGCGTGGCGGCCGCCGGGCGGCGCGGCCCCGACGGCACGCGCCAGGTCGTGACACTGGTCCAAGTCGTCGGCCTTACCGCTTACAATTGATTGTCCCGAAAGGGATGCGCCCGCCGACGGCCGACGCATCCATCGGCCGCGAGCTGGCGCGATTCCCGTTGAATACAAGCTTTCGTTGACCATACTGACATCCTATTCTCGCGTGTGACGGCGCGGTTCGCGGGCGGCTTATCCCGCCTTCGTCGCGGCGCGTCCTTCGCGCGCCCGCCCTCGGCTGCCCGACCGCTGCGGCGGCGCGGCTTTTCCCGAGAGAAAGACGAAGGAGTCATGGATGTCCTCAATCGTACCGATTTGACCGCCCTGCCGCATTACCTGGACGCCTGGAATCCCAAGGCGTTACCGCCCGACGCCCGGCGCGCATTGTCGGCGCGGGTCGCTCCGCCGCTCTGCGCCGCACTCGAGGAGGCCGGATTCACGCCGCGCGTCGGCTTCGATCTGGAGACGCTGGCGGAGTTCCGGCACAATCTGGCGGACCCGCGCTGGCCGAAACTGGCCGAGCCGTGCGACCCGCATCTCAACCCGGGCGCCACCGAAAACGACACGTTCGCCGTCTACATGCTGAACCCGGCGGGCGAGGTTTGGGGCTGCGCGGCGTCGCGCTTGCGCTGGCTCGAAGGATCGCTCGCCGACAATCTCGCGCTTCAGACGGCGCTGGCCGAACGCCCGGATCGTTTGCCCGAAGGCCAACGCTTCGCGTCGTTTGGCGCGCTGGCCGGCGACATCCGCGACGTGCCCGTAGCCTGGGGCTCGTCGCTCTGGGCCCACGACAAGGCGCCGCGCCTGCTCGTCCCCGCGATCATGCGGATGCTGCATTTATGGACCGTTGCGCATTGGGCGTGGTCCTACACGGTGTCGATCGGACAGCCGCGCATCGCCGACCGCTACGGGCTCGACGTGCACGGCTACGACGTCGTCGCGCGCGGGGCGCGGCGCACCAACCCGGAGGGAGAGGCCATCGATTACCGGCTGATGATCGCCGGTCGCGCGCGCATCCGTGCCCTCGTCACCGATCCCGGCTACACGGACCTGACGCGCGATCTGTCGGGTCTGGGGATGTAGCCCGCGCCGACGAAAAACGGGGCCGGTCGCCCGGCCCCGTTCCCGTTTCGCCCGCAAGGAGGCAAGTCGCGCTGGATCACATCTCCGCGTACTTGCCGTCCTTCCATTGGTAGAACACATAGTTCGGCTTCGTCAGGTCGCCCTTGTTGTCGAAGCTGAGCGTCCCGATCACCGTATCGACCGACTTGCCGTGCAGATTCGCGATCAAGTCCCTGACCGCCGTGCCGTTGGCGCGTTTGGCGGCTTCGGCGAAAACCTGGATTCCGGCGTAGGACAGCAGCGTGTACCCTTCCGGATCGTAGTTCTGCGCCTTGAACTTCGCGACCACGCCGGCCGCACCCGGGCTCTTGCGCGGGTCGCTGTCGAAGGTCATCACGACGCCGTCCGACGCGCGGCCCGCGATCGTCGCGAACTCGGCCGAAACGATACCGTCGCCCGACACGAGCTGGGCGGCGAGGCCCTGTTCGCGCGCTTGGCGCACGAGCAAGGCGGCTTCGGTGTGCAGACCGCCGAAATAGATGCATTCGATGTTCAGCGACTTCATGCGCGTGATCAGCGAGGTGAAGTCCTTGTCGCCGACCGACACGCCGTCATAGAGGCGCTCGGTCAGCCCCCTTGCGTTCATCGCCTTTTTCGTTTCGTCGGCAAGGCCCTGGCCGTAAGTCGTCTTATCGTGGATCACGGCGACGGCCTTGCCGGCGTATCGCTGCACGATCCAGGCGCCCGCAATGGCGCCCTGCTGGTCGTCGCGCCCGCAAGTACGGAACACGTTGGCGAATTTCGGGCCGCGATCGGTCAAGCGCGGGTTGGTCGACGCCGGCGTGATCTGCAGAATGCCTTCCTCGGCATAGACTTCCGAAGCCGGAATCGAGCAGGACGAATTGAAATGCCCGAGCACGAAGGGCACGCGGCGCTGGGCGAGCCGGTTGGCGCCCGCGCGCGCCTGATTGGCGTCGGACGCATCGTCTTCGAAGATGGCCGTGACTTGGCGGCCGAGCACCCCGCCCGCCGCGTTGAGGTCGGCGACCGCCATCGCGGCGCCGCGGCGCATCTGTTCGCCGAACGCAGCGTTGGGGCCCGTGAACGGACCGGCGACGCCGATCGTCATAGCGCCGCCTTGGCCGAACGCGATCCCGGGTGCAGCGAACGAAGCGACGGCCAGGCCGCCGCCGGCTTTGAGTAGGTCTCTGCGCTTCATGCTGGTCATGGTCGATCCCCCTGTCTGGAGTTCCCGCGGAAGGTTTTTCAGGTCCGAGGCCGGTCCGGGGATCCGGCCGCGGAAGCGGATTGGCCGGCGCGCGCGCGCCAGCCGAGCAGCCCGTCTTGCTCGTAGAGCCACGGGTATTGCCGGGTCATGAGGCGCGCCTGGGTCGCACGAAAGCCGAAGCCGGCCAGCGCCGCCAGCACCGCCCAGTCGAGCAGGAAGAGCGTCAGCGAGGCGAGTTCGCCTTCGAACAGCGCGTAGGACAAAAAGCGGTTCGACAGTCCAAGCAGCAGCGAATAGGGCACGATCTGCCACCAGGGCCGCCAAGTCTGCGCGATCGCCTGCCCCATCAGGAACGAGGCGCCCCCGAACAGGACGATCGTGACCCCGAGGAATTCGCCGAACGTGACGCCCATCGGTTACCCCCTCACCCATGCCCGCCGGCGAGATACGCCTTGCGGATATCGGGGTTGTCGAGAAGCGATTGACCGGTTCCGCTCATGCGGATCTCGCCGTTGACAAGCACGTAGCCGCGATTGGCCAAGCGCAGCGCATGATACGCGTTCTGCTCGACCAGCAGGACGGTAACGCCCCGCACGCGGTTGATCTCGCGGATCGTCTCGAAAATCTGGGCGACAAGCAAGGGGGCGAGGCCCAACGACGGCTCGTCGAGAAGCAGCAACCGGGGGCGCGACATCAGCGCCCGGCCGATCGCCAGCATCTGCTGCTCGCCGCCGGACATGGTGCCCGCGCGCTGGTTCTTGCGTTCGGCCAGCCGCGGGAACAGCGCGAACATCCGCTCGAGATCGCCGGAAAGATTGCGTTCGTCGCCCAGATAGGCGCCCATCTGCAGATTCTCGAGCACCGACATGCGCGGGAAAATGCGCCGCCCCTCGGGCGATTGGGCGATGCCGAGCTTCACCATGTCGTGAAGCTCGGCGCCGGTGATATCCTGGCCCCCGTAAACGATGCGGCCTTCCGCCGCCCTCGGCGCGCCGCAGATCGTCATCAATAGCGTCGACTTTCCCGCCCCGTTGGCGCCGATCAGCGCCACGATCTCGCCTTCGTCGACGTTCAGCGACACGCCGCGCAGCGCTTCGACCGGGCCGTAGCGCGCCTTGACGCGCTCGATCGACAGAAGCGCCGTCATGCCGCGGTCTCCTCGTCGGTACCGAGATAGGCGGCAATGACGGCCGGATCGACGCGGATCTGCGCGGGGGTGCCCTCGGCGATCTTGGCGCCGTGATCTAGCACGACGATGTGATCGGAAATCTCCATCACGACGCTCATGTCGTGTTCGATAAGCAGAACGGCGATTTTCTCGCGCGCCTTGATGTCGCGGATCAGGGCCGCGAGATCGGCCGACTCCCGCGGGTTCAAGCCGGCGGCGGGCTCGTCCAGACACAACAGGCGCGGGCCGGTGCACATCGCGCGCGCGATCTCCAGGCGGCGCTGATCGCCATAGGGCAAGCTGCCCGCCTCGTCGTCCGCGGCGTGGCGCAGGCCCACGCGCTCGAGCCATTCGGAGGCGCGCGCCACTGCCGCCTTTTCCGCGTCGCGATAACGCGCGAGGCCCAACAGACCGGCAAGCGTGTGGAACGACGCCCGGTGCAGCGTGTTGTGCTGCGCGACGAGCAGATTCTCGAGCACCGTCATGCGCGGGAACAGGCGGATGTTCTGGAAGGTGCGCGCGACGCCCGCTTGTCCGGCGATGCGGAACCCGTCCATCCGCTCCAACAGGAATTCCCGGCCGTCGCGATGCAGGCACATGCGCCCGACATCGGGCTTGTAGAACCCGGTCAGGCAGTTGAAGACCGTCGTCTTTCCCGCTCCGTTCGGCCCGATGATCGCCGTGATGCGGCCGTCTTCGGCCGCGAAGCTAACGTCGTCGACGGCAACGAGGCCGCCGAACCGGATGGTGAGATGCTCGACCGTCAGCAGGCTCATGCTTTCGCGCCCAGACGGATCGACGGCTCGCGATGCGAAACCAAGCCCTGCGGTCGCCACAGCATGATCAGCACCATCGCGAGGCCGAACATGATCATGCGGTATTGCGAAAAATCGCGCAGCAGTTCCGGGATCAGGATCAGGAACGCGGCGGCGATCACGACGCCGAGCTGGCTGCCCATCCCGCCAAGCACGACGATCGCGAGGATCACCGCGCTTTCGATGAAGTTGAAGCTCTCCGGGCTGATGAAGCCCTGGCGCGTGGCGAAGAAAGCGCCCGCGAAGCCGCCGAACATGGCGCCGAGCGCGAAGGCCGAAAGCTTGACATTGGTCGGGTTGATGCCCAGCGCCCGGCACGCAATTTCGTCCTCGCGCAATGCCTCCCAGGCGCGGCCGATCGGCAGCTTGCGCAAGCGCAAAGTGAAAAAATTGGTCAGCAGCGCGAGCGCGAAGATCAGATAATAAAGGAAGATGATGCGCTGAAGCGGCGAGAATTCCAGACCGAACAATTCGTGGAAGGCGACCTGACCCGGCTCCGGATTCGCGGTGAATGGAAAGCCGAAGAAGCTGGGGCGCGGGATCGAGGTTAGGCCCGCCGAACCGCCCGAGAATTCCTTCCAGTTCAGCAGAATGACGCGGATCATCTCGCCGAAGCCGAGCGTCACGATCGCCAGATAATCGCCGCGCAGGCGCAAGACCGGAAAGCCGAGCATCACGCCGAACATCGCCGCGAGCACGCCCGCGATCGGCAGGCACAGCCAGAACGACCAGCCGAAATTGATCGCGAAAAGCGCATAGGAATAGGCGCCCACCGCGTAGAACGCGACGTATCCGAGATCGAGCAATCCGGCGAGCCCAACGACGATATTGAGACCCCAGCCGAGCATGACGTAGATGAGCACGGTGATGGCGAGTTCTACCGTGTAGCGATCGCCCAGCGGCGTGAAGGGCAGCACCAGCGCAAACACGCCCAGCACAAACGCGAACATCGTGCCCGCCTTGGGCGGCAAGGCCGGCATCGTGATCGCGAACGCCCCGCCGCGTCCGCGCAACAAACCCAAGGCCAGCCGGCCGGCGAAAACCGCGCCCACGCCCCACGCTACCCAATCGAAGCGCGTCTGGATGGCGAGGCCCTGCATCGTATCGGCCAATCGGAAGCCGACCAGTGGAATCGCCAGCATCAGGGCCACGAAGGCCGCCATCAACGCTTCGCGCAGCGCCTGCGGCAACGGCATGCTCAGACCTTTTCCACGTCCGGACGGCCGAGCAGCCCGGTCGGGCGGAAAATCAGCACGATCACCAGGATGCCGAAGACCGCGACGTCTTTATAGGCGATTGGGAAATGCGCCGACCAGAACGCCTCGATAAGGCCGATCAGCAGGCCGCCGAGCATCGCGCCGGGCAGCGATCCGATACCGCCGAGTACGGCAGCGGTGAACGCCTTGAGCCCCGCAAGGAAGCCGATGAAGAAGTCCACCGCGCCGTAATAGAGCGTGAAGATCAGACCCGCGACCGCGGCCAAAGCGGCCCCCATCACGAAAGTGATCGAGATCGTGCGATCGACATTGACGCCCAATAGAGCCGCCATCTTTCGATCCTGTTCGCAGGCGCGTTGCGCACGGCCGAGTTTCGTCTTGTGGATCAGCAGCGTGAACGCGGCCATCAGCACGACGGTCGAAACGATGATACCGATCTGCAGATAGGTGATGCGTACCGGAAAACCGCCGTCGGCCGCCATGACGAAACCGCCCGTGACGATCGGCTGCAGGGGCTTCATCTTGGCGCCCTGGAGCAGATGCACGTAATTCTGCAGGAATATCGACACGCCGATCGCGGAAATCAGCGGCGCCAGCCGGAAAGATCCGCGCAACGGCCGGTATGCGATGCGTTCGACCGTCCAGCCGTAAGCCGAGGTGAAGACGATGGCTGCGACAAGAACGATCAAGATCGCCAAAATCGGACTGGCGAAGGCGAAGGTCCCGAGGATCGTAAAGGCCACCAAGGAGACGAATGCGCCGATCATATAGATTTCGCCATGGGCGAAATTGATCATCCCCACGATGCCGTAAACCATCGTGTAGCCGATCGCGATCAGGCCATAGATCGCCCCGAGCGTCAGCCCGTTGATCAATTGCTGGAGGAAATACTCCACCCGTCCTGATCCTGTCCCCGACCCCGTTGGGCGCCCCGTCTTTTTGCGGGTACGCCCTGAAATGGACCCTAGTGCCCTTTCCCGGCAAAGGGAAGGGCCAGCGCGGAATACCCTTGAAGCGGCGGGGGCTTATCGCGGACAATGACCGGGTATGGATGACGAATTACCCACCGCATCGGCCATCAAGGCCGCGATGCGCGCCTCGCCGGCCGTGCTCGTGGTCGAGGATTCCGAATCGACCGCAGCCTTGTACGAGGAGTATCTGCGATCGGCCGATTATCGGGTGAAGACCGCCGGCACGGTCGCGACCGCGCTGTCGTTGCTCGGATCGGAACATTTCGACGCGATCGTCCTCGATCTCAACCTGCCCGACGGCAACGGCTTGTCGGTTCTCAAGGAAGTCAAACGCCAGGACCTGCAGGTCGAAGCCCTGGTCGTCACCGCGACCGGCACTTTGGCCGTCGCCGTCGAAGCGATGCGCGAAGGCGCCTTCGATTTCATCGTGAAGCCCTTCGCGCGCGACCGCCTGCTGGTCACGATGCGCAACGCGCTCGAACGCCGGCGCCTGCGCGCGGCGGTCGAAACCTATGAAAGCGAGTTCGGGCGCAATCGCTATTTCGGCCTGGTGGGCGCGGCACTGCCCATGCAGCGCGTCTATCGCATCATCGACAGCGCCGGGCCCAGCACCGCGCCGATTTTCGTCGTCGGCGAAAGCGGCACGGGCAAGGAGGTCTGCGCCGACGCGATCCATCGCCGCTCGCAGCGCGCAGGCGGGCCGTTCGTCGCGATCTCCTGCGCGACAATCCCGAAGGCGCTCCAAGGCGCGGAGCTGTTCGGGCGCGACGGCGAACCGCGCGGCGGCGCAATCGCGCGCGCGCATGGCGGCACGCTCTATCTCGAGGACGTCGCCGAACTCGAAATCGGACTTCAGACCAAGCTGCTGCGCTGGCTCGAAACCGGCATGGTCGAAAGCGAGGGCGGGGCGGCGCAGGTCCCGTCCGACGCGCGCATCGTTTGCGGCGGTCCGCGCGATCCGCGTTTGGACGTACAAGTCGGGCGCCTGCGCGAGGACCTTTTCTTCCGTCTCAACGTCATCTCGATCGCGCTGCCGCCGGTGCGCGAGCGCGAGGACGACGCCGTCCTGCTGGCCCGCCACGCGCTGGGCCGCTTCGCCGCCGAGGAAGGCAAGCAATTCCGCGACATCGACTCGGCGGCCGAATACGCGCTGCGCACCTATGGCTGGCCCGGCAATGTGCGCGAGATCGAGAACGTGATGCGTTCGGTCGTCGTGCTGCACGAAGGCGAAATCGTCCGCGCCGACATGCTGCCGCTGCACCTGGCCGAAAGCGCGATGCAAAGCGCGCCGCCTGCGGCGGCGGATTCACCGCAAGCCGCGCCGGTCCCGCCGCCCACCGGCGCAAAGCCCGCGATCCGCCCGCTGTGGATCACCGAGCGCGAGACGATCGAAGCCGCGATAGCCGCGTGCGACGGCAATATTCCGCGCGCGGCGGCGTTTCTGGAAATCAGTCCGTCGACGATCTATCGCAAGAAACAGGCCTGGGAAGCGATCGACCAGGGCGCTTGATCAAAGCGTCTTGCGATAGTGGAATTCGTAACTATCGGAGGCGTCGCGCAACGCGCGCTCGCCCGCAAGGCGGGTATAGCCGCGTGCCGCGTAGAATTCGTGCGCTTCCTTGAAGCGCGTATCGCTCCAAAGCTCCATGAATGACGCCCCGCGCGCGCGCGCCGCGCGTTCGGCGAAATCGAGGAGTTTGGCCGCCAAGCCTTTGCGGCGCGCCCAATTCGCGACGTAAAGCCGGCCGAGCTTGACGCCGCCGGGCGCCGCCTCGCAAGGGCTGATCGCGACCGTCGCGGCGAGCTTGCCGGCCGCGTCCTCTGCGATCCAAATGGCCCCGCCCTCTGCGGCGTAGCTCGTCGCGACCGCCTTCAGATCGCTTTCCTCGTCGAGATCCATCACGCAGCCCGGATACTCCGCCCAGATCGCGGCGATATGCGCGACGATCGCAGGCGAGTCGGCGTCGCGCGCCGCGCGCAAACGGAAAGGCGACAGGTCGGGCAGTTCGGCCGCGCGCAAATCGAGATGCAGCAGCGCCGCCGCGATGCTCTCGCCGCCGGCGTCGCGCCACGCGTCGGGCAAGACGCCCGTGACGCGGAAACCGAGGCCGCGTGCGAGGGCCTCGCCCGCCCCGCCCGCGGGCGTTTCGAACAGAATGGCGCTTCGGCCCTTGGCGATCGCGTGGGCGATGGCGTTGGCCGCCAGCGCGCGCGCCGCCCCGAGGCGGCGATCCGCGCGCCCGACGATCAGCGCCGCCAGACGCGCCATGTGTTGACGTCTGTCCCGCCCGTCGAATTCCAAGACCGCCGCGCCGACCAAGCGCCCATCGTCGAAGCCCGCGAATAGGGCTCCGGCTTCGGTCGTCAGGTCCGCGGTAAGTCCTTCAGACGCGGCTTCGAGCGCCAAAGCTGCCAAAGCGGCACGGGCTTCGCGCCGAGCGTCATCGGCCAAAAGGCGGATCGAAAAGCTCATACCCGGGCTCTAGCATGGCGCCTGGGTCGTATACAAATCAATAGGTTAAAGAACGTGGCGCGTCGCCTCTTGTTAATCTTCGTTAAAATCGTGCCTTGAAAAAGCGGGGGGCACGCCTTACTTTCGTCTCAGTCGGATGCCCAGATGGGGTCCGTAAAGAGATCATGCCTAGGAGGGTGATTTCATGTCATTCGCACCGTCGGTCGGGTTGCCCGCCGTTTACGCTCCCCGGAGCGGTTTTTCCCCGAAATCCCAGCGCGCGGAACTCGCGCAGTATATGGCCGAGATCGGCAAGTTTCCGATCCTCGAAGTCGAGGAGGAGCGCGCGCTCGCCCGCGCCTTCCGCGAAGCGCAGGACGTGAAGGCCGCGCACAAGCTCGTCACCTCGCATCTTCGTCTCGTGGTGAAGATGGCGTGGAAGTATCGCGGCTACGGCCTCCCGATGCACGACCTGATCGCCGAAGGCAATATCGGTCTGATGCACGCGGTCAAGCGTTTCGATCCCGACAAGGGCGTGCGTCTTTCGACCTACGCGATGTGGTGGATCAAAGCCGCGATCCAGGAATTCCTGCTGTCGTCGTGGTCCATGGTCACGATCGGCACGGCGGTCGCGCGCAAGAAGCTGCTGTTCGGCCTGGGCAACGTGAAGCGCAAACTCGGTATCGATCAGGACAAGACCCTGACCGACGGCGATCGGCGCAAGATCGCCAGCGCCACCAATCTCGGCGAGACCGACGTCGCCGAAATCGAAATGGCGACGCGCGGCGCCGTGGTGCCGCTCGACGCGCCCGTCGAAACCGGCAAGGGCAGCGTACTGCCGAGCGAGATCGCGGACCCGTCCGCCGATTTCGGCGCGCGGATCGAGGCCGACGACGAAAAACGCTGGCGCTTGGGTCTGGTCGAACGGGCCCTCGCCACGCTGGACGAACGCGAACGCGAGATCGTGCGCGCGCGCAATCTCGCGGCCGAACCTGCGACGCTCGACGACCTCTCGAAGCGCTTCGGCGTGAGCCGCGAACGCGTGCGCCAGCTCGAGGAACGCGCCCTCGCCAAACTCGGCGAACGCACCCGCGCGCTGGCGAAGGAAAAGAAGCCCGAACTCGCCGACGCGTAAGCGCCCAAGCGGTTTTCAGAGCATGTCCAACGGCGTTTCCCGCTTCGGTGCGGGGAACGCCGTTTCCAATTGCGCGAGATCCTCGGCCGTCAGCACGATATCCATCGCCGCGATGTTCTCGGCCAGATGCGACGTGCTTGTCGATTTGGGAATGACCATCACGTCTTTGTGCCGCGCGACCCAGGCGAGCATCACCTGCGCGGGTGTGGCCTTATGCGCCGCCGCGATCTTCGCCAGCACCGGCGATTTCGGGATGCGGCCCTGTTCGAGCGGCGAATAGGCCATCAGCGGAATGCGGTGCTGACGACAGAGCTGGAACAATCCCGTCTCCGCCGCGCGCCGCCCGAGATTGTAGAGGATCTGGTTGGCGGCGCAGGCCGTCCCGCCCGCGTCGAACAGATCCTCCATATCGGCGACGTCGAAATTCGACACGCCCCAATGCCGGATCTTGCCCGCCTTCTTCAAATCCTGGAAACCGGCAACGGTCTCGGCGAGCGGATGACTGCCGCGCCAATGCAGCAGATAGAGATCGATCCGGTCGGTGCCGAGCCGTTTAAGCGAGCGCGCGCAAGCTTGCGCCACACCCGAGCGGCTCGCATTATGCGGATAGACCTTCGACACGATAAAGACTTGATCGCGCCGCCCGGAGATCGCTTGACCGACGATTTCCTCGGCCACGCCCTCGCCATACATTTCGGCTGTGTCGATCAGTTTGACGCCGACATCGAGCCCGGCGCGAAGGGCGGCGAGTTCCCCCGCCGCCCTTGCCTTGCTCTCGCCCATGCGCCACGTCCCAAGCCCGAACTGCGGCACGGCCTCGCCGCCCGGCAGTTTCAGCGTGCGGTCGAGGCCGCGCATCGTCAACGCAGCGGGATCGCGTACATCAACCCGCCTTTGGTCCAAAGGTCGTTGATGCCGCGTTCCAAGGCGAGCGGCGTTTTGACGCCAACATTGCGCTCGAAGCTGTCGCCGTAATTGCCGATCTGCTTGACGACGTTGTAGGCCCATTTGTTGTCGAGGCCCATCATCGCGCCGAAGCCGCCTTGCACGCCCAGCACGCGCTGCACGACCGGGTCCGTCGATTTCAGCATGTCGTCCACGTTCGTCTGGCTAACGCCGTACTCCTCGGCCTCGATCATCGCGCGTAGCGTCCATTTGACGATCGCGAGCCATTGATCGTCGCCCTTGCGCACCATCGGCCCCAAAGGTTCTTTCGAAATGCGCTCGGGCAGGATGACGTGATCGGCGGGAACGGCCAGGCTGGTGCGGATCGCGGCGAGGCCCGACGCGTCTGTCGTATAAGCGTCGCAGCGTCCAGCCTGGTAGGCGGCGATGTTTTCCTCCAGCCGCTCGATCACCACCGGCGTAAACTTCATCTTCTGGGCGCGGAAATAGTCGGCAAGGTTGAGTTCTGTCGTCGTGCCCGGTTGCACGCAGATCGTGGCGCCGTCGAGCTGGCGGGCCGAGGCGATGTTCGCGGCCTTGCGCACGATGAAACCCTGGCCGTCGTAGAAATTGACGCCCGCCTCGTGCAGGCCCAGCGACACGTCGCGCGCGAAGGTCTGCGTGGCGTTGCGGGTCAGCACGTCGATCTCGCCCGACTGCAGCGCCACGAAACGCTGCTGCGAGGTCGTCGGCACGAAGCGAACCTTGTTCGCGTCGCCGAACACGGCGGCGGCGATCGCCTTGCACAGATCGACATCGAGCCCGCGCCACACGCCTTGCGCGTCGGGCGCCGAGAAGCCGGGCAGCGCCGTGTTGACGCCGCAGATAAGCTGTCCGCGCGCCTTGATGGCGTCGAGCGTCGGTCCGCGCAGGCCCGTGGGCGACTGCGCCAGCGCCGGGGCTGCAACGGCAGCCGAAATGGCAAGAAGGGCAACGAGCTTTTTCATTCCGGGCTCCTTTGTCGATGGATCGGCAAATGGGCTGCGGGATTTCTCCCGCCCGCCCCGATCGACCTTCGGCTTGCAAACCATACGCCGCAGCATGGCGGGTGCCTCAGCCCGCCGCAAGCAGCTTGATCCCGCTCGCTCCCCGGGCCAGTCTGATCGAGGATGTCCGACACGAGCGAAGCACATAAACGCCAAGCGCTCGCCGATTTCCAGGCGGGGCTGGAAGCGCAATCGAAAGGCGATGTCGACGGCGCGCTCGCCCGTTATCGCGCGGCCTCGGCCGCGCTTCCCCAGTTCCTCGAAGCCGCTTGCAACGTCGCGGTGCTGCTGGCGCAGAAAGGCGCGATGCGCGACGCCGAAGCGGCGTTGCGCGCAGCGCTGACCCATCGCGACGACCTGCCCCAGGCGCGCGCGATCCTGGGCCAAGTCCTGCTGGCGCAATCGCGCGCGGCCGAAGCCCTGCCCGAACTCGACGCCGCATTGTCAAAGCTGCCGGACGATTTCGCGATCTTGGGCAATCGCGCGCAGACGCTGCTGGCGCTCGGGCGCGGCGGCGAAGCGTTGGCCGCATACGAAAAGCTCCACGCGCGCGATCCGGGCCATCCGGCGCTGATCTTGAACTATGGCGGCCTGCTTGCCGAACTGGGGCGGGCGGGCGAAGCGGAAAGTCTGCTCGCCCCGCTCGCCGCGTCGGATCATCCGCTGGCGGCGTCGGCGAACATCTCGCTGGGTGTGGCGCTGATCGCGCAAGGCCGCCATCGCGACGCGCGCGCCGCGTTCGAACGCGCGGCGAAGCTCGATCCCGCCAGTCCCGCCGGCGGATCGGGCGCCATCTTCGCGGCAAATTTCGATCCCGATCTCGACGATGCGCAAACGCAGATGCTGCGCAAGGATTGGGCGCGACGCTATGCCGAACCGCTGCGCGCGACTTGGCGTCCGCACGCCAATGCGCGCGCGCCGGACAAGCGCCTCGTCGTCGGCTATGTCTCCGGCGATTTCCGCGATCATGCGGCGGCGGGCGTGATCGAGCCGATCCTGGCGGCGCACGATCCCAATGCCGTCGAGCGCGTGCTTTACTCCTGCAATCCGGCCGACGACGCGCGTACGGCGCGCTTCAAGGCGATCGCGGAACGCTGGCGCGATTGGCGCGGCGTTTCCGACGACGAAGCGGCGCGCGCGGTGCGCGCCGACGGGATCGACATTCTGGTCGATCTGTCCGGCCATACCGGCGGCAATCGCCTGCTGGTCTTCGCGCGCAAACCCGCCCCGATCCAGATCACGGGCTGGGGCGACGCGAACGGCACGGGCGTTTCGGCGATCGACTTTCTGTTTACCGATCCCGTGGCGCTACCGACCGCGCCACGCGCCGCGTTCGCGGAAACGGCGCTCGATTTGCCCAACGCGCAGTTCTTTGCAGCGCCGGCGGATGCGCCCGAATCGGTTTGGCCGGTGCGGGACGACGGCACGCTCCATGTCGGCACGTTCAACCGCATCGCCAAGCTCGACGATGCGGTCCTGAAGCTTTGGGCGAAGCTGCTGGCCAAGCCCGGACGGCGCTTGGTACTGAAGGATCGCACCATCATCGAGCCAGCCGCGCGCGCGCGCATCGAAGCGCGGTTGGCGACGGCGGGTATCGATCCCGCCAAGACCGATCTCGTCGGGCCGACGGATCGCGCCGCGAACTTTGCCGATTACGCGCGCCTCGATGTGGCGCTCGATCCGTTCCCCTATGGCGGCGGGCTAACGACGCTCGACGCGTTGTGGATGGGCGTGCCGCTGATCACTTTGCGCGGGCGCACGATCCAGGGGCGCTTGTCGGCCTCGATCCTGACCGCCATCGGCCGTTCCCGATGGATCGCCGAAACGCCGGACGAGTACCTAAGAGTCGTCGAAAATCTGCTGGCCGACAAAGCTGCCCGCCGCGCCGAACGGGAAAATTTGCGCGACGCCGTGCGCCGCTCCGCGGTCGGCGACGCGCCCACCTACGCGCGCGCGGTCGAGGCCAAATATCGGGAAATCTGGGCGGATTTTTGCGCCCGGACGGCGTGATTTCCGAGCTGTTCGCAGATCGCAGGAATTCTGCTAAACTGATAGCTTATCTAGGAATCACCGCGCCCGAGTTCGGCCCATGCGCATCCGCGACGATTATCGCACCCTCTCCGGCCAGGAAAAGGCCGCGATCCTGCTTTTGTCGCTGGGCGAGGAAGTCGCCGCGAAGCTCTTCGCGCTGATGTCCGACGACGAGATCAAGGAATTGTCCCAGACCATGGCCGGACTGGGCACGGTCAACTCGTCGATCATCGAACGCCTGATCGTCGAATTCGCCGACCAAATCGCGGCGACCGGCTCGCTGGTCGGCACGTTCGATTCGACCGAACGCTTGCTCGGCAAGGTTCTCGACAAGAACCGCGTCGCCAACATCATGGACGACATCCGCGGCCCCGCCGGCCGTACGATGTGGGACAAGCTCGGCAACGTCAACGAAGGCGTGCTCGCCAACTATCTCAAGAACGAGTATCCGCAGACCGTCGCGGTCGTGCTGTCGAAGATCCGCGCCGATCACGCCGCGCGCGTGCTGGGGACGCTGCCCGAAGCCTTCGCGATGGAAGTCGTGATGCGCATGCTGCGCATGGAGACGGTGCAGAAGGACGTGCTCGACGACGTCGAACGCGTGCTGCGCAACGAGTTCATGTCC
>VYME01000063.1_pt1 | contig 70879 bp, 65 predicted proteins | sample 5115281 | NCBI WGS metagenome assembly VYME01 (sample SAMN12291780, study PRJNA351875) | freshwater metagenome | isolation source: freshwater lake | place: USA: Michigan, Wintergreen Lake | collected 2013-08-08
GGACCACGCAGGTCTGGCAGATCGACATCCGCGACGAGGCCGGGCGGGCCGTGTGCGTGTCGCGGTTGACGATGGCAGTGCTGCCGGTGTCAACACGTTCCTGACGGGAGAACTGGAATGACCACATCGAAAACGCAGGGCCGGGTCATCATCGCGGGTGGGGGCATCGGCGGGCTCGTCGCGGCGATGGCGCTCGACCGCGCCGGTGTCGAGGTCGAGGTCTTCGAGGCCGTCGCGGAGGTGAAGCCGCTCGGCGTCGGCATCAACCTCCAGCCGCACTCGGTGCGCGTGCTGCACTCGCTGGGCCTCGAAGCGGCGCTGTCCGCGACCGCCATCGAGACGGCGGAACTCGTCTACCTGAACAAGCACGGCCAGCACATCTGGCAGGAGCCGCGGGGGCGGGCGGCGGGCTACGCGGTGCCGCAGTATTCGGTGCATCGCGGCGAACTGCAGATGATCCTGTACCGCGCCGCGCTCGCGATGCTGCCAGAGGGCGCGATCCACACGGGGTGCGTGCTGGAGCGCTTCGAGTCGTCATCCACGGGCGCCACGGCGGTCTTCGCCGACCGCGGCAACGGCGGCGCGGAGATCGTCGTCGAAGGCGATGCGCTGATTGCGGCGGACGGCATCCACTCCGTCGTGCGCAAGACCTTCTATCCGGACGAAGGTCCGCCGCGGTTTTCGGGCCGAATCCTCTGGCGCGCCACGGCCGAGGCGCCACCGTTCCTCACCGGTCGCTCGATGGTGTGGGCGGGGCACGGCCGGCAGAAGTTCGTGTGCTACCCGATCTCCGAAGTCCTGCGACTGCAGGGCCGCTCGAAGGTGAACTGGATCGCCGAACTGCAGGTGCCCGCGGACGCCGCGCCGCCACGCAGCGACTGGAACCGACGGGTGGACAAATCCGTGTTCCGCGAGCCGTTCGCGAACTGGCACTTCGGGATCCTCGACGTGCCGGCGCTCATCGATTCCGCTGAGGCGATCTTCGAGTTCCCGATGGTCGACCGCGATCCGCTGCCGCGGTGGACGCATGGTCGGGTCACGCTGCTCGGCGACGCCGCGCATCCGATGTATCCGGTGGGCTCCAACGGTGCGTCGCAGGCGATCCTCGACGCGGAGGAACTCGCGGCGCAGTGGACCGCGCAGCCCGATGTGGATTCGGCGCTTGCCGCGTACGAGTCGGCTCGTCGACCCGCGACCGCGGCGGTGGTACTGGCGAACCGTCAGGGCGGGCCGGACCGCGTGTTGCAACTGGCCGAGGAGCGCGCGCCGGACGGCTTCGCTCACATCGAGGATGTGATCCCGCGGGAGGAGTTGGAAGCGATCGCGAACCGGTACAAGCAGACGGCGGGGTTCGATCGGGAGACGGTCAATCGGAAGGCGGTGGGGGGGTGAGCGCGTGTTGGGGTGACAGCGGTGTGAAGTTGCTGTGGTTGTGGCCCCTCACCCCAACCCTCTCCCCGTGGAACGGGGCGAGGGAGCATCTCTGTTCCTGGACAGGCCGTGCCCTGGCGCTAGCTCTCGTGCGATGCCGCGGCCAAGCCCACGACCCCCTCGCCCCGCCTGCGGGGATGAGGCCGGACATCCAGCAGTGCCTGCGCACTGCTGGATGCCTGCCGAATCCGAGCGACTCTGGCGCGAGGTGGAGAGGGTTGGGGTGAGGGGAGGACGAGCCGCGCACCGGTAGGTCTTGGTCCATGGCAGCGCGCCGCCTGCCGAACGGCCAGCAATCACGCCTTCTGCGACACCCGCAGCGCCCCCGCCAGATCGTCGAGCAGGTCCTGCGGATCCTCCAGCCCCACCGACAACCGCAGCGTTCCCGGGCCGATGCCTGCCGCCATCAGCGCCGCATCGTCCATCCGGAAGTGTGTCGTCGTGGCGGGGTGGATCACCAGCGACTTCGCATCCCCGACGTTCGCGAGGTGCGAGAACACCTTCAGCGATTCGATGAGCTTGCGGCCCGCCGGGCGCCCGCCCTTCACGTCGAACGTGAACACCGCACCGGCGCCGCGCGGCAGCAGCTTCTGCGCGAGTGCGTGGTCCGGGTGCGTGGGCAGTTCGGGATAGCTCACCGACGCCACCGCCGCGTGGCTCGCGAGGAATGCCACGACCTTTCGCGTGTTCTCGATGTGGCGCGCCATGCGCAGCGGCAGGGTCTCGATGCCCTGCAGGATGTGGAATGCGGTGGTCGGTGCCATGCAGGCGCCGAAGTCGCGCAGACCTTCGCGGCGCGCGCGCAGCAGGAACGCGGCGATGGTCGATTCCTCCTGGAAGTCCATCCCGTGGAAGCCGTCGTACGGCTCCGTCAGTTCCGGAAATCTCCCCGAGGCTTCCCAATCGAACGTTCCGCCGTCGACGAGCAGGCCGCCGATAGCGATGCCGTGGCCGCCGAGGAACTTCGTGGCCGAGTGGAAGATGAGGTCCGCGCCGAGATCGAACGGGCGCATCAGCCACGGCGTCGTGAACGTCGCATCCACGAGCAGCGGCAGCTTCTGTGCGTGGGCGATCTCGCCGACCGAGGGGACGTCGAGGACGTCCACGCCGGGATTGCCCAGCGTTTCCGCGAACAGGAGCCGCGTGTTCGGGCGGATCGCTGCGCGCCACGCGTCGAGGTCGCGCGGGTTCACGAACGTGGTCTCGATGCCGAACCGCTTCAGCGTGTAGTGCAGCAGGTTGTGCGATCCGCCGTACAGCGAACGGCTCGCGACGATGTGCGATCCCGCGCCGGCGAGGGTCGCCACTGCGAGGTGCAGTGCCGCCTGGCCGCTCGCCGTGGCGATGGCGCCGATTCCGCCTTCGAGGGCCGCGATGCGCTCCTCCAGCACGGCGTTCGTCGGGTTCGAGATGCGCGAATAGACGTGCCCCGCGCGCTCCATGTTGAAGAGCGAGGCCGCGTGGTCCGTGTCGCGGAACACGAAGGAGGTCGTCTGGTAGATCGGTGTTGCGCGCGCGCCCGTCGTGGGGTCGGGCTGCTGGCCGGCATGGAGGGAGAGCGTGTCGAAGCCGAGGTAGCGGGGGGCGGCCATCGGAGTCCTCTGGTGGCGGTGGCGATCGGCGGCGGCGATGCCGTCGGGGAAGGCGCGATTGTGCCGCCTGCGCCGCGGCTCCGGTATCGCGGGTCGGCAGTTCGGCCCGGAAGGGTGTCGGCATGTGCCTTGCAGAGCCACTAAAAACTGTGTGGGAACTCGAACGGATGTCATGCGCCGGGGTTCCCGAACCGAGAAAAGCTTTGCCACAACAACGAGATGACCTGAGGGACGCCGATCGCCGCCACGCGCGCGGTGCGTCGGATTTCCTTACGGGTGCGGCGGAATCGCCGCGCACGCATGTGCCATCCACCTGCTGTCAGATCGACGACGTGCGCCGCCTGCGCGAACGTCGGGGCGGCTCGCAAGCCGTTCATCCCGATCTGCAATCCCCGCCCATGCCTTCGCCGAGGAACCTCAAATGAAGTCTGCCCTGCGCACTGCCGTTGCCGCCTGCCTGATGTCTGCCGCCGTCGCCCATGCGGCCGATACGTTGTTCTGGTCGGAGAACGGCCCGGCGCCACGCTTCCAGACGTCGCCGGGCTTCATCAAGTCCGGGACATTGCCGGGCGGCGCGGTCAGCAGCATCGTGAGCGGGAACTCGAATGTGAAGGGCCCCAACAGCGTGGAGTTTCTCGGGGGGCGCGTGTGGTGGACCGATCAGCAGTTGGGCGACATCCGTTCCGTGAAGCCCGACGGGTCCGATCTGCAGGTCTATGGCGATGGCACCTTGAACCCCTACGACCTCGATCTCGCCGGCAGCACGATCTACTGGACCGACCAGAACGGGAACAACATCTTCACCATCGACATGGGCAACGAGCCGTGGGTTTCGCACCTGCTGATGGGCGGGCTCAGTCACCCGGTCGCGATCGATGTCGTCGGCAGCCACATCTACTGGAGCGAGGTGGCAGGCACCAACCGCATCCGCCGTGCGGACCTCGACGGCGGCAATGCCGTGACGCTGCTCTCGAACATCGAGTCGCGCGACTTCGAGGTGACCGACAACCACATCTATTTCTCCACCGCGTTCGGCGAGGTCATCCGCACCGGCCTCGACGGCTCGGGCGCCACGACCCTGATCTCCGGACTCGGCCTGCTCACCGGCATCGACGTGACGGCCGATGCGATCTACGTGGCGCGACTCAATGGTGAGTTCGTGGGCGAAGGCTTCACCACCACCGGCGGCGGCGAGATCCACCGCATGAATCTCGACGGCACCGGCGACACCGTCGTCTACACGGCGGTGGAAGGGTTCCAGCCGAATTTCGATTTCCGCGCCGATCCGATCCGCGGTGTCGCCGTGCTGGTCGCCGCGCCGGTGCCCGAGCCCTCGACGCTGCTGTTGTCCGGGCTCGGCCTGGTCGGCGTCGCCGCTCTGGTGCGTCGCCGTCGCTGATCCTTCCCGACGCATCCGGCCGCCCCTCTGCAGTTCCCTTTTTCGCGATCACCCGACCTCTCGTCCAAGGAGCAGACCCCGATGTCCGCAGCACCGTTTTCCGTGAGCGCAGTCAGCACCATCGTTCTCGCCGTCGTGGCGGGTTCCGCCAGTGCCGACACGCTCGTCTGGAGCGAAACCACCGGATTCACCAACACGCCGTCGATCTCGACGGCCACGCCGCCGGGCGCCTCGGCGACGCTCGTGACCGATCAGACCCAGGTGAAGGGCCCGAACGGCGTCGAGTTCCTGGGGGGGCGGCTCTGGTGGCCGAACCAGCTGAAGGTCCCCATCTCGAACGGCTTCGTCGTGAACAACCTGTGGAGCATCGGTACTTCGCTCCCCGACGGCTCGGATGTCCAGGTGATCTCCACCGGCGGATTCCAGCCGTACGACCTCGATCTGCAGGGCAACCTCGTCTACTGGACCGATCAGAACAGCAACGTCATCCGTCGCTTCGACGTCACGTCGGCCCGCAGGACCTCGTCGAATTTCCTGACCGATCTGACATCGCCGTTCGCGATCGACGTCACCGACAACGCCGTCTACTGGAGCCAGGTGGGTACCTCGAACCGAATCATGCGTTCGGACCCCGACGGCACGAACATCACAACGCTGGTGACGGGCATCACCTCCTACGACTTCGAGGTGGTGGGCAGCCAGATCTACTACACGACGATCGGCGGTTCGGTGCTGCGCTCCGCCCTCGACGGCACGGGACTGACCACGCTTGCGAGCGGCCTCGGCTTCCTGAACGGCATCGATGTCACGGACGACGCGATCTACGTGTCCGCGCTGCAGGGCGTGTTCGAGGGGCCCGGTTTCACGACGCTCGGTGCCGGGCGCATCAGCCGGCTGAATCTCGATGGCAGCGGCGCCGAGGTCGTGCACATCGCGCCGCAGGTCTTCACGTCGGGCGTCCCGTTCAATCCGTCGCTGGTGCGTGGTGTCGCGGTCGTGACCGCGCCCGTGCCGGAACCCGGAACGTATGCGCTGATGCTGGCGGGGATCGCCTTGGTGGCAGGTGTTGCCCGCCGCCGTGGAAGATGATCGCAGTTGTCCGGTGCGTGAAGACCTCCACCCACGAGAACAAGGGAACGAGAACATGACCGTTTGCCATCGTCGCCTCATCCTCGGCCGCGCGCTGCTGACGGCAGTCCTGGGCCTGATGCCCTTCGCCGCCTCGGCATTGCCGACGCAGACCTGGAGCGAGCAGGTCTCCCCGGTGCGTCAGATCACGGCAGTGTCGAGCGACGGCTCGGCGTCTGCCTTGAACGGTGCCATGGCCACCGTGTTCTTCGACGACGGCTCGGTCGAGGAGGCGGTGTTCGCGGGCGGGAGTGTCGTCGGCGGTGCCATCTCCGTGGCAACCACGACCGGCTCGGTGATCGTCGCCGATTCCGAGGGCAGCGTCGCATCGTTTCCCAACTTCTCCATCAGCAACGTCGACCGGGTCCGCACGATCACGGGGTTCCGCATCGACGGGCGCGGCGACGGCACGGGTCAGGCGGCCTTCGACCGCGGGCTGGGCGTCACCGACACCCTGCGTCCGAGCACCCCCGGCTCGCAGACCGGCATCGACCTCCATCTGGACTTCACCGGCCGGACCTTCATCAACGGCACCGTGAACATCACTTTCAGCCATCCGCTGAGTCTCCTCGGCGCTGCGCCCGTGGGTGATCTCTTCAGCACTGTCGAGGTCCGGATGCAGTTCGACACCCTGGTCGGCGTGCCCCCGGTGACCAAGTTCTCCGCCGTGTTCTCCACGTTCAAGTTCAACTCGGACATCGACAGCGTCGTCTATGCGGCGCCCGTGCCGGAACCTTCGGGCGCCTGGCTGCTGGTCGCGGGACTCGGCTTGCTGATCGGGGCAAGGCGGCGACTCGCACGTTGAGCCGCCGCACGTGAGGCAGTCTCAGTAGAACGCGCCCCGCCCCGCGATCGGCCAGATCGATTCCACGCGGCCCTTGCGGTGGCACACCATCCAGTCGTAAAGATTGACCGTCGGGTCGCAATGGCCCGGCACCAGTTTCAGCTTCGATCCGAGGGGCAGGTCCACGCCCTCCGGCACCGACACGAGGCCGTGTTCGTCGGAGGCCCGCAGGTACTCGGCACCTGCGGGCTCGTCGATGCGCGGCATGCCGGAATCGACCGAGTGCGCCTTGAGGCCGACATCCACCACGGCGCGCGAGGCCGACGGACGGCTCATCACGGTGGCGAGGATGTGCAGGCTCTGGCGGAAGAGGCCCACGGAATCCCCTGCGGGGTCGCCGTTGCGGGCGTAGTCGGCATCCATGAACACGTACGAGCCCGGCTGCAGTTCGCCGTAGACGCCGCTCCCGGCTTCGAGCAGGAAGGTGCCTGTGCCGGCGCCGGTCACGATGGGGACCTTCAGTCCCGACTTCTCCATCGCCGCGATGCTGTCCTTCACCATCGCGATGGCCTTCGTGATGGCAGCCTCGCGCTCTGCGGGTGTGCGCATGTGCTGCGCGCCGCCCTGGTAGGCGTGGATGCCGCCGAAGGTGAGCCCCGGTTGCGCGGCGATGTGGCGGGCGAGGGCGGCGGCGGGTTCTCCCGCCGGCACACCGCAGCGGCCCGCGCCGACGTCGACTTCCACGAGCACCGAGATCGTCGAACCCTCGGCCTGCGCGGCCTTCGAGAGTGCGGTGACCGCATCGGGGTGATCGGCGAGGACGCTCACTTCCGCACGCTTCGCAAGGCGCGCGAGGCGGGCGACCTTGGGGGCACCCACGACTTCGTTGCTGACGAGCACGTTGCGGACACCGCCGTCGACCAGGGCCTCGGCCTCGCTGACCTTCTGGCTGCACACGCCGACGGCGCCGCGCTGCATCTGCGCGAGGGCGATGGACGGGCACTTGTGGCTCTTGGCGTGGGGGCGCAGGCGCATGCCGCTGGGGGCCGTGACGCGCACCATGGTGTCGAGGTTGTGTTCGAAGGCGTCGAGGTCGAGCAGGAGCGCCGGTGTGTCGACGTCGGCGATGGCATCGCCGATCCGGGCGGGGGGCGGCAGCGTGGCCATCAGTTCTTCTTCCTTCCGGACTCGCAGTCGGTGCGGATCACGGCGCCGGCGCTCGCCACGCCGAGATTGCGGCCGAGGTTGCCGTAGAGGATGAAGACGACGTCGGTCAGGTTGGTCTTCTCCACGGGATCTCCATACGTGCGCGTCTCCAGCGCAGCGAGGGCATCCTCCTTGGAACGGCCCGCCTTCTTGGCGGCCATCACCTCGGAGGCGAACTTGCCCATGTCGTCGCACGTGAGTGTGCCGAGCGGATAGTCGGCGGCGCAGGCTTCCGTGCCGACGGCAAGGAGGAGGGGGATCAGCAGTCGTCTCATGGATCGTTCCGTGGGGATCTTCTGGTGGTGAAGCCGGTCGGACCGCGCAACGCCTGAGCCGATAGAATCAGCCCGGGGCCCCGTGCAGGGTGGGTGCCCGATGTCGCGCTGCCCGAATGCAATGTTCATCGATTGTAGGCAAACCCACCGGCTCCCGCATTTCCGATTCCCGCGCTTCCGATCCCCGCCCCCCCGATCCCTCATGCCTGGATTCCCTACGATCCGCCAGTACGGCCCGCCCGCCACTGCCGGCCTTCGTCGCGACGCGCTCTCGAACCTCGCGAGCGGTGTGCGTGCGATCTTCCTGCTGCGGGCACGCCCGGGGGGATGGCGGCCGTTCGCCGACCAGCTGATCCTCTTCACCATCGTCGACGTCCTTTTCACGCTGGTCGTCGCGTGGCTCCAGGTCGAAGGGCCGGGGGCGGTCAACTGGTCGGCGCTCCCGCGCGCCGCGCTGCAGTTGCCTCTGGGGCTCCTGGCGGGATGGCTCATCGCGCGGCGGTCCCGCGATCCGTCGCTGCTGTCGCTGCTCGCGACGGTCGTCGTCGTGGTGACGTTCCTCCTCGACATCGTCGGCGACGCGATTCTCCTCGGGGCGCTCTGGCAGCTCTGGCCGGACAGCCTGGACACCGCGAGGGTGTCCATGGCGATCTTCGCGTGGTGGGCCTTCGCATGCGGCGTGGCAGCGTTCCGCCTCGCCCGCGGCACCCGGCTCGCGCGCCTTGCCTACCTCGGTTGGACGGCAGTCGTGCTCGCGCTTCCCCTGTGGCTCATTCCGTACGTGCCCCTGTGGCAGGCGGTCGAGAATAGCGAGTCGGAGGATGCCTTCGCGGCGGCGACCGAGGAGGTCCTGTACTCGCAGAGCCGGCTGCTCGACCAGATCGGCCAGCGCATCGCGCCGCAGCAGCCCGGCGTGCCCGAAATCTTCTTCCTCGGGGCAGCGGGCTACGCGTCCGAGAACGTCTTCCTGAACGAGGTGTCGCTCGCCTCGGAGATCCTGCGCACGCGCTTCGGCGCCGAGGGGCACGCGGCCATCATCGCCAACAATCCGGGCACGCTGCGCACGCTGCCGGTGGCCACCGCGACCAGCCTCGGCCACATGCTGAAGACGGTCGGGCGGACCATGGATGTCGAGGAGGACGTCCTCTTCCTCTTCCTGACGAGCCACGGGTCGCAGGATCACCACCTCGCGATGGAGTTCTGGCCGCTGCAGCTGACCCACATCGATCCGGGCATGCTGAAGCAGATGCTCGACGCGTCGGGCATCCGCTGGCGCGTGATCGTGATTTCCGCCTGCTATTCGGGCGGATTCATCGAGCCGCTGAAGGACAGCCGGACGCTCATCATGACGGCGGCCGATCCCGACCATACATCCTTCGGCTGTGGCGCGGATTCCGAACTCACCTACTTCGGCAAGGCCTACTTCGACGAAGCCCTGCGCGAGACCCGATCGCTCACCGTGGCCTTCGAGCAGGCGCGGAAGTCCATCGCCGCGCGCGAGGGTGCCCAGGGCTTCGAGCCTTCGAACCCGCAGATCTTTCTCGGCGAGGAGATCGCCGCGAAGCTCGAGCAGATGGGGCTCCACGGGGCATCGCCGATGGCGGCAGCACGGTGAGGCTCCGTGGACTTGTGACCCGCTCCCGGCGCGGGCACACTGGCGTCCGCCGGGGGTGGCGCTGGAGCAATGTCCGATGAATTCCGCAATGCGTGCAGTGATGCTTGCCTTTGCCGCCGTGACCGTCGGGGTCTTCCTCGCCGCCGGGTCGGCCGGCGCCGCCGATGCCTGGCGGCCGATGAATCGCGCGCAGGCGCTCGAACGCACATCGAGCACCCTGCTGGAGCAGCGCCGCCAGGCGTACTCGCGTCTGGGCGAGGTGGGGACGATGGAAGACATCCCCCTCCTGCTGTCCGCATTGCGGGACGACGAGGATCTCATCCGCGGCGTGGCGGAGATCTCGGTCTGGGGCATCTGGATGCGCGCGAACGACTCCACGGTCGATCCGATGTTCCAGGTGGCGATGGACCTCACGCAGCAGATGAAGCTCGACGAGGCCGAGGCCGGATTCGACCAGGTGATCGCGCTCCGGCCCGACTTCGCCGAGGCCTGGCACCGGCGAGGCGAGGTGAAGGTGATCGGTGATCGCTGGAATGCCGCAGCGGCCGACTTCACCCGCGCGCTCGAACTGAACCCGTACCACTTCGGCGCGCTGGAAGGCCTGGGCCACTGCCAGATGCATCTCGGCCGCGCCTCCGAGGCGGTGAAGCTGTTCCAGCAGGCACTCGATATCAACCCGCATCTCGAAGGCGTCTACGAGGCGCTCAAGCGGGCACGCGACATGGCCGAGCGCGAACGCACCTGAGGAAGCCGCGGGGCGTTCCGGGAGGCAAAACAACACGGAGGAGGCAGCGCCCATGACGATCGATCCCCGCAAGCCCTGGCTCGCACTCTATCCGCCGGGCGTCCCGGCGGACTTCCCGGCACCCGAGCACGACACGGTGTCGGGTCTGATGCAGGCCTCCGCCGCCCAGTTCGGCGACAACCCCGCGTTCGAGAATTTCGGCGTCACGGCAAGCTTCACCGACATCGATCGCCACGCGCGGAATCTCGCGGCGTACTTCCAGTCGGTGCTGGGTCTGAAGAAGGGCGATCGCGTCGCGATCATGATGCCCAACCTCATCGACTACCCGGTCGCGCTCTTCGGCATCTTCCGCGCGGGGCTCGTGGTCGTGAGCGTGAATCCGCTGTACACGGCCCGAGAACTGGAACACACGCTGAAGGATTCCGGGGCCGTCGCGATCGTCATCTACGAAGGCGCAGCGCACACGCTGCAGGAGATCCTCCCGCGCACGCCGGTGAAGCACGTGATCACCGCGTCGGTGGGCGGCATGCTGGGATTCCCGAAGGGATGGATCTTGAATCTCGTGCTGCGGCACGTGAAGAAGATGGTCCCCGCGTGGTCGATCCCGGGCGCGGTGGCGTTCCGCGACGCGCTGAAGCAGGGCGCGGGGCAGCCGTTCACGCCGCCGCCGATCGGTGGCGACGATCTTGCCATCCTGCAGTACACGGGGGGTACCACCGGCGTGTCGAAGGGCGCGATGCTGAAGCATCGCAACGTGGTGGCGAACGTCGAGCAGATGCGGCTCTACTTCTCGCCCGTGGTGAGCGAAGGGAACGAGGTCGCCGTCGCGGCGCTGCCCTTCTATCACATCCTCGCGCTCGTCCTGAACTGCATGCTCTTCTTCCGCCTCGGCGGGCGGCAGATCCTCATCACGAATCCCAAGGACATCCCGCGCTTCATCGCGACGCTGAAGGACAGCCGGTTCTCGTTCATCGTCGGCGTGAACACGCTCTACAACGCCCTCGTGAATCACCCGGACTTCGCGGCGGTGGATTTCAGTCGCCTCAAGATTGCAGGCGGTGGCGGCGCGCCGCTCCAGCTCGCCGTGGCGAAGCGCTGGAAGGAACTCACCGGCAAGACCCTGGTGGAGGGCTACGGACTCACCGAGACGTCCGGGGCGTCGTCGTGCAACCTGCCCACGATCACCGAGCACACCGGCACCACCGGGCTGCCGCTGCCGGGTGTCGACATCGAGATCCGCGACGACCGCGGTCACGCTCTCCCGCAGGGTGAGGTGGGTCAGGTCTGCATCCGCGGCCCGAACATCATGGCGGGCTACTGGCAGCGCCTCGAAGACACCATGCAGGTGCTCGGCGAGGACGGCTTCCTTGCCACCGGCGACATGGGCCTCATCACGCCCGAGGGCTATCTCAAGATCGTCGACCGGCTGAAGGACATGGTGCTGGTGTCGGGCTTCAACGTGTATCCCAACGAGATCGAGGATGTGCTGGCCGGCCATCCGGGCATCCTCGAATGCGCGGTGATCGGCGTGCCCGACGAGCAATCCGGCGAGGCCGTGAAGGCCGTGGTCGTGCGGAAGGACCCGGCGCTCGACGAGAAGGCGATCATCGCCTTCTGCCGCGAGCGGATGACAGGCTACAAGGTGCCGCGCCAGGTGGAGTTCCGCGACACGCTGCCCAAGAGTCCGGTCGGCAAGATCCTCAGACGAGAACTGCGCAAGACATGATCGCCAACCAGACGCCGAGCCTGCCCCCGCCCCGCCCGGGCGGCGGCGAACCCACGCCGGCGCAGGAAGCCGCGGTCGAACGCATGGTCCGGCGCTTCTACGAGCGCGGCCTCGCCGATCGCGTGCTCGGCCCCACGTTCTTCGAGCACATCAAGGAGTGGGAGCCGCACATCGCGCTCGTGCGCGACTTCTGGCTGGGCGCCATCCATGGCAGTACGCGGTACCGCGGCAACGCCTTCGGGCCGCACATGAAGGTGAACTTCGAGCCGGAGGCGTTCGCGCACTGGCTCGACTGCTTCGAGCGCTCCGCGAACGAGTGCCTGACTCCCGAGGATGCCGCCGTCGCGGTGAAAGTCGCTCGGCACATGGCGAACAGCTTCCGCACCGGGCTCTTCCCGTTCACCGACGCCAACGGCCGGCCGGCGCGGAAACCGGGATAGCGAACTGACCCTTTCCGGCACGCCACTCGAAGGAGTCGCCATGAGAATCCCGTCGATCGTGCGCGCAGCCTGGATGTGTGTGGCGCTGTGGTGCTGCCTCGCGCCGGCCCCGGTGCTCGCGGCCGACGCCTATCCGACGCACGCGCTGCGCATCGTGTGTCCGTGGCCGCCGGGCGGGATCGCCGATATCCGGGCGCGGCAGATGGCCGAGCGCCTCGGCAAGGCACTGGGCCAGCCGGTGATCGTGGAGAACCGCCCGGGGGCCAGCGGCACGATCGGCGCGGGCGTGGTCGCGCAGGCGAAGCCCGACGGCTACACGATCCTGCTCGGGAGCGTGAACGATCAGGCGATCGCCCCGGCGATCGACCCCGCGAACCATGGCGCGAGTGCCTCCCTCGCGCCCGTGATGGTCGCAACGCGCGGGCCGATGGTGCTCGTCGTCTCCGCGACGCTGCCTGTGAAGACGGTGGCCGATCTGGTGGCGCTGGCGAAGTCGAAACCCGGGACGCTCGGCTACGGAACCTCAGGCGCGAACACGGCCCATCACTTCGCCGGTGAGTTGTTCAAGCGGACCGCCGGGGTCGACATGTTCCAGGTGCCCTACAAGGGATTCGCGCAGACGTCGGTCGATCTGATGGCCGGCAATCTTCCGGTCGCATTCGACTTCCCGATCACGTCGGAGCCGCTGGCCCGCGCCGGGAAGCTGAAGATCCTGGCCGTTCTGGGCCCCCGCCGCGTGTCGCTGCTCCCCGGCGTTCCGACGTCGCGGGAAGCCGGCATCGCGGGTGTCGAGATCGTGTCGTGGAGCGGCTACTACGTTCCGGCGGGAACGCCGCCGGCCATCATCGAGCGGCTGAACACGGAGATGGCCCGCATTCTCAAGACGCCGGAGATCGCCAGCGCCATCAGCGGGACCGGCAGCGAGGTCGTGGCGATGTCGCCTGCCGAGTCCGCGGCATTCGTCCAGGAGGAACGGACACGCTGGGCGGCACTGGCGCGACAGTTGAAGATGGTGCCCTGACGATCGGGTGGCGCGTCGATCCCAGGACGGACGGCGAGCACCGCCCTCGCGAGACGCCGGGCGCGCGCAGTCAGCGCTCGAAGACGTTGGCGTCGACCATGTGCCGGATCACCGTGAACACGTCCGGGTGACCGGGGTCCACGAAGATCTCCAGCCAGTGAACGTGCGGACTGCCGAAGTTCTCCACGCGGGTGAAGTTCTTCAGCGTCGCGCTGCCCGGGGGCGCGCCCGGCACCGTCAGCGGCTGATCGACGCGGTAGCGATGGCTGTCGCCGTGGGCCAGCAGCACGGGCCTGCGGAAGGCGATGGTGCGCTCCACGAGCTTGTCGAGGATCCGGTCGAAGCCCTGACGCGCCGGGGCGCCCGCGGGGATCTCGAACCGCGGGTCCGCCTGCATCGCGATCATGACGCCGGCGCTGTCGGACTGCGTCGCCGCATCGAACACCGTGTCGATCCAGGCGAGCGCGGCGGCCTCGCGGGCCTTGAACTCGGCGATCCGGTCCGGACGTGGCCTGGCCACGGTGTCCGTCGCGTCGAGCTGGTTCCACGGCGCGAGATTGTTGGCGCTGCCGACCACGTGCACGGTGGCCATCGTCGTGTCATTGAACCGCCACATCACGTTCTCGACGTACGTCTCGAATCCGGAGAAGGTCGACTGCGACTGCACCACGGCAGGCCGCTGACCCGTCGTGCGGGACGGGTCGGGATAGAAGATCTGGCGGAACTTCGCCAGGCGCTCCGTCGGCAGGTAACCGCCATTGCTGCTGCGATGGCAATCCGTCCAGTCGTTGTCGCCGGGCGTCACGATGAATGCGGCCTGGAAGCGCTGGAACTGCTGGAACCGACGCAACAGAAGCTCGTTGTCGCAGCGCTCGCTGCCATCCTTGACGTCACCCGTGTGCACGACGAAGCGGACATTGCGCGACCGGTTGATCTCATCGATCACGACGTCCAGCTTCTGTACCTCCAGGGAGCCGTACGGCGTGTCGCCGATCAGGGCGAACGAGTCGCCGGAGCGCGGAAGATCCTTCGCGGCGCCGAGGTTGGCGGTGGCGATGAGGCCGGCCGCGATCGTCGCGGGAACGAGTCTTCCGAGGATGATGCGTCCGCGGGATCTCGACGCAGACAGTGGTGGCCAGCGGCTGGTCGCAGGCGGAACGGCGGTGGCTGGGCGCGTCACGGGTTTCACGAGGGCTGACATGGAGCGATCTCCGGGCATGGTCTGTTCGCGTGCCGACCGGCGGCGGGCGTTGCACATGGTGATTCTGCCGCCGGATGACGCGATGATGCCGTCGTCGTTCGCGTGTATCGGCCGACCTCGGTGCGGTCGCGCCGCCGCACGACCGGACTCGCCATGCCTGCGTCGGACTTTGCTCGCGCGCACGCCTAGGCGCCTCGATGCGATGGGACGAGACCGCCTGCCGGATCGGTCGGCGGCATCGAAGATTCGGATGCGGCGGCGCAGCACGAAATCCTCCGAGACTCGAACCTGCGAGCAGGTTGCCCAGGTGTCTCCATAGAGGGTTGCGGCCATCGCGGCGATCCGACCGTCATGCCGCACGCCAGCATCGCACACGTCGGATTCCGCAGGAAAAAAACCCGCTTCACATCGACCTTCACGGAGACGCTAGACGGGAAGACTCCCTATGTTATTGTCCGTGCCCATCTGTGCCAGACGCTTCGCTGCGCGGATGCATGGAACACAGATTGAGCCGCAAAAGCTCACCTCACGACCACTGGGAGGTACCGCAAATGCAAGTCAAAGTAAACAAACAGGACAGGAACTACGAAGGCGATCCGCAGATGCCACTGATGTGGTTCCTGCGCGATGAACTCGGCCTGACCGGCACGAAGTTCGGCTGCGGCGTCGGGCTGTGCGGTGCTTGCACCGTGCACGTGAATGGCAAGGCAGTGCGCTCCTGTGCCACGTCCATGAAGGACGTCTCCGGCCAGGCAGTCACGACGATCGAGGGTCTGTCCCCTGACGGCAATCACCCGATCCAGAAGGCATGGCGCGCCGAGAACGTGCCCCAGTGCGGCTACTGCCAGCCTGGCCAGATCATGCAGGGCGCCGCTCTGCTGCTCGAGAACAAGAAGCCCTCGGACGAGGAAATCAAGTCGACCATGGCGGGAAACATCTGCCGTTGCGGTTGCTACCAGCGTATTTTCGCGGCCGTCAAAGCCGCTTCGAAGGAGGCCTGATCATGAAATCCTTCAAGAACACGATCATCGAGAACGTCAGCCGTCGCGACCTGCTGAAGGGCATGGTCTCCGCCGGTGGTCTGGTCCTCGCGGCGCAGGTCCTGCCGCGCGATGCGATGGCCGGTCAGAACGCCGCCGACCAGTACGCCACGGGCGCGGGCGGCATGCCCGGCGGTGCCGTCTGGGATCCCCGCATCTTCGTGTCGATCGCCACGGATGGCACGGTGAGCATCATCACGCACCGTTCCGAAATGGGGACGGGTTCGCGCACCAGCCTGCCGATGGCTGTGGCCGACGAAATGGAAGCCGACTGGTCCAAGGTCAAGATCGTCCAGGCCCCTGGCGACGAGCAGAAGTACGGCAACCAGGACACTGACGGTTCCCGCAGCATCCGCCACTTCATCCAGCCGATGCGTGCCTGCGGCGCTGCCGCCCGGATGATGCTGGAGAAGGCCGCCGCCATCGCGTGGGCCGTGCCGGATACCGAAGTGCGCGCGATGAACCACTTCGTCGTGCACACCCCCTCGGGCAAGAAGATCGGCTTCGGCGAACTCGCCGCCGCCGCGGCAGCCCTGCCGACGCCCGCGCTGAAGAAGATCGAGCTGAAGGATCCCTCCGAGTTCCGCTACATCGGCAAGGGCAATGTCCAGATCACGGACATGCGCGACATCACGATGGGCAAGGCGACGTACGCGCAGGACGTGCAGGTCCCCGGCATGGTGTACGCCGTGGTCGCCCGCCCGCCCGTGGTCGGTGGCAAGGTGAAGGCGTTCGATGCTGCGGCCGCCATGAAGGTCCCCGGTGTCATCAAGGTCGTGCAGATCCCCGCGACGCCCGCACCTGCCAAGTTCGCCCCCAAGGGCGGCGTGGCGGTGATCGCGAAGAACACGTGGGCCGCCTTGCGTGGTCGTGAAGCCCTCAACGTGACCTGGAACGACGGCCCCAACGCCGACTACGACTCCGACACGTTCAAGGCCCAGATGGCCGCCAACGCCCGGAAGCCCGGCAACGTCGAGCGGAACGAAGGCGATGTCGACTCGGCCCTCGCCGGCGCGAAGAAGGTCATCGAGCGCGAGTACTACATCCCCCACGGCCACCACGCCACGATGGAACCGCCCGCGGCGGTTGCCAAGGTCGGCGGCGGCAAGGCCGAGATCTGGGCCTGCGTGCAGAGCCCCGGCGGTACGCGCGGCGACGTCGCGGGTGCCATGGGCATGAAGGAAGCCGACGTCACCGTGAACGTCACGCTCCTGGGCGGCGGCTTCGGCCGGAAGTCCAAGTGCGACTTCGCGCTGGAAGCGGCACTCCTGTCCCGCGACATGGGCGGCACGCCGGTGAAGGTGGTCTGGACGCGTGAAGACGACATCCAGCACGGCTTCTACCACTCGGTGTCGTACCAGCACGTGACGGCCGGCCTGGACGCGAACAACAAGGTCGTCGCCTGGCGTCATCGCAGTGTTTCGCCGTCGCTCATGTCCAACTTCATGCCCGATCCGAAGCGCGAGAGCGCCCTGGAACTGGGTCTGGGCCTGATCGACACGCCGTTCAACGTGCCGAACCTGCGCCTCGAGACCGGCGAAGCCGTCTCCAAGACGCGCATCGGCTGGTTCCGTTCCGTGAACAACATCCCGCACGCCTTCGCGATGCAGTCGATGGTGGCCGAACTGGCTGCCGAACTCGGCCGCGACCCGAAGGACTTCCTGCTGGAGATGATCGGACCGGCCCGCATCGTCGACCCGCGCAAGACAGTCACGAGCGAGCTGTGGAACTACGGTGACCCGTGGGAGACCTACCCGGTCGACACGGGCCGTCTGCGTCGCGTGGTGGAACGCGCTGCCAAGGAAGCCGGCTGGGGGCGCAAGCTGCCTGCCGGTCACGGCATGGGCATCGCGGTTCAGCGCAGCTTCCTGACGTACGTGGCCACGGTCGTGGAAGTCGCAGTGGACAAGGACGGCACCGTCAGCGTCCCCCGCGTCGACACCGCGATCGATGCCGGCTTCATCGTCAACCCGGAACGCGTCCGCTCGCAGATCGAGGGCGCCGCGGTGATGGGTCTCAGCATCGCGAAGTACACGGAGATCACGTTCAAGAACGGTCGCGTGCAACAGAGCAACTTCGGCGATTACCGCGTCCTGCGGATCGGCGAAGGTGCCATGGACGTGCGGACGCACATGATCGCCAACGGCATCGAAGTGCCGTCGAGCGGTGTGGGCGAGCCGGGCGTTCCGCCTTTCGCACCCGCCTTCACGAACGCGGTGTTCGCCGCCACCGGCAAGCGCATCCGCAACCTGCCGCTGGGCGATCAGCTGTCCGCCTGAGCATGACAAATTGACCAGCCGGCGGAAACGCCGGTTGGCGCTGCAGGACGTTGTCGAAACCCGCTCCGATTGGAGCGGGTTTTTTTTCGTGTGCACGGCGTGGTTCCGGAGACCGCCGCAGTTCGGTCTTCAGCACGCCGCGGCTCCAAAGAAAAAGGCCCCCGGTGCGCCGCACCGAGGGCCTTCCCTTCACAACAAAGTGAGCTTACGCGCGGCGGTTACGGTTCTTCGCGACGCCGACCAGCAGGCCGAGGCCTGCCAGCATCAGGGCGTACGTGCCGGGTTCCGGAACGGGCATCGTGTGCAGCGACTGATCGAAACGGAGCGTGATGATTTCCGTGCCGTCGGGCGTGCCCGGGATGCGGCCGTTGCCGCCCGGATAGTTGTTGTCCAGGCCGACCAGGATCGTGTGCTCGTCGATCAGCGTGACCGACTCCACCGACTGCAGCGGGAAGTTGAAATTGTCGGACGGGATCCCCACGAGCGGACCACCGATGTCGCTGGGGTCGGGGATGTCCAGCAGGTCGACCAGGAGGCGCTTCTCCAGCACGCCGTTCGCATCGGTCTCGCTCAGGTCGATCAGGTAGATCTTCTTCTGGAACGGGAACGTGGCGCTGCCCGCCGGGCCCTGGAAGTCGTCGCGCTCGATGATGAGATACCGGTCATCGGCCACGTGCGTCATGTCACCCGTGACGAAGATGTTGGTGGCATTGCTCACCGCGCCCGTGATGAAGTCCGAGCTGTCCTTCGCGTACTTGAAGTTCGTGCCCGTGTACTGCTCGGTCGCCGTGTCGAACTCGTAGATCTCGAGCATGCGCTTGTCGGTCTGCGAAGTGATCGACGCTTCGGTCGTCAGGTACAGCTTGCTGCCATCACCGTTGCGCGTCATGGATTCGAAGCCGCGCGACGACGGGAGGTTGGTGCCGCCCGCCGGATTCTGCGGCGCGCGCAGCACCGGATGCGCGATCGGCGCGCGCAGGAGCTCGCCCTGCGCATTGAAGTGCAGGAGGTACGGTCCGAATTCCTCGCCCACCCAGAACGATCCGTCGTTCATCCGCGCGAACGATTCCACGTCGAAGTCCGCACCGGTCAGCCACTTGCCATTCTTGATCGCGGGGTCCACGGCGATCTGCAGGCCGGTCGGGTAGTAGTTCGTGCGGTTGTAGACCGGGCCGTTGGTGATGTGCGTCGCATTCAGCAGGCCATTCGGATCGCTGAACGGCGTGAAGCCGTTCACCGCCACGGGGCCGCGGCTGATCGTGCCGTCGCTGGTCGTCTTGAACGTCGGCGTGACTTCGTAGTAGCCGATGACGAAGTCCGCGCTGTTGCCCTGCGCGCCGAACCCGTTGTCCGGGAGGCCGTAGAAGCGGCCGGCGTTGATGGACGGGATCATCCCGGAGAAGCCAGGGATCGGTTGTCCGGCATAGGGAGGCGTGACACCGTTGGCGGCGCCGGCGAACTGGCCGGAGATGGGCCCGGGTTGGCGGAAGGTGTGTTCGATTTCCGCCCAGCCCGTGAGCTGGAACGATTGTGCCGACGCCACAGGCGCCGACGCGGCGATCGCGAGCGATGCGCCGATGAGGATTCCGCGGTTCATGGTCTTCCCTCGATTCTAGGTTGTCGATCGATATGGTTGCCGGGCAGGCAGGCTGCATGGGTGAAGCGCGCGACCACGCTGCTGTCGCGCACCACCCGCCCCGGTCCCGGAAGCTACGCGTTCGACATGACAGCCTGACCTGCCTGCCGACGTGGGATATGAACCCAATGGAGCAGCGCTCGTCGGTGGTCGAAGTGCGCCGACGTGCGCATGTCATCCCCGTGTCGGCCCGAACGCCGACCCACGAACACCGGGTGGGTCCGGCGCCCGCCCCCCTGGATTCGTCCCGGCGCCCATGGCATCTTGATATCGCGCCCTCAAGCGCCCGGCGGCGAGGCCGTTGGCGCGTAAGGACGCCTCCCACACCCACCAGCAGAATGGCCCAACCGACATCCCGAGGTTCAGACGATCGCGTCGAGATCTTCTACTCCGCCCCCATCCTGATCGCGGCGACGATCGGTGTCGTCTACGTCGCCGGCTGGATCGGGTTCTGGATGTTCGCAGGGCTCGTCAGCGGGCACATCCTCGCGCAGTTGATCGGCGCGGCGGCGTTGCTCGTCATGCTGCCGTTGCTGCTGCCCTTCCTCATGGCCATCGTTCGCGCCTGGGGCCACAAGGGGCCCGTCGTGACCCTGGATGCGACCGGCATCACCGACGTTCGCAAGAAGTGCCAGTTCATCCCGTGGACCGATGTCGACGTGGTGAAGCTCGGGCTCGGCAATACCGCGTCGGACCTGTGCATCGAATTCCGCAAACCCGATCGCGAGCGTGAGGACGGTCCGGTGTTCTTCTGGTTCGGCGCGGCGCTCAAGCGGTCGCGTGCGCTGGGAGACTGGAACGTGAGCCTGCGGATGCTGTCGTGCCGGCGGATGGAGGTGTTGCGTGCTGCCCAGCGGATGCGCCAGAAAGGGCTGCGGCAGCAGATCGTCGACATGAACAGGGGCAACCGCAACGGCTGGTCAGGGACGCTGTAGCTCGCCATCCCGGTCCGCGCGCCGAACTCAGGTGCCCAGCGCCCCCCGCCGGAACTCGAGCGGCGTGACCCCTTCCATCCGCCGGAAGAACTTCACGAAGTTCGTCGGCTCGCCGAACCCGAGCCGATGACCGATCTGTGCGACGGTGGCCTGGCTGTGGACGAGCAGCCGCTTCGCTTCGAGCGCGACGCGCAGGTCGATCGCTTCCTTCGCCGTCCGTCCCACCGTCGCCACGCAGGCGCGTGACAGCGTGGTTTCCGAATAGCCGATGCGCTTCGCGTAGTCGAGGACCGACAGCCGCTTGTGAAAGCCGGCTTCGAGTTCGTGGGCGAAGAGGCGGTGGATCTCGGCCTCGCGTGTCGCGCCGGACCGTGCCGATCCTGCACGCATGTCCCGCGCGAGGCGCAGCAGCAGCGCAAGCAGCGTGTGGCGCAGGATGGCCGCCTCGACTTCCGTGCCCTCGAAGCGCTCGATGTCCGTGCGCATGCGCGTGATGTCCGCCACCACTTCGGAGAACAGATCGCGGCCCAGCAGCGCCGTCGGCGGCCATTCGTCGAGGGCGAGGAGCTGCATGTCCATCCCGGCGCGGGCGATGGACGGCGCGAGGGCCTCGGACGAAATGAGCACGACGTGACCCTGCAGCCGATCATGCATGCGCCATTGCTGCACCTGCCCCGACCCGCACGCACCAGCAGCAGCATGTGGAACTCCACGCGTTGCGGTCCGACGAGGCTCGCGCCGGCGCGTGTGCGCAGTTCCGCCAGGGTCAGCACGTCGATGCCCACCCGGGTGAGGCGGGGGTTGTGGAACCGGATCTGCGCCACTGCATCGGCGGGGCGGGCCATGGGGAATCCGTGTATGGGTGGAGATGGGCGGCAATGTCGGGCCATCGAACGGAACGCCTGGTTTTGACCATTCCATGCGCCGCTTTGACCTTGTTCGGCTGGCTGCGAAGTCTACAGTTCTTCCTGGGATATCGACCGATGTTTGCCGTGACGGAAGAGATCCCGATCGCGACACCCACCCTGCTAAGGAAGAAGAATGACCATCACCGTTCCCCGTGCCGTCCGCACCGTCGTCAGCGCCCTTGCCGCCGCGACCCTCGCGGCCGCCGCCCACGCTGCCGATTCCCAATCCACGAAGGAAGCCACCATGACCACCCAGAAGCAGCAGGTCGTTGCCCTGCTGAAGAGCATCGAGACCGGCGATGCGGCGCCTGTCGCTGCCGTGAATCCGGGCAAGTACATCCAGCACAACCTCGCCGTCGGGGACGGCCTCGCCGGATTCGGCGCGGTGTTGCAGGCATTGCCGAAGGGCTCGGCCAAAGTGAACACCGTGCGCGTCTTCCAGGATGGCGACCACGTCTTCACGCACACCGAGTACAACTTCTTCGGGCCGAAGATCGGCTTCGACATCTTCCGCTTCGAGAACGGGAAGATCGTCGAGCACTGGGACAACCTGCAGGAGACGCCGGCGTCGCCGAACCCGAGCGGCCACACGATGATCGACGGCCCGACCGCCGCCACCGACCTCGACCGCACCGACGCCAACAAGCGCCTCGTGCGAGCCTTTGTCGACGACATCCTCGTGAATGGCCGCCTCGAGAAGCTCGCCGGCTACTACGACGGCGACGCCTACGTGCAGCACAACCCGCAGATCGCCGACGGCCTCTCCGGGCTCGGCGCCGCCCTCCAGGCGCTGGCGAAGGCGGGGATCACGCTGAAGTACGACCGCATCCACAAGGTGCTGGGCGAAGGCAACTTCGTGCTCGTGCTGAGCGAGGGGCAGTTCGCCGGGAAGCATTCCGCCTTCTACGATCTCTTCCGCGTGCAGAACGGGAAGATCGCGGAGCACTGGGACGTCATCGAGACCATCCCCCCGAAGGCCGAGTGGAAGAACGCGAACGGCAAGTTCTGACCGTTCGACGGTGCACTTGCGGCGATCCTCGTCGGGAGACTCCGCTCCCGCGAGGATCGCGCCGCGGATGGACGATGACGCGACAGGCGTCAGGCGGATTCCGCGAACGCCTTCAACTTGCCCAGCGCGACATCCCATTCGCGCCCGATGACCTCCAGCGAGCGCCGCGCCTCCGCGATCTGTGCGGCGTCCAGCTGCCAGAGCCGTTCGCGGCCCTGCTTCACGTCCCGTACCACACCCGCCTGCGCCAGCACCTGAAGGTGCTTGGTGACGCCCTGCCGGCTGATGTCGGTGTTCGTGGTGAGCTGCGTGATCGAGAAGGCGCCGCCCGCGCACAGCAGTGCGACGAGCTTCAGCCGTGTCGGATCGCCCAGCGCCGCGAACACGCCTGCGAGCGCATCGCTCGATTGGACGATGCCCGCCAGGGCGGCTTCGCGGGCCGCCCGGCTACGCGCTGGCATGGGTCGCGATGTTGGCGAGTTGTACGGGCCAGCCTTGGGTGTTCATGCGGAATGCCTCCATGCGCCGATGCGGCGGCACCTTGTCGAACCCGGATTCCACCACAGTGAGGAGCGTGCTGTTGCCGGGGGCCTCCGCGAGCGTGAACGTTACGAGCGTCGGCTCTTCCCGAGAATAGTCCACGGCCGGATCGACGGCGTACGGATGCCAGCGGAACGAGAACAGGGCCGGTGGCTCCATGCGTTCGATGACGACGTCGAACCAGGCGTCCTCGTGACCGCAGATGGTGATCTGCCCGCGCGTGCGCTTCCCGGGTTCGAAGGTCTGGCCCGCCAGCTTGGCGCCGAACCAGTCGCCGAAAGCCTCGGCGTTCGAGAGCGCGCGCCAGACGCGTTCGCGCGGGGCCTGGATGGTGATGCTGCGTTCGATGCGATCGGTGTCGGAGGTGGTGCTCATGGGATGCGGATTCCTCGGGGTGCGGGTCAGTGTGCGGCCGCGGTGGCGGCCGGTTCGAACGGCGTCCCTCGACCGGTTTCGCTGAACTGCTGCAGGCTGCCGAGGAAGTGTCGCCATCCGTCGGCGCACACGCCCCAGCATTCGAACGCGGGCACCAACCCGATGTGTTCGAAGTCGAGGCGCGTACGTCCACCGTCGTGCGGGCTCAGGCGGAAGACGATCTCCGTGCCGACCCATTCGTCCTTGCGCGAGAACTGCGCGAACTCGATGTGCACCTCGGTGCAGAGCCAGCGCACCTCCCGATCGGGATCCAGCCGCGCGATGCGCATCGCCTTCCGGTGCGGGCCGAACCGGAAGCGCAGCGTCCCGCCCACGTCGGTTGCCACATCGCAATCGCGGGTCCACCAACCGCGCAGGCCTGCCGGTGTCGTGAGTGCCGCGTACACGGCGGCGGGGGCCGCGCCGACGACGAGGCTCTGTTGGTAGTGGTTCATGGGGCAGCTCCTGAAAGCAACTGATCGGTTGCGTGTAGGGACTGTACGGCGACGGTTTCTGAAAAGCAACAAAGTGGTTGCGTATGTCCCGCGTCGCACCGATCGCGGGTCACGTCCCCCTGCAACGCGGCGCCGGACATCGCTATCCTCCGTCGGCCTGCCGACCCCCGCTACGGGGATCCCCGAGATTGCAGTGCCAGACAAGGAGAAGACGATGACCGACGGACCGAATCCGGAGAAGATCCTCCAGACAGGGATGGCCTTCTGGGCCTCCAAGACGCTGCTGAGCGCGATCGAGATGGGCGTCTTCACCGAACTTGCTGACGGTCCCGAGTCCTTCGAATCGCTCCGTGGGCGGCTCGGTCTTCATCCGCGCTCGGCACGCGATTTCCTCGACACGCTGGTCGCCCTCGGATTCCTCACGCGCGACGGGGATCGCTACGGCAACACGCCGGACACCGATGTCTTCCTCGATCGGAAGAAGCCATCGTACGTGGGCGGCATCCTCGAGATGGCGAACCACCGCCTGTATCCGTTCTGGGGGCACCTCACCGAAGCGCTGCGCACCGGACTGCCGCAGAACGAAGTGAAATCCGGCGGTGCGGGCCTGTTCGAGACGCTGTATGCGGACCCGGCGCGGCTGAAGGAATTCCTCGCCGCGATGACCGGCGTGAGCCACGGCGCGAACATGACCATCGCCCGCGCGATGCCGTGGCAGGACTACCAGACCTTCGTCGATGTCGGCACCGCGCGGGGCGATCTCGCCGTGCAGATCGCGTTGGCGAATCCGCACCTGCGAGGCATCGGCTTCGACCTTCCCGAAGTCGCGCCGATCTTCGAGGAGTACGCCGCGAAGGTGGGCGTGTCGGATCGCCTGGTGTTCCAACCGGGCGACTTCTTCCGTCAGGAGCTCCCCAAGGCCGACGTCGTGCTGATGGGGCACATCCTCCATGACTGGGACCTCCCGACGAAGAAGATGCTCGTCCGCAAGGCCTACGAGGCGCTGCCCGCCGGCGGCGCGCTCGTCGTGTACGAGGCGATCATCGACGACGACCGCTCGCAGAACGCCTTCGGCCTGATGATGAGCCTGAACATGCTGATCGAAACGCCCGGGGGCTTCGACTACACGGGGAGCGACTGCTCGGGCTGGATGTAGGAGGCGGGGTTCGCGTCGACGCGCGTGGAACACCTGGTGGGGCCGGACTCGATGGTGGTGGGGATCAAGTAGGCGGTGCCGACGGCGAAAGCGCGCAGTCCGGTCGCCAGCGGCGACTGGGCCGCGATGCGTACCCGCCCGGGGGACGTCCCCTTGTGGATGCTGGGCGAAGCTTTTTGTAGGAGCGGGCCATGCCTGCGAAAGCGCCGATTCCGGTCGAAGGGCATCGACACATCGACCACGCTCGTGCCCATACGCAGATCGAACTTCGGCGCGTTGGGCGCGCGATCGCACTTCTTGCCCTTGGCCGGTTCGCCATCGTGAACTTGCAGGCGTTGCAGTTGCAGCTCGATCTGTTGGTCGCCCTGCGACAGTTGGGTGCCGACGAAGTCGAATGCGTCTAGTGCCTGCTTGAGCGCGAACAGGTGCTCGGTGCGCCAATTGCCTTGCGGGCTCTTGGCAATCTCATCGGCGCTGGCGCGTACACGCACGTTCTTCATCGCCACCAGGACCTGGCCATCGCGTTCTCCGGCCACGATGGCCCGCAGGATCTTCTGGCCATTCTCGCCCACCACGTCGGACAACATGTTGGTGAGCTGGATGTTCATCTGCGTTCGGATCGTTGTTGGCCATCGGCCGTTCGATGCCGGTGGCGCCGGTGACGAGCAGGCCGACCTGGCCTTCCGCGCGACGCCGGTAGTAGTCGGCGAAGGCTGGCGCCGGTACACCGCCCGGCGAGAACTAGGGAGCCTCTGCATAGCCTGCGCGGATCGCGTTGCAGTCGGAATCGATCGGTGGCAAGGCGCGAGGTGCAGTCGATATCGGGATATCGACAAGCCGAGTAACGCGGCCAGCGATCGATTCCGGCGCAACCCTTCGGGACGGGGCCTTTCGGGCGGCTGACATTGTCGGCACAGGCCGCAGTTGTTTCCATTGCGTGCTTCAGCACGCGACGGCGGCCTGGTCCTTCGCCTCAGCCGCCCGGAAGACCTCCGTCGCGACCGTGCAGGCTATGCAGAGGCTCCCTAGCGGGACATCGGGGACATCACCACCCTATTCGGCAGCTTCAGCGAGCCGAACTGAAAGGGCTCGAACAGAACACTTGCGGACATGGCATTTCTCTTGTCAGGGGCGGTCCGGGGAGACACGCGACTGGCGCGGTTGCCGCGCGGGATCGTGCGGCCCGCCGTCAGCATTGCGTATTCCGAGGCACGGCGGTCACCGCGCGGTGACGCTCACGTCTCCAGACCGGCAAGTTTCCCGCGGCGAATCTGGTCGAGCTCGATCGATTCGAACAGCGCCTGGAAGTTGCCGGCGCCGAATCCTTCGTCACCCTTGCGCTGGATGATCTCGAAGAAGATCGGCCCCACCAGAGTCTGGGTGAAGATCTGCAGCAACAGCCCGGCCTCCGGCCCGCCGTCGATCAGGATCTTCCTCTTGCGCAATGCGTCCAGCGGCTCGCCGTGGCCGGGAAGGCGTGCGTCGAGCAGGTCGTAATAGGTCTCCACCGTGTCCATCAGACTCAGCCCATGCTCGGCCAGCAAATCCACCGTGCGATAGATGTCGTCACTTGCGAGCGCAATGTGCTGGATGCCTTCTCCCCGATAGGCCTCGAGGTACTCCTGGATCTGACCTTCCTCGCCGGCACTCTCGTTGATCGGGATGCGGATCTTGCCGCAGGGGCTGGTCATCGCCCTGGACTTCACGCCGGTGAGCTTGCCCTCGATATCGAAATAGCGGATCTCCCTGAAATTGAACAGTCGCTCGTAGAAGCTCGCCCATTCGTTCATCCTGCCGCGATGCACGTTGTGGGTCAGGTGGTCGATGTGGGTCAGCCCGGTGCCCGCGGGCGCCGGAGCCTTGCCTTCCCAGAACGCCTCCAGTCCGGGCAAGGGCACGAAGTCCACGTCATAGATGCTGCGGCCGTGGGCATTCTGCGGATAGCGGTCCACAAGGTAGATGAGCGAGTCGCCGATCCCCTTGATCGCGGGGATCGCCAGTTCCATCGGTCCGGGCTCGGGCGCCACGCCCCAGGCGCCTAGGCTGAGCGCGCGCCGGTACGCCGCCCCGGCATCTTTGACCCGGAGTCCGATCGCGCACACCGAGGGCCCGTGCGTGCGGGCGAACGATTGACCGAAACTGTCGCGTTCGGCGTTGATGATGAAGTTGACCTCGCCCTGTCGATACAGGGTGACGTCCTTGTGGCGGTGCCTGGCCACCGCCGTGAAGCCCATGCGCTGGAACACTTCCGCCAGCGCCCTGGGTTCCAGCGTCGCGTACTCGATGAACTCGAACCCGTCGGTCTGCATCGGATTGTTCGGATCGGCCGCCATGATGGCTCCTTGGAGATTTCGGAACATCCATGGTAGGGCATGTGCCAGGGCGGAAAACTGCAAACATTGCTCGCGGGACGCCGTGGGGCGCAATAATATTGCTGGCTATCCACTGATGGAGATACAAAATGCCCGCTGCCCTGCTGGACCGCACTGATCGCAAGATCCTGGAACTTCTGCAGAAGGAGGGCCGGCTCACCAACGTCGAACTGGGTGAGAAGGTCGCGCTGTCGCCTTCACCGTGCCTGCGCCGGGTGCGCGCGCTCGAAGAAGCCGGCGTCATCCGCCAGTACGTGGCGCTGGTCGATCCGGCCAGGGTCGGGCTCGGGCTGCTGGCCTACGTCAGCGTCACCCTGGAGAAACGCGGCAAGATGGCCGGGGAATCCTTCGGCAAGTCTGTCCAGACCTGGTCGGAGGTGATCTCCTGCTACTCGATGACCGGGGACATGGACTATCTTCTCCGGGTGCATGTGCAGGACCTGGAGCACTTCACGCGATTCATGATGGAGCGTCTGCTCAAGCTGACCAGCGTGATCGACGTGAAATCGACCTTTGTCCTGGAAAGCCTCAAGGACACCACCGCCCTGCCGCTCGCGCACCTGAAGTGACGCAGGCCCGGGGCCGCGCCGAATCTGGGCTGACAGCGGTCCCGCACCGGTGTCGGCCAGCGAAGGCGAGCTCGCGCCCCGATGGATGGTCCTTGTAGGAGTGGGCCATGCCCGCGAAAGCGATCGTTCCGATTGAGGCGTTTCCTTGCATCAACCGCTTTCGGGGCCATGGGCCCCTCCTACAGGATTCGTCGCTCCGGCAGCGGACGGTTGATGCGGCGGAATTGCAGGAGCGGGTCATGCCCGCGAACGCGCCGACAGCAACGCGATCCGCGCAGGCTATGCAGAGGCTCCTTACGCACTTCCTTGCACGACCGCCCGACGCCCGCACGCGCCTATGGCCCGAAGCCACTAACCGCAACTGCGTTGTCTCCGGTTGGTGGATGGGTTAGAAAGTGGCCGCGGGAACCGAACGGCCATGCGTTCACACGTGGGCGCCGGATCGGGCGGCCGGGAAGGCGACCCCGCGGAGCGAGGCGGTGCAGGGGCTGGTCCCAGGCTCGGGACCTCTGCGACTTGGGCGGGTTGGGAGAGGTTCGAAACCGTCGGCGTCGGTAGCGTCGGGAAGGACGGTGTCGAGGCTGCGTTCAATACGTCAAATGACGTGCTTTATTGCGTCACCAGAGAGGAGCGCCGCATGTTAGACGTCAAATCCCCGTCCACTTCCAGTTAGGCACTGACAAGGAACCAAGCATGGACTGGCCTTCGGTCTTGGGGTGGGTCGTACCGCTGTTGTTCGGCGCGGTCTTCTACGGTACCTACCGCTATGCAAAGCGGGACGAGCCTGACGTTCCACCCGAGTATCCCGCACCTGGCGTCAGAGGCTGGCTTCTTCTCCTTGTTGGGTTCATGTTAATTGGGCCATTCATCGGTGCAGGTAGGTTGTTCTTCGAGCTGGCGTCCGTCGAGTCTGAGTACCCAGACTTCAGCACGCTGGAATCGTGGGCCACCTTCAAGTCAGCAACTTGGCTCTCATTCCTGGTAGTTGCGTGCCTCAGCTTTCTCGCAGGGTATGGCTTGGCGAAAGGGCGCGACATGTCCGTCGTCCGGAGAGCGAAGGTGTTGCTATGGGTTATCGGTCCGGTTGCATCTCTGGTACTCGGCCACGTCATTCCTCTTCTTGTTTTCGGAGAGTTCGATTTTCAGCGAGATCTTGTTGGAGACCTTGCGGGGTCTGTAGTCTGGTCAGGCCTTTGGACGGCGTACTTGTCTAAGTCGAGGCGCGTGCTAGCCACTTATGGAGGTGATCGACCAGAAACGGTGTCCAACCCTTCATTGCAGCGGACCGCCTCCGGCGACCGCTGAATGAAACTGTAGGCCACGAGCATGTACCTACGCGACTTCCAGATCGTGATGCGTCGCCATGACTTCGACTTGTACAAGCGCGCCCGGGAGATCTGGGAGCCAATTGAGCTGCGAATCGTCGGAAAGATCCCGAAGCGCTTCGACTTTGGCGGCGTCAAAAAAATTGTCATTGAGGTCGGCCTAGAGCCACAAGGCAAGCCCTATCAAGAGCTCCTCGGAGTAGGTGTCTGGCGCTATCCGGACTTCGAGATGCGGACCCTTTTGAGTGCTTCACATCCTGAACAGATCGTCACAGTTACCGGCATCATCCGTGCGTGCTTCACTAATCTTTCTGGCAGGTTCAACACTCCCGTGCCTTGGCTGCTCGATGAGCTTGATCGCATCGATGCCGGGGCCTAACAAGTCACTCGCGCCGAGGCCGCTTCGCGGCGCGGCTCAGTTAACGCGTCGGGCAGATGGGGGACAGTGTTGTGCGAGTGCCCATTGAAGAGATCGGTGTTGATACCAAAGGCGACTTGTATGTGAGGCCGCCAGACGCACATGACTTCACGTACGTGTGGCGCGATGCCTCAGGAGTTCGTTGGAACGCAGAACTTCACGCGTTGGTCGCGTACGATCCAGCGCGCTGGGACCATGTCTCCTTGCTTCGACAAATCGTGGCTGCTGTGAAGAACGAGTACGGCTGCACTCTTTGTCTGGTTCCGGACACGCGCTGGTGTGGCATGGCGTTGGAGATTAAATCGCAGCTTCGGAGTGGCGCATGAGACCGTTGCCCAACCCGCGCTTCGAGCGGACTGCCGAGAAGCGTCGCCCCTCGGTACCCCGTCGGCTACGGCGCCGGGTGGCCTCTCAAGCTTCACGTTTGGCGTCCTGAGGAGTCCCCCTTTGCGCCCGAGACTCTCGTTTGCATTGTTGTCGGCGGCTGGGGCCGTCCTGCACCTGCTCTTGCTTCGCAGTCCAGCAGGCAGCCCGTTCCCACTGCTCGGCTATTGTGGGTGGCTACTCGTTAGCGCCGCAGTCGTCGCGGTAATCGCACTTGGAAGATCGCGCGGCGATGCGACACGCTCACCGCGAGAGCGTCGACTGCGCCCTCGACCCGCGGTGGATCGTTCGATCGAAGGCTTACCCTGGTTCGCCGCCAGCGCAGGTGGAGGTCTCCTGATCCACGTCCTTTCACTGTTCACGCACTCCACGCAACGGTCGGTGCAGCAAGGGATCTGGCTGATCTTCTTTCTGTTGTCCATCGGCGGCTACCTGCAGATGCGCGGCGCGTCGGGCGACATGTCGTCCCCTGCTCCGGATCACTCCCCCATCGCGAAGGCAGCAAGTGGCCTTCGCAAAGCAACGGGCTGGACACTGGGTGCCGTTGGAGCCTTGATACTCCTCAGAGGCGCGTCGTTCTTCAGCGGCAGCAACGCTCGTGGGGCCGACTTCATCGAAGTCCTGTTCCTTGCAGGTGGGGCTTTGCTCTTGCTGGTTGGTGTCGCACTGTTGCGCGTTCCAAGCCGGAATCACGCGTGACCGCTCGGTCAATGCCAGGCCCGGCGGCGGGCCAAGCACTCCACCGCTGGTCCGGCGTAACCGCGAGCGTTGGGCTGCGGCCGCATCGGGTTGTCTATCATCCGGGCTGATCATCCACATCCTCACGGACCGATCCCATGACCGCACCGACTGAACTGGCGTCACTGGACGCAATGGCCCAGGCAGAACTCGTCCGCCGGGGCGAGGTGACCTCGCTCGAGCTGATCGAGGCCGCCATCGCGCGCGTGGACGCCGTGAACCCCGCAATCAACGCGGTCGTTCTCAAGATGTACGACCATGCGCGCGCGACGGCGCGCGGTCCGCTGCCGGCGGGCCCGTTGTCGGGCGTGCCGTTTCTGGTCAAGGACTTTCTCGCCGAGTACGCCGGCGTGCCGTTCACCGAAGGCACGGCCTACCTCGGCAGCTACGTCCCGACCGAGGACAGCGAACTGGTACGGCGCTACAAGCGCGCGGGGCTGGTGTTCATCGGCAAGACCAACACGCCGGAACTGGCGGTCGGCCCGACCACCGAGCCCCGCCTTTTCGGGCCGACCCGCAATCCCTGGGATACCGGTCGCACCGCGGGCGGCTCGAGCGGCGGCGCCGCGGCAGCGGTTGCTGCCGGCATGGTGCCGATGGCGCATGGCAACGACGCCGGTGGCTCGATTCGAGTGCCTGCCGCCTGCTGCGGCGTATTCGGACTCAAGCCGACCCGGGCGCGCGTTCCGCTCGGTCCGCATTACGGCGATCTGATGAGCGGGTTGGTGGCCGAACATGCGCTGACTCGTTCGGTGCGCGATAGCGCGGCCCTGCTCGACGCCGTCGCGGGCCCGGAGTTGGGCGATCCCTATTGGGCGCCGCCACCGGCGCGGCCGTTCGTCTCGGAAGTCGGTGCCCCGGCCGGCAGGTTGCGCATCGCGTTTTCCACCCGCACTGTCACCGGCGCCGAAGTCTCTCCGCACTGCGTGGCTGCAGTCGAAGACGCCGCCAGGCTTTGCGCGCACCTCGGCCACGAGGTGGTCGAGGCGATGCCGAAGATCGATGCCGAGCAGTTCTTCCTGGCGTTCACCACACTGCTGAGCGCTGGCTTCACCTGGGCCATCGATGACTGGGCGCGGCGCCTGGGCCGCACGCCGACTGAAGACCTGTTCGAGCCATTCGTGTGGGCGTTCACCGGTCGCGGCCGTCAGTTCACGGCGCCGCAGTACCTGCTCGCGGTGCAGGACTTGCAACGGATTTCCCGGGCGGTCGCCTCTTTCTTTGTCGACCACGACGTATGGCTGACGCCGATGCTGGGCGAGCCGCCAGTACCCCTCGGCACCTTCGCCTATCGAGTCGGGTCCGATCCCTTCGAACTGCGTCGGAAGATGGCCCGTTTCACACCGTTCTCCTATTTCGCGAACGCGACCGGCCAACCCGCAATGGCGGTGCCGACCTATTGGACCCCGGAGGGACTCCCCGTTGGCAACCAGTACATCGGGCGCTTCGGCGATGAGGCGACACTGTTCCGTCTAGCGTCGCAAATCGAGGCTGAGCGTCCATGGACGCGGCGGCACCCTCCGGTGTGGGCAGGCTGATTCGCGCAATTGAGGCGGCACGAACTCTCCAGGTGCTGCTGTACGCCAACGAGGTGATCGAATGACCGGGCCGCGAAAGTCGACTTCTGGCCGATACCGGCCGTTCGTGGCTGTACTCTTTGGACGCTCGTGTAACCCACAGCGGCTTGCAGAGCGACGTGCCGCAGGCGGCGCGTGCCTGAAGCCGGAAGTTCGGCCCAACTGCTTCTTCTTCTCCCGCTCCTCGGCGTTCGCCTCCTGGGTACCTTCGTCGCAGGCGGCGTGTTCGTGGCTGCGCGGGATATCACGATGTCCACGGGTTCCACGCCGTCTGCCGCTTCATGACTCTTCCGCCCACCGGGCACGCCGCACTGGGCTGTCCCCGGAAGTCCCCGGGGTGCTCCATCGCCCCCGTCGCTATGGTCGACTTTGTCTAGCGACTTCAGGCTAGACTCAAAGCGCCGGCGGCGTTGCGGACCGGCCACACACATAACTTCCGGAGACCACCCATGGCGCACGCTGCTGAACCGGTTTTCATGAGTGCGGGGTCGTCCGCGCGGACGCCTCGCGTTGGACGGCTGTTTCGACCTGTTGCAGTGCCGGTCGCCGTGGCATCGCTGGTGGTGTGCAGCGGACAAGCGCTTGCGGCATTGCCCACGGCTTCCGCCGCGGCGGCTTACGATCTGCACGCCGCCGCCTGGGATACGAGCGAGCCCCGGCGGGTCTGCCAGGACTTCTTCTGCAACGTCTCCATCGTGGTCCCGCCGGAGCGCGACGTCGACGATCGAGTCGACACGATGTCGGTGTTCTTCTCTCCAACGGTCGTGAATCCCGACGCAGAAAGGCAGGCGGAATCCGCTCTGGCCACGGTGGGTGGCGTGTCGGGCAGCGCCAGCGCGAAGTTGGCGATCGAAGCCACATCGGTGGACTTCGGTGTGGCGGCGTCCGCCGGCAAGTCCAGCGTGTTCGTCAGCGAGGCGCGTGCCCAGTTGCAGTCCCGGTACATGGTCCGGGTCGAACTGCGGGCGCGAGACCTGCTCGGCTCCCTGACGGCCGGTGCCTGCGCCGGGGGGTGCACGCTGGCGATGGATTTCCTGCATCAGACGACCGGCCGGTTCGCTTACTCGTTCACCCCCGGCGCTGGTGCCCGAGCCAGCTTCAGCGAAGTGCTCAGGATCGACGGTCTGGCGCGGGCGTCCGGCGAAGCCTTCATCGCGGTCGACCCCACTGCCGGCAATCTGATCTCGCCGGGTGCCACGGGTGACTGGACCACCGCCGACTTTCTTCCGCCGCAATCCGGTGCGCTCGGCACCGAGTGGACCTTCAATCACTTCGCGCAGATCACCGATCAGCGCGCCATTTTTCATCCGTCTACCATTCTTGACGAGAACGGGGAAGAGGTGTTCCTGGGGCAGTACCTCATCACGGTCGAACAAGTGGCCCAGGCCGGCTTCGGCACCTTCGAGTACATCGTCGGTACCACGACCATGTCGGCCGACTTCGACGACACGTCGTCGTTCACGCCCGGTCGTCTCTACGATCCGGCGGGCGTACTCGACTTGAGCGGTGCGAGCGTGCAAGTGACCTTCGTGAGTGCAGAGCCGGTGCCGGAGCCGGGTACATGGGCGATGGTCGCGGCGGGCCTGGGATGGATCGGCTGGCGCCGACGCAGGAGCACGAGCCGATCACGCTAGTGATCGCGGAGGCAGGCACGGCTGATGACATCCTGAAGCCGGACGTGAAGGCACCATCTTCCTGTGCTCTTCGGGCGTGGAACGACATGCTCCCAGTAGGGCCCGCAACGGGATGTCCGCATCATCCAGGCGCGCCCTATGGGGCTTTGGTTGTTGCCCCTGCCTCCACGGTCAGGGTTCACTCGAACGTTCGGCAGGCGCGGAGCTTCGGGGTACGCTGGATCCCGGCGCACGCCCATCTCGACCCGCACCCAAGGGAGGCTATCCGATGAACATCCGTTTCCGACACTTCGCGATGGCCGCAATGGCGGTGCTGGCGATCGTCTTCACCGCGCCTGCCGCGGCCGCGATCCGGATGTACGGCGGTACCTACGAGCCGGAGGGCGGTAGCGGGCGGACGGGCTCTGGCACCCTCTATATGGAGTACGACGAGGCATCCGATGTCCTCTCCATCTCGACCACCTTTACCGGGTTGTCGGGCAACACGACGGTCGCCCACATCCACTGCTGTACCGCAGCGCCATACGCGGGCAACGCTGGCGTCGCGCTAGACTCAAGGTTCGGCCTGCCGCTGTTCAGCGTCCCGGTCGGCGTCAAAGGGGGCGCCTTCGAAAGGGCCTTCGTCATGGATTTCACGAGCTTCTACAACGCGGCGTTCCTCGCCGCCAACGGGAGCACCAGGAGTGCCCGCGACCGGTTGCTGGCCGCATTCAGCACCGGAAACGCCTACTTCAACATCCATACCTCAACGTTCGGCGGTGGCGAGATCCGCGCCTGGATAGCCCCGGTCCCCGAACCCGGCACCTGGACGCTGATGGCGCTTGGTCCGCTGGCTGTGGCCGCGGCCTCCCGGCGCCGCCCTCTTCGCCGTGTTGGGGCAAGACAGCCAGCTTTTTGCAAGGCGGCCAGGATCGGTGCTTCGGGGGGGCAGCCGGAACCCAGGTCTGTTCAACTTCTCTCTAGGCACCGACGTGTGACCCCCTCGGGTAATCACCCCTCTCCAACTCCATCACCCCCATGACTCGTCTCCGCACCGAAGCGTGGTTGTTGCGTGGCATCAGCAGCCTGCCCGGCGAACTTCGGCTGGCCTCAGGCAAGCTCTCGTTCACCAGTGCGAGGACGGGAAGCACGTGGCCCTTCCAGCTTCGAAAGCTCGGCGTGGTGCTGGCACAGCCGGGATTGGCGAAGGCTGTGGAGGAAGGCAAGCCGTTCCAGTTTTTTGTATGGCCCGCCCGCGACGTCGAGGTCGTGGTTCCTTGGTACTACTTCGGCGGCGGCATGAAGCTCAGGTACCAAGGCATTGAGCTGCGCTTCAGCTTTGGGCGCCCCGCGTCGAGTCGCCAGGGCCTGGCCAGCGCAGCTGCCGACCTCAAGGAAGTCGGTGCCATGCGCGGCCGTGGCAGGCTTTGGGCGGAGGCACTCGCCAAGGCCACCGCGCGCAACACCGATGACGCCTGAGACCCAGGGAGCCTCTGCATCGCCTGCGCGGATCGCGTTGCTCTCGGAATCGATCGGTGTCCACCGGACGAGGATTGCACGACTCAAACGCCATGACCTCGCTCTACAAGAAACTCAATCTGACGACGCAGTCCGTCCTTCACGTGCTCGAGAAATGAGTGCTTCAGCGGCTGGGCGCCCTACGCCCGGCCCGTGGTCATGGCTGGCGGGGCTTATGCCACCTGCCTGTCGCATCGGGGCATACCCCCGCATCCTGGTGGCGCGCTGCTCTGATGAACGCTGACGTGGATTCACTGGATCGCTTCATCCAGGCTCAGCGGCCTGACTATGCGACCGCTCTTGCAGAGCTTCGGTCGTGCCGGGGGAGCCCTGCTTCGAGAAGGCGATCGAAGTGTTCCATGACCGGCGGCGTGATCCCGAGACGATCGAGCTGTTGCAGCATGGGTTGGGGGAGGACTGAGCCTGCGAGCGTGCTGACTCGCCATGGCAGGTGTCGCGAAGTGTTTTCGGGTTCGGTGGTTCGAAGGGAGTGGCTCCGATGGACACGTTTTCTTTCATCCATCGCTTTCGGGGCCATGGGCCGCCTCTCGGGCCGATGGCCCGCGGCGGCAGGGCCGCGTGGAGTACCAACAAGGGGAGGGCCCCTTGTATATCCCCCCGTGCATGCGCCACCGACAGTGGGCATGTGCCACGCGTTCTTGTAGGAAGCGGCCCATGGCCGCGAAAGCGTTTGTTCCGGTCGAAGCGCTTCCTCGCATTCACCGCTTTCGCGGCCATGGGCCGCTCCTACAGGGGCCACGGCGCCCCCCGATACTTTGGTCTGATTGTCCGCAACGCCGTTCGCATGCAAGCTCCGGATGGCATGCGGTGCCTGCGAAGGCATCGGGGCGCCCTGGCGCTGGCATTGACGGTGTCCGATCTAGCCATCGGGCAATCCGCGGTCCCCGCGCACAGAACGCGGAGGCCCCACACAACAAGAGACCTGTCCGCATGAGCGACCACCACCGCCCGCGCCCTGCTGCGCGCAGGCCATCCCCTGGCCTGCCGAAGCTGTTCCGCAAGGCTGCCCTGATCGCCGCCATCGCCGCCGCACTGCCCGTCTTCCAGGCGCAGGCGGTCGACCTCTTCTGGGACGCCAATACCTTCGGGGCGGGCATCGGTGGCAGCGGCACCTGGAGTCTTGTCGACCGCAACTGGGCCGACAGCGCGGCTGGTATTCGTCTTGTCAGCCTCAGTCCGCTGCTGACGACCGGCCGCGCGTGGAACAACGCCTTCATCGACAGGGCCGTGTTCGACGGCGTCGCGGGTGACGTATCGGTCGCATCGGGCATCCTCGCGGGCGGCCTCGATTTCCGGGTGAACGGCTATCGCCTGACCGGCAGCACGATCAGTATCGGCAACCCCTTCTCGCGGACGCGGGGTGCCGTGCGTGTCGCGAGCAGCGCGACGGCCGAGATCGCAGCGCCCTTGGTCGGCCTGGCCAGCGACGTTGCTCGCCCCTACACCGTCGAAGGGGGCGGCACCCTCGTGCTGTCCGCGCCCTCGCGTCAGACGTCGACCATCACGGTGCGGTCGTCGACGCTCCGTGCCGGCAGCGAGGACGTCCTCGGCGGGGCGAGCGTGACGCTGGCCGATGCGCCCGCCCGCCTGGACCTCGGCGGCCGGCCCAAGGTCAATGTCGGCGCGTTCGTGAGCAACGATGCCGTTCTCGCCCTCGGCGACACGCAACTCACCATCACGAACGCCGTGCCGAGCCCCCTCGTGAGCGTGCTCCCCTCGGGGGTGACCGGCAGCTCCGCGAGCGGCATCACCGTTCAGGGCACGACCGGGAACCAGGTGAGGTTCGGGCGCTTCGGCGAGGTCGGCGTCCCGACGTCGTCCTCGATCGGCTTCCTGCACGTGAGGGGGGGCCGGGCCTCGTTCAACCAGGCGTCCTTCACCCTCCGCTCCACCGCGCCCGGGATCACTGCGCCCCTGCTGGTGGAGGGCGGCGCCTCCCTCGACGCCTTGCTGGCGGATCTCACCGTGACGGGCCAGGCGCTTCTGCGCGGGGGCAGCAGCCTGGCCATGTCGCAGGCGGCTCTGTCGGTCGGGCGCGATGCTGCCGTGCCGGGCAGCTTTGCGCTGCTCGCCATCGGCACCGAGGGCGGCGGCTTCAACATCGCGCAGGCTGCGGGTGAGAGCGGGTTGCTGGCCTCGGCGGACGTGATCCGCCTCGGCGGCATCGTGAACGGCCAGGTGACCAACGGTGTGATGGTCGCCACGCAGGGCGGCCAGCTGCGTGCCCCCATCCTTTCCCTCGGGTCCGGCGAGTCGTTGGTCCAGCTCCTGACCAACACCACGGGCCGCTTCCACCGCTTCGACGGCCGGGCGGCGGGCAGCGTGGGTGGCCAGCTCTTCATCTCGGGCGCCGAGTTCGTGATCGGCGACGAGAGGCTCGTCTCTGCGCTCGACACGGGGCCGTCCACGTTCAACGGCATTCTGAGCGGTGGCAGCGGGACTTTCCGGAAGGTCGGATCGGACACCACGTTCCTCACGAATGGCGACAGCACTTTCGCTGGGCGGGTGCGCATCGACAGCGGCACGCTCGAGGTTGCCCCCGGCACACTGAAGAATGCCGTGCTCGACATCGCCCCGGGCGGCACCCTGCGGGTGCCGCTCGCGAGTGCGGCCACGCGGGTGTCCATCGGCGCGCTCGACGGCACCTTCGACCTGTCCCTGAGCGGCACCACGCTCCTGATGGGCGGTGGCGACCATGACGCCACGTGGCGCGGTCGCGTCCAGTCCGGCACGGTCGGCCTGCGTCGCGAGACGGGCACCGGCATCCAGACGATCGTCGGCGGCACCGTCGACGCGCCGTTCGTCGCGCCGTTTCTGTCGACGAGCGCGGGCACCTTCCGTCTCGACGGCGGCCACTTCCGCTTTACCAACAACACGCTCGCCGTCGTCAACACGACATCGCTCTTCTCGCAGCCGGCGGGCCTGATCGAGATCACCGGTGGTGCCGTCGTCGAAGCCGGCACCGGCGCGCGCATCCACGACGCCGGCCGCATCGTCGTCACGGGTGCCGGCACACGACTCTCGCTTTTCCCCGGCACCGGGCAGGCCGACAGCCAGTTCCTGGTGGGGCCGTTCGGGGGCGGCACACTGACGGTGACCGACGGGGCGTCCGTGGATGCCACCTTCTTCCTGCTCGGCAGCACGGGGCAGGCCACGCCGAAGAGCGAGATCGTCGTTTCGAACGGCGGCGTGCTGAAGGCGCGCAACATCCTCTTCGACGGGCCCGAGTCGCGGCTCACGGTGGACGGCGGCAGCGTCTTCTCGCATTTCGTCTTCGCGCGGAGCCCCTCGACGTTCAAGGGCGGAATCTTCCTGAGCGACCGCGACGCGGACTCGCCTGCGCTCACGCTCGGCAAGGGCTTCGACGGCATCGACTTCGGCAACGAGTTCAGCTTCGACGGGCGCATCGCCGACGCCGCGAGCGGCCCCGGTTCGATCCGCAAGGTCGGCAACGGCATTCTCGCGATCACGACGCCGCTCGAGATCACCGGTCGTCTGATCGTCGATGGCGGTCAGGTGCGGTCGACGCAGGCGGGGTCGCTGGCCTCGGTCGTCGCGCGGTTGAACACCGACGACGCACTGCTCTACGCGCAGGCGCTGGTGAACAACGGGGTCGTGATCGGCGGCCTCGAAGGCTCGGGGAATCTCGGGCTTGCCAACGGCGCCGTGAACCTCGGCCATGCGACCGACTCGACGTGGCGCGGACGCATCACCTCGGGCAGTGTCGGCATCGTGCGGAAGCCGGGCGCGGGGATCCAGACATTCGTCGGCGGTGCGGAGGACGCCCAGTTCGTCGCGCCGTTCCTGTCGGTGTCCATCGGGACCGTGCGCCTCGCGGGCGGCCACTTCCACTTCACGAACCAGATCCTGGCGCCCCGAGCAGATGCCTCCCTGTTTGCCGAGTTCACGGGCCTGATCGACATCACCGACGGCGCGGACGTGCGTGCCGGGAGCGGCGTCCGGATCCACAACGGCGCCCGCATCCTCGTGCGGGGGGAGGGCACGCGTCTCACCGTCGAGAGCGCGGTGGGCGACCCGACGGTCTTCGTCGGCGCCTTCGGTGGCGGGACGCTCGAGATCACCGACGGCGCGAAGGCCACCGCGCGCATCCTGGAGCTGGGCAACCGGAACGAACCGGACGGCGTCAGCCGTCTCGTCGTCACGGACGGTGCGTCGCTCGTCACCGACGTGCGCTTCGCCGGACTCAGCCACGGGATCCTGTTCTCGGGCGGGCGTTCGTCGCTCACCGTCGACCGCGCGACGGTCCGGGTGCAGCGCCTGTTCAACGAAGCCGGCGCGGAGGCCGGGGCGTCGGTGCTCCTCAGTGACGATCCGCTCCTCGGGCCTGCACTGACACTCGGCGAAGGGGCCAGCTTCTTTTCGCGGTCCGGGTTCTCGGGCCGCATTGCCGATGCGGCCGGCGGACCGGGCTCGATCCGCAAGGTCGGCCTGGACCAGATCACGTTCGGGCGACCCCTCGAGATCACCGGGCGGGTCATCGTCGACGCCGGCAGCTTGCAGGTCGTCTCCGGCGACGCATTCGCGAGCGTGCTCGTCCAGCTGAACACCGACAACGGCGTGGATTTCGCGGCCCCTGCGTCAGTGACCCAATACCGAGTGGCCGGTCTGGAAGGCACCGGCACGCTCGGCCTGGCCGACGACACGATGGTCTTCGGCGGCGACGCGCGCGACGCCACGTGGCGCGGACGCTTCACGTCCGGCACCGTGGGCCTGCGTCGCGATAGCGGCACCGGCACGCAGACCTTCGTGGGCGGCACCGCGGACGCCCCGTTCGTCGCACCGTTCCTGTCGACGAGCGCCGGCGGCTTCCGACTCGATGGCGGGCACTTCCGCTTCACCAACAACACGCTTGGCGCCGTCGCCACGACGTCGCTCTTCGCCGAACTGCAGGGGCGTATCGAGATCGCCGGTGGTGCGATCGTCGAGGCTGGCAGCGGCGCCCGCATCCACAACAACGGCAGCATCCTCGTGACGGGTGCCGGCACGCGCCTGTCGCTCTTCCCCGGTCCGGGGCAGACCGTCAGCCAGTTCCAGGTGGGGCAGTTCGGCGGCGGCACGCTGACGGTGACCGACGGGGCGTCGGCGGAAGCGGATTTCTTCTTGCTCGGCAACACGGCGCAGGCCATGCCGAGGAGCGAGATCGTCGTCTCGGGGGGCGGCGTGCTGAAGGCCCGCAACATCCAGTTCGAGGACCCGAACGGCGTACTCACTGTCGACCGGGGAAGCGTGCAGTCGCATTTCCTGTTCGTGCGGAATCCCTCGGCCTTCAAGGGCGGCGTGTTCCTCAGCGACCGCGACGCGGCGTCCCCCGCGCTCACGCTGGGCAAGGGCTTCGACGGCATCGACTTCGGCAACGAGTTCAGCTTCGACGGGCGCATTGCGGATGCGGCGAGCGGCCCCGGATCGATCCGCAAGCTAGGCACGGGGACGCTGGCACTCGCGCGTCCGCTCGAGATCACCGGTCGGATGATCGTCGACGGCGGGAAGCTGCGGCTCGGAAGCGCCACCGACCTCGCCACGGTCACGCTCGCGGTCGGCACCGACGATGCGCTGGCTCTCGAACGGTTCACCACGTCGCAGACGTTCAGCTTCGGTGGCCTGGCGGGGGCAGTGGATCTCGACCTCGGTGCCCTTCACAGCCTCACGCTCGGCAGCCAGCCGCGCAGTGCCCGCTTCGACGGTCACCTGGCGCTCGGCGGCACACTCGCGAAGGTGGGCACAGGGACTCAGACCTTCACGGGCGGTGCCGAGGCGGCCCACCTCATCGTGAACGACGGTAACCTCATCCTGCAGGCCGGGAGTTACGTGCTTGTCGGCTCCACGAATGGTGGCGTTTCGCCATCGCCGGCGACGAGCACGACCGGCCACCTGAGCATGACCGGCGCCGTGTCGCTCGACGTGCGTACCGGGGCCACGGCGACGGCGTCGGGAGGCATCTTCGTCGATGCTGGCGCGCACATCACGGTTGCCGCTGGCGGTAGGCTCCAGGCCGAGGCCGTGGTGCTGGACTTCGGCAACCTCACCAACAACGGCACGCTGTCGGGGCAGCTCGTCGTCGAGGACGGCGGCGTCGCGAAAGGCGGAGGGACGTTCGATGCGATCACCGTGAATGCTGGCGGCACGTTCGCCCCCGGCAATTCACCAGGGGTTGCTCACACCGGTTCGGTGACGATCAACCCGGGCGCGCGCTTCGAGGTGGAAGTGGCTGATGCGACGGGTGAGGCCGGCGTCGGTTTCGATCTCTGGGAGGTCGACGGCATCGTCGACCTCGACGCCGGCACCACCGGCGACGACCGCTTCGTGATCGCGCTCGTCTCGCTCGATGCGGGCAACACGCCAGGACTCGCGCGCAACTTCGACGCCGGTCAACAGTTCTCCTGGACGGTGATGCGCGCGGAAGAGGTGCGCGGCTTCGATCCGACGGAGGTGCGGCTCGACGCGAGCGGCTTCGCGAACCCCCGCAACGGCGCGTTCGCCGTGGCGCTCGACACGAGCGGCGAGCGCGCGGAACTCCGGATCATTTACCAGCCCGTGCCGGAGCCCGGCACGAACGCGATGATCGTGTGCGGGCTCGCGGCGCTGCTCGGGTGGCGGCGTCGCGTGGGCCGGAAGGCGTAGCCGCAGGTCGTACCAACAAGGGGAGGGGCCCCTTGTATATCCCCCGTGGTGCGCTGTCCGTGTTCGGAATGGCCAACGCTTCTGTAGGAGCGGCCCATGGCCGCGAAAGCGCCGGTTTCGGTTGATGCGTCGAGGCGGCATCGATCGCTTGCCCCTCACCCCAACCCTCTCCCCGCAGGGCGGGGCGAGGGAGGAGGAAAGGAGGATCTGGGTGCTGTTGCAGGCGCGGGCCATGCCCGCGAAAGCGCCGGTTCCGGTTGAAGCGCTTCCTTGCATCGACCTTTCGCGACCGCGATCGGGGCCATGGGCCCCTCCTACAAGGGAGATGATGGCGTGATCAGCCCCGGGAGCGTGCCGAGCTGTTGTAGGAGCGCGCCGTTGTCGAGAAGGTGCATGCTCGGAAAGGAAAAGCACAACACCCGATGCCAGCCGTCCCACTGCACCCACATCACGTCCGCCCTCCCGATCCACTTCCATCGACGTAGGCCAGCAGGATCATGATGACGGCGACGACGAACAGGACGTGGATGATCCCACCCATCACCGTGGAGGTGACGAGGCCGAGCAGCCACAGGATCAGCAGGACGATGGCGATGGCTTCGAACAAGGGAGGCTCCTGCGTGGAGATGTGCCGGGGGCGGATGTTCCTTGTAGTGCCGCCGCGCGCGCGGGTCTGTACGCTCTCGCACATCGAGCGCGCCATCGTGGCGCGTGCCCGTCGATCTTTCACCGTTCCTCGTTGACGCATCATGAAAACTTCGCTTCGATTCTTGATCGGCATCCTCCTGGCCTCGTGGGTCGGCGTCTGCGCATCGGCCCAGGAAGCGCCGGAGACCAGCCTCGATCGGCTGGCGAGCCTGCACGACATGCGTCTTCCCGATGCCTGGACCACGCTGTACGTGCGCCAGAAGATCCTGGAGCGCGTGCGCCGCCACCTGGAGGACGCCGGTCGCGAGGAGCGGCTGGGTCCGGAATGGACCCGGACCACGCCCGAATGGCAGGAGGCCGAACGGGAGCTGAGCGACGTCATGTGGGCGAGTGCGAAGGCAGAGCTTCCGGACGCCGCGTGGTTCCAGTCCCGCTGGCGTCGTGCCACGCGCGAAGTCTTGAACGATCAGGAACTCGACGCGCTCGCGCAGCAGTTGGCGTCGGCTCCCGGACCCCACCTCGCAGCGACCATGGACTGGACCATCGCGGAACTGGTCATGACGCGGCTGACGTTCACGGACCGCGTGCGGATGAACTTCCCCGGGACGGAGCAGGAGGCTGCCGCGATTCAATCGGTGGTGCAGGGCAAGCAGGACGCCATGGCGTTCGACTACGGGCCCTATCCCTGGGCGGCGCTGTTCGCGTGGCACGATCCCGGGCGGAAGTATTTCCGCGACGTGGGGTTTCGCATCGTCACCGATTTGAATGCGCGCATGGACGCCGGCCGCGCCGCAGGTCAGGCCGCCTTCGATCGCGAAGCAGGTCGGGTGGAACCGTACATCGAGGCGTTCCGGCGCAGGATTGGTAGCGGGCGCAGGTAATGCGGTGGTGTGTGGAGTACAAGCGGGGGAAGAATCGCTGCCATCACCGCTGATGACATCGATTCGAGAGAACACGCCGGCTATTGCCACAATCGACAAGCACCATGACCGAATACACGTCCGAACACTGGGAACCGTACTTCGATGAGGACGAAGCGAAGGCGATCATCGGCAAGCGCGTCCTCGTCGGTGTCACCCGTCGGAGTCGTGACGATGAGGTGACCGGGCTCGAGCAGTTTCACGGCGAGGTCGTTCGCGCCACTCGCGAGGGAGGCATCATCCTTCGATCGAATGAGGCGGGTGAGGAGCGCTGGATTCCACCGGACCTGTCACGCCTGGAACCGGCGGCGCCCGGGCACTACAAGCTCAAGGGGACGGGGGAGGTGGTCGTGGACCCCGACTTCCTGTCCACGTGGACGGTATACCCGCCGGATCAGACAGAGGAATGAAGGCCGCGACCTGTCTATCCGTTCGTTGACAACCGAGGTGCGGAGGTCGATTGGCCTGACGGACGCTTTCAATGCCAGAATCGTCCATCCCGCGTTGGGCGCGGTGCTAATGAACCGCGCTACCCGGATGTGGGAGCCCGACAGCATGTGGCCGCGTGCATTGGTGTCTGGCCGTAATGCCGCCAACCGGATTTCTCATTCGTGTTCGGAATCATCGAAAAGACCCCAAAAGGAATGCAACATGACACATGCCACAGAGCAGGAAGCTTTCTGATCCGGCGATTTCGGAAACGAATACGTCGATCGCAACAGGGGGGCGACGTGGGTTGCCTCGAACGTTGCTCTTTTCAGCAAAGTCTTCAGCCGAACCAACAACGTCAAGAAGGTGCTGGAGCTTGGTTCGAACATCGGCCTGAATTTGATGGCGCTCCGCCAACTGCTACCCGATGCCAGGCTCTCGGCTGTTGAGATCAACAGGAAAGCGGCGGCAGAGCTGCAACTGAACGTCCCGGATGTCGATCTCCATTTGGACTCGATCCTCGACTTTCAGCCGGATGCCGAAACTTGGGATCTGGTGTTCACCAAGGGGGTCCTTATCCACATCAATCCGGACAGACTGCCGTCTGTGTATTCGCTCATGCATCGCGCAGCCTCGCGCTACTTGCTTGTTGCTGAATACTACAATCCGAAGCCGAGCGAGATATCTTATCGAGGCCACGCAGGGAAGCTCTTCAAACGGGATTTCGCCGGCGAGATTCTCGATATGTTTCCTGACCTGTCGCTGGTGGATTACGGGTTCATCTACCACCGGGACGCATGTTTTCCGCAGGACGACATGACATGGTTTCTCATGGAGAAGCGTTGATGTGAATGCGCAGACTCCATGGTCATGTAACAGTGCCGTCGGGCGGTGGTGAATGCAGTGGCGGGGGCGGGGAAAACGGTCGTTCCGGTTGAGGCGCTTCCTGGCATCCATCGCTTTCGGGGCGATGGGCCCCTCCTACAAGACCGTCGCTTCGATCGCGATCGACGGCGTGTGGCGACGGCGCCCCATGCCGCGCGACGGACAGATTGTGCTCGCCGATCCCCGCCCGTAGCTCAATGACCGCACGTATGACGCATGCGGCGATGACCCCCCGCCGCGTTCCGGTTTCATGGAAGGATCCCCCCACCGTGCCCTCCGCCGTACACGATCATTCCCGTTGGCCCGTCGGCGATCAGCTCGGTGCCGGCAACCACCTGACCCCAGCCAAGCGCCTCGAAGCCCTCGCGCTCGTTCGCGAAGGGCGGCTCTTCGATCTCGGGCACGTCATCGAGATCGGTGCGCCGCGGTTCGAGCCCGTGCAGACGCCGTACCTGCTCCTCGGTGCGCCGAACTGGCAGGGCGGGATCCGGCGGCGGCGTCTCGCCGGGGCGACGAACGATGCCGGTGCCAATCTCGAACGCATCGAGATGACCACGCACGTCGGGACGCACATCGATGCGCTCGGGCACTTCACCATCGGGGCCGAGATGTACGGTGGTCGCGACGCCAATGAGGTCGTGACCGACTTCGGCCTGGAGCAGCTCGGCATCGAGCAGGCGCCGGCGATCGTGTCGCGTGGGCTGATGGTCGATCTCGCGGGGCTCGATGGCGGGGCGCATCTCGACGCGGGGCGGGCGATCGGTCCCGATGACATCGAGACTGCCCTCGCGGCGCGGAAGCTCGCGATCCGGCCGGGCGACATCGTGCTCATCCACACCGGCTGGGGTCGCTTCTACATGAAGGACAACCCGCGGTATCTCTCCGGCGAGCCGGGGATCAACCTGGCGGCGGCACGGTGGCTGACAGCGCAGGGCGTCACGGCGATCGGTGTCGACAACATGGCCGTCGAGGTGCTGCCCGGCGAGAACGATCCCGAGGTGAAGATGCCCGTGCACCAGCACTGCCTCGTGGAAGCGGGCGTCTACCTCATCGAGAATCTGCTGCTCACGCCGCTCGTGGCGGCGGGCATCGCAGAGTTCTGCTTCATCCTGCTCCCGGTGAAGTTCAAGGGCGCGACGGGATCGCCGGCGCGGCCCATCGCGATGGTGTGATCGTGCATCCGTCCGCAGAGGGCATGACACATCGGCGCGGATCGATGTCGGCGTGCGGCTTAGTTGCGGTCCGGTAGGCGGAGCCCGACATGCGCATCGCTCTCGTCGGCGTTGCCGGTCTCTTCTGCTTCGCGTTGTATGCGATCTGGGACGAGCCTACGCCAGCGGAGCGCGCGCTCGCTGCCAAGGTGTCGACGGTGATCGCGGCGCACTACGGCAACCTGCCGCCCCACAACAACTCAGTGCCCGCGCCCGGTGGCAAGACCTACGAGTTCCGGCCAGCGCGCCATGGGCTGGTCGTCTTAGTCACGTACGGCATGACGAGCGATACCGAGCGGGAGAAGGTGCGAGTCGCCACGCGCAAGGCGTTCATCGACGTCCCGGCGCTGGAGGCCGTGTCGCTGGAGTCGTACGAAGCCCACCTGACCTCCGGGAAGGCGCGGTTCAGTGCCCGGGAGACCGTGCTGCGGCAGGACGTCGTTTCCAAGGCGGCCACGGGAGGGACGACGATGCCATCCCGGGAAGGCGTCACCGCAGTCCCAGTGCCGGTAGCGGCACGATGACTAAGGAACCGCTCTACCGTCGGGTGAACACGAAGGCGCGCGGCGTCCGCCACAACGTCGGCGGCGACTATCGTCACGAGCGGAACACCAAGGCGGCGGGCGAATCGGAGGCCCCGCGCCAGTCGATGCACGGCAAGGTCCACCGCGGTCTGGACTACACACCGCTCTTCCGATTCCTGCTGTCCAAGGTCGGCAAGGCATGGGACGACGTTCACGCGGAGGCTGTCACGCGACTCGACAAGCCCGATCCGATCTTCTGGCTCGTCGCGCTTCCGGGTCAGGACCGCAACGACTACGTGCGAGTGGGCGAGTCGTCGTACTACAGCGGGCTTTACGTCGACGATGCGGGGGTTCTGCAACTCGTGGATGCATCGCTGGGACCGGCCAGCCTCACGCCCTCATGTGGCTGCTGCACGCACACCTTCAACGGGGTGCGATTCACGCAGCCCTTCGGCGAGGCTGCTGCGCCGCCGCGCGACCCGGACATGGAGATGCCTCGATGACGATCCCCGGCGACTGGTTCCTCTGGGCCGCGCTCTCGGCCTGCTTCGCCGCGCTGACCGCCATCTTCGCGAAGGTCGGCATCCAGGGCGTCGACTCCGATTTCGCGACGCTCGTGCGCACGGTCATCATCGTCTTCGTCCTGACGGCATTCGTCTTGGGTACGGGCAAGTGGAGCGATCCGCGCGGCCTGTCGTCCAGGACGTGGCTCTTTCTCTCGCTCTCGGCGCTCGCGACGGGCGCATCGTGGGTCTGCTACTTCCGTGCGCTGCAGCTGGGGGACGCATCGAAGGTCGCACCGGTCGACAAGTTCAGCCTGGTGCTCGTGGCGGTGTTTGCGTATCTCTTCCTGGGCGAGCGTCCGGCACCGAAGGACTGGCTCGGCATCGCCCTCGTGGCGGGTGGCGTGCTGATGCTGGCGTTCAGGCGGTGAGGCGCCTGGCGCGACAGGCGATCCAGATTCATGATCCACGGCGGCAGTCCCGACCTACCGGAGTTCACATGATGGCTGTCATCAATCGCTTCATCCTCGCGATCCTTCTCGTCGCCACCGCACCGGTCGACGCCGGCGATCGCTTCGACGTCGTCGGAGGCATCGGCTTCAACTGGTCGCGGCCGAAACAGGCCCGATGCAGCGTGGTGAAGGCGGACGACGTGAAGGATCTCGCGTCGTGCCAGTTCGAACCGACCGGCGCGTTCAGTCTTCCGTTGGCCTACCACACGTGCCCGGCCAGGCGCGGCGGCGAGCTGATGGTGTTCAGGAACCGGAAGGAATGCCAGGAAGCGTTCGAGACCATGCAGGCGAATGCGCCGTGATGGCATGGATGGTGGTTGATCGACGGCAGGTTCTCGCAAACGTTGCGGTGCTCGCGCTCGCATCGTCTCCTGTGGCACTCGCCGCGGGCTGCGAAGACGAGCCCTTCAAGTCGGCCGTCGAGGCGCGACTCCAGGGAAAGGAGAGCAGGCTGATCTCCTGCCGCATGGTGCCGGGTGATCGACGCCTCGGCGTTGCCGTGGTGGCCGTCGAAGGATCGCGCTCCACCGACGATGTGAAGACCTACGACGTCAGTCTTCTTCTGCTCGATGCAGCCAACGGGAAGGTCAGGGCGGACGCGACGCTCGAGAACGTCTGGCAGAGCGACGCCTACAAGATAGACGGCATCGAGGTGTCAGGTGATGCCTACCCGGTCCGGCGCGGCACCACCGTGTTCGGCCTGACGGAATGGTGGAGCGGCTCGTCCCGCGTCTCGTTCTACAACATGACCAAGTTGAGTCTGTACGCACAGCGAGGCACGAAGCTCGTGCCGGTGCTCAGCGATCTCGTGACGGAGATCTATCAGGGCGAAGGCTGCGACGTGCAGACGACCCGGGCGGTCGACGTGCAGCCGGTGTCAGGGGCCGGTTACGCAAGCATTCGCGTGTCGGGGAAGCGGGAAGGCATCGCGCGGGATGGGGCGGAGTGCCCGGCAGTCGATCCGGTGGAGGCGCCCGAGGTGCTCGTGGTTCGGGATGGCAAGTACGTCGTGCCGAAGCGGCTGGGGCCGTTCGATTCGGAGTAGTGGCTTGTAGAAGGTCTCCGGTGGTCTTCCCTCGGATGGGCGCGGCTTGGTCCGATGGGTCACGGCGCAAGCTTTCTGGTGTCGATCCTATCCAAAGCTAACGGAATGGGAACTTGGACTTTGGTCGACAGCCCGCGTGGCAAGACGATGCGGCAACCGACGCCGTACCGACCAAGGTCGGCAGACGCGTCATCCGGCGGACATGCGAGGCGGCACCGCGAGCGACCGCCGACAGCTACCATCGACGCTCGCCGGAACGTCCGGCACGACGAACGAGAACTCGACGGGAGGCACGGGATGGAACTCGCAGGCAAGGTCGCGATCGTGACCGGGGGCAACGGCGGGCTGGGCCGCAGGATCTGCGATGCGCTCGCGCGCGCCGGATGTCATGTGGCGGTGGTGTATGCACGAAGCCGTGCGCCGGCGGAGGAAGTGGCTGCCGCGTTGCGCGGTCTCGGCGTGAAAAGCGACGCGTTCGCCTGCGACCTCGCGGATCCGGTCGCCGTGACGTCGATGATCGCCGCCGTCGAGCAGACGTTCGGGCGCATCGACATTCTCGTGAACGATGCGGCCTACAACAAGTGGATCCCGTTCCCGGATCTCGACGCGCTCACACTCGACGACTGGCAGACGATCCTGTCGATCAATCTCACGGGCCCGATGCTGACGACGAAGGCCGTCGCGCCGGCGATGCGGCGGCAGGGCGGTGGGCGCATCGTGAACATCTCGTCGGTCGCGGGGCTGTCACCGTCGGGGTCGTCGATCCCCTACGCGGTGTCGAAGGCGGGGCTCATCCACCTGACGAAGTGCATGGCCGTGGCGCTGGCGCCGGACATCCTTGTCAATTGCGTGGCGCCCGGCTACATCGAGGACACGCGGGCGACGTCGAACCTCGACCCTGCCTATCGCCAACGTTCACGCGACACGGCGCTATTGAAACGCGCCGCCGACAAGGACGACATCGCCGACCAGGTGGTGGCGTTCTGCCGCACGGAGAGCATCACGGGCCAGACGATCGCGATCGATGCGGGGCGGGTGTTTCATTGAGGGCGGCGCAGGTTGGGCCGAACCCCGACCTGCGTCGTCATCGCCTCACGCCGCCGCTTCTTCGACCTCCTGACCCAACGCCACGCGCATCGCATCCTCCACGCGGTCGAGGAATACGAACTCGATCTGAGCGCGCGCCTCGGCGGGGATGTCCACGAGGTCCTTCTCGTTGCGTCTCGGCAGCATCACGGTGCGGATGCCCGCGCGGAGTGCCGCGAGCGTCTTCTCCTTCACGCCGCCGATGGGCAGCACCACGCCGCGCAGCGAGATCTCGCCCGTCATCGCGATGTCCGGCCGCACCGGCATGTCGCGCAGCAGGGACGACATCGCGAGGAACATTGCCACCCCTGCGCTCGGACCGTCCTTCGGCGTCGCGCCCGCCGGCACGTGCACGTGGATGTCCCATTGCGACAGCGACTCGCCGAGGTGCGCCTTCACGAGGGTGAGCGCCGTCTGCGCGGACTCCTTCATCACGTCGCCGAGCTGCCCCGTCAGCGTGAGCTTGCCCGTGCCCGGCACCTTCGCGGCCTCGATGAAGAGGATGTCGCCGCCCACCGGTGTCCACGCAAGGCCCGTCGCGATGCCGGGCGCCGCCGTGCGCTGCGCGACCTCGTTGTCGAAGCGCTTCGGTCCGAGGATGCCGTCGAGGTCGCCGGCGTCGATCGTGACCGCCGTGGTCTCGCCTTCGGCGATCCGCATCGCCGCGCGTCTCAGCACGCTGCCGATCTCGCGTTCGAGGTTCCGCACGCCGGCTTCCCGCGTGTAGTCGCCGACGATGCCGCGGACGGCGGCCTCGGTGACGGTGGCCTGCTCCGCGGTGAGACCGTTCGCTTCCTGCTGGCGCGCGATCAGATACCGCTGCGCGATGACGACCTTCTCCTCCTCCGTGTAGCCGGGCAGCTGGATGATCTCCATGCGGTCGCGCAGCGGCCCCGGGATCGTGTCGAGCTGGTTCGCCGTCGCGATGAACATCACGCCCGACAGATCGAAGTCGACGCCGAGGTAGTTGTCACGGAAGCGCGCGTTCTGCTCGGGGTCGAGCACTTCCAGCAGCGCCGACGACGGATCGCCGTGGAAGCCGCCGGAGCCCAGCTTGTCGATCTCGTCGAGCATGAAGATCGCGTGCCGCGATCCGGCGCGCTTCAGGGCCTGGATGATCACGCCGGGCATCGCACCGACGTACGTGCGGCGATGTCCGCGGATCTCGGCTTCGTCGTGCACGCCGCCCAGTGCCACGCGCTGGAACGGGCGACCCGTGGCCTTCGCGATCGACTGGCCGAGCGACGTCTTGCCCACGCCTGGCGGGCCGACGAAGCACAGGATCGGGCTCTTGCCTGACGGGTTCAGCTTGCGAACGGCGAGGTGCTCGAGGATGCGCCGCTTGATCTTGTCGAGACCGAAGTGGTCGCCGTCGAGGGTCGTGCGTGCCTCCGCAATGTCGATCGCCTTCGGGGCATCGGCCTTCCACGGCAGTTCGGTGAGCCACTCGAGCCAGGTGCGCAGCATCGAGGCCTCGCCTGCGCCGTCGTTCATGCGCTGCAGGCGCTTCAGTTCCTTGCGGGCCTGGGCGAGCGTCTCCTCGGGCATGCCGGCGTTCTCGAGGGCTTCGCGCATCGCTTCCAGGTCGGCGGGGCCGTCCTCGTCTTCGCCCAGTTCCTTGCGGATCTGGCGCATCTGCTCGCGCAGCACGTGTTCGCGCTGGCGTTCGTCGAACTCCTGACGGGTCTTGTCGCCGATCTCCTTCGAGAGGCGCAGCACCTCGACGCGTGACCCGAGCAGCGCCAGCACCTTGTCGAGACGGCGGCGCAGGTCGAAGGTTTCGAGCAGGTCCTGCTTCTCCTCGATGCGTGCGTCGATCAGGTTCGCCACGGTGTCGGCGAGCATGGCGGGGGAGGTGAGCGACTGGACGACACCCTTCCATTCCTCGGGCGCGTTCGGGAGCAGATCGATGGCCTCGATGGCCCGCGCCTGGAGCTGGAGGAAGCGCGCCTCGATCTCCGGGCCGGTCTCGTCGGGCTGCTCGACGTAGGCGACGCGCGCCACGAGGAACGGCCAGCCTTCGAGAAACTGCAGCACGCGGAAGCGCGTCTCGCCCTGGACGATCAGGTGGTGGGGCCCTTCGTTGGCCCCCATGTGACGCACGATGCGACCGGCCGTGCCGACCCAGTGGAGGTCGTCGGCGCCGACGTCGACCCGCTCGGGGTCCTTCTGCATGAGGAACCCCACGGGGCGCTCGTTCTTCGCGGCGAACTGCGCCGCCGCCACCGAGCCGGCGCGGCCCACGGTGACGGGCGACACGAGGCCGGGGAAGAGCACGGCATTGCGCATGGGGACGAGCACGAGCGCGTCGTCCGGCAACGGCCGGAGACCGCCCGCGCCGTTGCGATCATTGGTGTTGGTGCCGCTGGGCGTCTTGCCACCGCCCGTGAGCAGTTCCTGAAGCTTGGGAAGGAAGTGCATGAATCCTGTCTCCTGGTGCCGGCCGTCCTCGGCCGTCGTCGTGGACAGGAGGTCGGGGTGGGGGACGGGGATTCAAGGGGGAGGGTCAGGCGGCTTGTCGCTCCCTCGCCCCGTTGGGCGGGGATGAGGCCGGACATGCGACAGTGCCTGCGCACTGTCGGACGCCTGCCGAATCCGAGCGGCTCAGACGCGAGGTGGAGAGGGTTGGGGCGAGGGGCCGGGGGACAGGTTTTCCCTTCAGTTCGCGCCGCCTCCGTGAAAAGCGTTGATTCCGGTGGAAGCGTTTCCTTGCATCGACCGCTTTCGGGGCCATGGGCCCCTCCTACAAGGGCATGGCCCACTCCTACAAGGTCCGCCGAAAGACCACCGACAAATTGTTCGCCGGCATCGCGATCGTGGTCGGCTCTCCGAACCCAGCTTCGCGCGCGGCGTCGCTGACCGCTTCGAGGTCGCGCACGCCCCACGACGCGTTGCGCGAGCGGAGGTCCGCGTCGAACATCGCGTTGCTCTCCGACGTGTGAGCGCCGTTGCGCCGGAACGGACCGTAGAGATAGAGCACGCCGTCCGACGGCAGCGCTGCCGCGGCACCGCGCATGAGCCCGAGCGTCGCCGCCCACGGCGCGATGTGGATCATGTTGATGCACAGGACCGCCGCGGGAGATTGCGGAAGTGACCAGTCCGGATGGGTCGCATCGAGCGCGATTGGCGGCAGGACGTTCGCAACGCCGGTGTGCGCGATCCACGCCGCGCTGCTGGCTCGGTTCACGGGATCGGGATCGCTCGGCTGGAACACGAGGTGGGGCAGATGCCGTGCGAACCACACGGCATGCTCGCCGGAGCCGCTGGCCACCTCGAGCACGCATCCTGCCTCGGGAAGAACACCGCGCAGCACGTCGAGGATCGCGCTGCGGTTGCGCTCCGTGGCGGGCGCGAAGCGACGCGCGTCGGGGATCGGCACGGTGCTATGCAGGGGATCCCTGTCCGAGGGCCGCCACCGCCTGGCGGTAGATCTCGCCGGCTTCCGTGGCGTTGGTCACCGTCGTGTGGAGGTCCCGCAGCAGCCCGTTCTGGATGCCGTAGATCCAGCCATGCACGGCGAGGGGCTGGCTGCGCTCCCACGCGTCGAGCGCGATCGTCGTCTGGCAGACGTTCGCCACCTGCTCGATGACGTTCAGCTCGCCGAGACGGTCGCAGGCGGCCGGGTCGCCCTCGACATCATCCAGGTGGTGCTGATGCTTGCCGCGGACATCCTGGATGTGACGCAGCCAGTTGTCGCTGAGGCCGATACGGTCGCGGCGCAGGGCGGCCTGCACGCCGCTGCAGCCGTAGTGCCCGCACACGATGATGTGGCGCACCTTCAGCACGTCGACCGCGAACTGCATCACCGAGAGGCAGTTGAGATCCGTGTGGACGACGAGGTTGGCGATGTTGCGGTGGACGAACAGCTCACCGGGCGGCAGCCCGACGATCTGGTTGGCCGGCACGCGGCTGTCGGAGCAGCCGATCCAGAGGTACTCGGGCGACTGCTGCCGCGAGAGCGACGAGAAGAAGCCGGGATCGTGGCGGCGGATGTCTTCGGACCACTGGCGGTTCTTCTCGAAGAGATGGCCGAGGTTTCGCATGGGGGAGGTTGTGCTCGCAGCCGTGCCGGGCACGGCATTGCGAACGACCCTTTTTCGAATGGGGTGGAGCGCCGATCATACGGGTCCCCCGACCGGCGTGTCACGGCGTGCGGCATGCCGGTGCGCGCCGAGCCCGGATGGTGCAGTGACCTTACGGCTGAAGGCTGTGGTAGTAGGCCGCGAGGTCTTCGATGTCCTGGTCGCTCAGTGCCATCACGTTGGGCGTCATGATCCCCGCCATCGACCCCTTCCGGTCGCCGTTGCGATATGCCTTCAGCGAGTAGACGAGGTACTGCACGTTCTGGCCGGCGAGCTTCGGGTACATCGACAGCTGCGCCTTGCCGTCCGCGCCGTGGCAGATCGAGCACGTGACGGTCTTGGCCTTGCCGGCTTCCGGATCGCCGGCGGCGTGGACCGGAATCGCTGCGCAGGCGAAGAGGGCGATGAGGGTTCGAATCATGACTTGCGGCTCCGTTCCAGGGGGATTCAGGTGACCTGCAGGATGGCCATCATTCCGCGGTCGCTGTGTTCCGTGAAATGACAGTGGTACAGGGTGCGTCCGACGTGTTCGGTGAAGTGGATGCCGATGCGCACGGTGGCACCTTCGCGGACATTGAACATGTCGTGCTGCGCGGCATAGGCCGGCGGCCGGCCGTCGACATCGAGGACCTCGTAGTGCCACGTGTGCAGATGGAAGGGATGATCCATCACATCGACGTTGCGAAGGCGCCAGATCTCGCGGGTGCCGCGGGCCGTGCGGATGTCCACGCGGTTTGGGTCCATGAACTTCGAGCAGATGTTGAAGAGCGACAGCACGACGTTGCGCTCGACCGTCGCCAGCTCGGGTCGGAAGCGTTCGAAGCTCACGAGCTGTGAAGGCAGCCGGATGGGCGTCGGCGTCGTCGGCGGCAGCAGCGTCGCGATCGGCTGCGGGGCGGTGAACGCCATGCCTCTGCGGGCGGTCGGCAGGTAGATCAGCTGCAGCGGCTCCGTGCCGTCCAGTGCGACGAGGACCTCGGCGCGGCCGCCCGGCACCAGCAGGAGTTCCTGCACGTCCTGCGCGCGTTCGAGGTAGCGTCCGTCGTGCGCGATCACGTGGAACGGCCGGTCATCGCCGAGCCGCAGACGCCAGTACCGCGCGTTCGACGCGTTGACGAACCGCAGGCGTTGCAGTGAACGCCGCGCGCGCCACACGGGCCGCTGGACACCGTTCACCAGCATCCAGTCGCCTTCCTTGCCCACGGACCATTCGGTCGTGCGATGCGGCTGGATCCGATCGCCTTCCAGCGTGACGTCCTTCAGCACGAGCAGCCGGTCGTCGGCATCGAGATCGTTCTCGAAGTCGCGCGGCCCCTCGACGAGGATCGGCCCGGCGAGGCCCGCGAACATGTCCCGCGCCGTCGCGCCGTGGATGTGCGGGTGGTACCAGTGGACCCCCGCATTGCCGGGCGGGACGACGAACTCGTACTCGAAGGACTCCCCGGCCGGCACCTGGATCCAGATGTTGTCGGCGCGGCCCGTCGGCGGGATCGACAGGCCGTGGAAGTGCAGGTTGGAGGTGTGGTCCAGCCGGTTCTCGAAGGTGAGTCGAAGGGTCTCGCCCTCGCGCAGCCGCAGGAGCGGCCCGGGGTAGACGCCGTTGTAGGCGATGGTCGTGACCGTACGCCCGTTGATCTGCACCTGTCCCGGCGCAGCAACGATCCGGCCGACCGCCAGACCGGGCTCGCTGCGGTCGAGGGCGACCTCGGGCAGGGCAGGCAGGTCGGGCGTCTGCCCGATCGCGAGGTTCAGCCGGCTGCCGACGGCGGGAAGGGCAAGGAGCCCAGCGGCCTGCAGGAAGCGGCGACGCGGCAGCGCGATGCCGGCGGGAAGACGGCGGTCGGTCATCGGCGGATGTCCGCCGGACGCGGAGGCAGGGCACGGTGCTTCACGGTGTCTCGATACGAATCAGTAGCGGCCAGGATCGGTGCTGAACGCGAAGATCTCGGAGGAGGCCACGACACCTTGCCGCACGAGGCCGTCGACGACCTCCCGCCGGCGATCGATGACGCTCTCCAGGCGGTGCGTTCGCGCCACCGCCACCTCGGCCTCGGTGTAGGGCATGAACGTCGCCGGAAGTTCCGCGCCGCTGTACTCGTGCAGCAGCCAGTTGAGCAGTGCGGCGAGTCGTGCATCGGAGAGGTGGGCCTGCAATACGTTCGGCACCTGCACGAGATAGGCGCGGCCCTCGGGCGAGTGCGTGAAGAGGCCCACACGGCCCTTCAGTCGCGGCACCTCGACGACGGACTCGCCGAGATGACCGTGGCAACCCTGGCAATGGCGCGAGTAGTCCTCTGCCGCACCGGTGACCTTGGGGAGCACCGTCCCGTTGCGCCGCACGAGGACGTCGGGGACCGTCCGTGGGTCGACCGTTTCCTGCGCAGCCTCGGTGCGCTGTGCAACCTGCGCTTCGGACGCCGAGACTGCGGCGCCGGAAAAGAAAATGGCCAGCAGAGCGCTGGCCATCGAGCGGGTCATCGACCGTGCCTCACATCGCGCCTCGCATGCTGTCTCGAGACATGCGCAATCAAACCTGGCCGACGATCGCCGCGCTGGAGCAGTGGTAGATCATCGAGCTGCCGCCGAAGCACCAGATGATGTCGTTGTTCAGCTGCGGGCGGTAGGAAGGCATCTCGCCGGCCGTCCCCAGGCAGCTGCACTGCGCGCAGGAATCCTTGCCGCAGCAGTCGCGGTAGGCGATCAGGTACATCTTGCCGTCGTCGGGGTTCAGGCAGCTGCCGACCCAGGACGTGGGGGACGGGGTCGAACCCGGCGGGCAGGTGGCGGGGCCGCCACCGCAGCAGGAGCAGAGGTAGCCGTCGCTCGAACAGTAGCGCCAGTAGTTGCAGGCCTTGGGATCGGTGGTCTGCGCGCCGACGCGCTTCGCCCATTCGACGCCGGGATCCTCGGCAGCCTGCGCCTTGCGCGCCACGGGCAGCACGGGGAGCACTGTCGCGCCGGCCAGCGCAGCGCCGAGCGTCGCGACGAAGTTCCGCCGGGACATCTTCTGGGCAGTCCTGCGGCTCATGCGCTCGAACAGCTTGTCGATCACCTGCATCACCATGACCCGTTCTCCTGTGCTTGTCGTGCTCTCGGCCGCCGTGTCCGTCGGCCCGTCAGATGTTGCTGCGGCGCGTGTCGTTCAGCCGCGGTTCGCCTTCAGGCGGCTTCCTTGGGAGCGACTGCGTCGTCCTTCACGTAGCTGCGCGCCTTCAGATACGCCTGAATGGAGCCGTAACCCGTCTCCTTCGCAATGGCGAGGCTCTCGAGGTGTTCGCGGCTGTTGACGAGCCCCTTCGCGCGGATCACGCCATCCTCGTCCACCAGGATCGCGTAGGGCAGCTTGCCCACCTGGAACGCCATGCCCACCTGCGGCGAGTTCACGTACGGAATGCCCTGCAGCTCGTATTTGGCGATCATCGCGCGCTGCTCGGCGACATCGCCGTCGCCCACGATCACCACGTCGAGGCGCTCGCCCGCCGCGAACGAGCGCGCGATCGGCAGGAGCTTCTTGCAGATCGGGCAGCTGGGCGAGACGAAGAGGAGGAGTCGGCTCTTGCTGCCGCCGGTCGCACCGCCGATCTGGACGAGGCCGCCGTCGAGCCCGGCGATCTTCATGTCGGGGGCCATCTCGCCGACGTCGGGACCGCGATCGTTGGCCAGCGCGCCCATGGGTGCCACGCGCTCATGGAGCACGCCGATCTGGCGGACCATGCCGAACACCACGGCGCCGAGCACGAGCACGACGACCCACAGCAGCATGTTCGAGTAGAGCAGGATTTCGTAGGACACGATGGTGACTCCTCAGCCGGCGCGCGGTGCCGTGCGTTCGTAGTTCTCCTCGAACGTGGGCGGCCGGCGCAGCGTGACGTAGCTGGTGGAAAGGTAGGAGAGCAGCAGGACGAGCGAGGCCATCACGATCACGAAGCTGTCCGCCCATCCGAGGTCGCGCTCGACGGGGGTCATCAGGCAGCCCAGCGCCAGCACGGCGAGGATCGCATTGCGCACCAGCAGCCACCAGGACAGGTTCTGACGCAGCGTGGACCGGAAGCATCCGCAGTCGATGTCCGTCCGGCCGCGGACGAGGTTGATGCCCATCGCGATCGCAAAGACGGTGAGCAGCACCAACGCGGCGAGCCCGCCGAGGGCGCGCGTTGCCGGGACGAGGACGGCGATCGTGACAAGAATTTCGACTGGCGGCAGGACGCGGCTGATCAGCGGCGCGAGGAATCCGGGCGCGATCCGGTAGTTGCGGACCACCCCTTCCAGTTCGGCCCACGCCATGACCTTGCCGATGCCCGCGATGCCGAAGACGAGCGCCAGCGTGAGCGCGGCGGTCGACTGGAGGATCGGATCGATCATGGTCATCTGCCGTCCGGGCTCAGTCGCCGGCGGTGAAGAGCAGGTACGGGGAGATCCCGAACTTCATCTCACCGACTTCCTTGCCATCAGCCACGTTGTAGGTGATGACGCTCGGCTTCTCGGTCTGCGTGAAGAGGTAGGGCTCGGCATCCTGGGAGATCGCGAGCGACGTCGCGTGTTCCTTCAGGTGAATGCGGTCCAGACGCTTGCCGGTGTTGCCGTCGAAGACCCAGACCTCTTCGCCCGGCTGCTTGTGCGTCCACTTGGGACCCTTGTGCATCAGCACGAAGATACGGTTCGTGGGCTGGTGCATCGTGATGAGCTGCCAGCCGCCGGGGACCCAGCCCTCGGCCTTGTCTTCGGCGGAGAGCATGGACCACGGCTTGCCGATCACCGGCTTGTCCTTCGAGATGTCGGCCGAGATGATGTTCCCTTCGTACGTGACCCAATGGACCCGCCCCTTCTTCTTGTCGAAGGCGGCGTGTTCGAACACGGGGTCGTTCTCGGCGTCGAAGAACGGACCGTCGCGATGCGTGGTGGTCTTCAGCGCGGCGTCCCATTTCACCGTGAGCAGCGTGCCGTCGGAGCACACCGTCGAGAGCCGGTTGCCGGCCGACGGAAACACCAGGCCGCAGCCGGGGATCTCGAGGTCGCCCTTGTACTTCTTCTCTTGCGTGTCGACGACGCTGACCGACGTGGACGGCGCGAGGTTGTACGAGAGGAGATACCGGCCGTCGGGCGTGATGTCGGCGTTCTGCTTCTTCGGCACGACCAGGAACCGGCCCTTGGGGAGATCGACGTCCGCCTTGATATCGAGCGTCTGACCGTCGAAGAACGTGATGAAGTCGGAACGGGTGCCGCGCGTACCCTTCGACCAGTAGGTCTCGAAGAGGTAGAGCTGGCTGCTGTCAGGGGCGATCGCGAAGTTCGACAGGTAGCCGCCGCTCAGCATGCCGACGATTTCCTGCTTGTCACCCTCGATGACCCAGACCTTGCTGGCGACGATGTGCGGGAACACCGGTTCGAGCACGTAAAGGCGCTTCGGGTGCGGCTTCGACAGGATGGCGATGCTGTGCTGCTCGCCCATCAGCTTCGCGTCTTCCGGGAGCGACTTGGTCTCATCGGCGAAGGCTGGGGTCGCCCCGGCGAGGGTGGCTGCGAGGGTGACCAGACCGGTCGCGACCGCCACTGACAGAAACGCTCGTTCCATGCACGATCTCCCGATGGTGTGACCGCTGCCGGCCAGGGGCGTCGAATCGACGGCAGTTCCCTGGCATCCGACGGCAGGCGGAACAGTAGACGTCCGGAGTATCCGAAAGCAACCGGGGTGCGTCAATGCGTTGCACCCTTACGGACACGGATTCCCGTTCCTGCCCCCATAGGGTGCGGTGGGCGGTCGAGCCGCCGAGGATCCTGGTGCCGCGGCATGCCCGCCGTGTACGCTCTCGCACATACCTGTCGCCCGTCGGTGACCAGACTTGCCGACAGACACTTCGGTGTCTGCGCGCGTTTCCGCCGTTCGTGCGCCCCTGTCCATCGAGAGGTCTTCCATGAAAGCAGTCCGCATCCATGAGTACGGCGACGAGTCCGTCCTGCGCGTCGAGGACGCCCCCCGGCCCGTCTGCAACGCCGAGGATGTGCTGATCCGGGTGGTCGGCGCCTCGGTGAATCCGGTGGACTGGAAGATCCGTCGCGGCTACCTGAAGGAGATGATCCCCTACGCGATGACGTCTCGGGTGTCGTCGAGGAGGTCGGCTCGAAGGTGTCGCGCTTCAAGGTGGGCGATGCCGTGTACTCGCGGCCGGACATCGCGCGAAACGGCACGTACGCCGAGTTCATCGCGGTGAGGGAGTCCGAGGTGGCGTTCAAGCCGCGCACCGTGTCGCACATCGAGGCCGCAGTGCTGCCGCTCGCGGGCATCACGGCGTGGGAGGGCCTCGTCAACGTCGGGAAGGTGGTGCCCGGGCAGCGGGTGCTCGTGCATGCCGCCGCGGGCGGCGTCGGCTCGCTGGCCGTCCAGATCGCGAAGGCACACGGCGCACACGTCATCGGCACGGCCTCCGCCGCCAACCGCGCGCTCGTGGAGTCCCTGGGGGCGGACGAGTTCGTCGACTATCGGACCACGGCGTTGCGCGACGCCGTCCGCGATGTGGACCTCGTGCTCGACACCATGGGCGGCGAGACGCAGGCGGCCTCGTGGGCCGTGATGGCGCCGGGTGGCCTGCTGGTGTCGATGGTGAGCGACCCTTCGAAGGCCGCTGCCGCGTACCCGAACCTGCGCAGCGCCTTCATCTTCATCGGGCCCGATGCGCCGTTGCTCGAACGCCTGGCGGCGCTGGTGGACGAGGGCAAGGTACGCCCGCTGATCGGTGCGGAGTTCGCCTTGCAGGACATCGCGAAGGCGCACGTGCTGAGCGAGTCGGGGCACGTGCGCGGGAAGATCGCGTTGTATGTGGGTGCGCCGTGAGTGCCGCGGGGATGTCGTAGATCGAGCTTCGGCCCGACGCCCGGACGGCTGGATTCAACGCCGCACCCAGGTGCCCGCCGGGTCGGGGTGAACCCCGACCCGGGAACATCCATTCAACGCGGCGTCGTGACCGCGGCACCCGTCCGGAAATCCTCCCGCGTCAGGCTGAACGGGATCCCCTCCGACGTCATCGCGATCCGCGCGGCGATCACGCGCGTGACTTTCGCGAGCACGCCGAAATGGGTCTCCCCCGCCACTGGAATGCACATCAGCATTGGATTGCGGCTCGCCCTGCAGAGCGTTTCCAGGTCGTCGATGTTGCCGCCCGTGCCCTCGATGACGTAGGTCGGTGCGGCGATGCCGGCCAGCCAGTGGACGGGTGAGCGCAGCGTCCGCTCCCGGGGGTCCTGGCCCTCGAACGCAAGGCGGAAGAGCCCCGCGCGGTACCGATCGATGTCCGCCACCGGACCGAACGCGAACACGGCCGCGAATCGGTCGCTCGTCTCCGCGGCGAGCAGGGCGAGCGTCCCGCCGGTGCTGTGGCCACCCAGGTAGATCCGGTTCATGTCGACATACGGAAGCCGCGCGAGGTGATCGGCGGCGGCGAGCACGTCGAGCACCTCGCCGAGGAACTGCTCCCGGTGGCCGCCGTGCTGCGTGTTGCCACGAAGCGTGGGGAACATCATCACGACGCCCGCCTCGCGGAAGGCCCGCGCCGATTGATCGTTGCTGTCCGGCCCCGGTGTCCAGAAATCGCCGAGCGCGCTCGGATCGCCGCCGGTCAGCCAGACGATGGCGGGGTGCTTCCGCCCGTCCTTCGGATCCGGCGTCACGAAGGCCGGCGCTTCCGGATTGGTCACCGCGAGATAGTTCGATCGGACGAAGAGATTGGCAGGCGGATTCGGCAGGGGCGGCGCCGGTTCCGGTGGACCCGCAAGCGCTGTCTTGAACCCCTGCAGCGCCGCCGCACGGGTCTGCGGCGGTGTCGGTGCAGGCGTTGTCGCCGGCGCCACCGACGGCTTCGCGGCGGCCTCGAGCTGGGCAGCCTTGCGCGCCGCGGTGTCGGCGGCTTTCTGCTGCTGCACCTGGTCGAACGACTTCCGGTCGATGCAGTCGAGCGACCGGTTGATCTCGTACCCTGCCTCGAGCGCTTCGTTCCTGGCCTCGATGGTCTTCAGCGGTGGCCCGGCGCAGGCCGTCGTGTCGTAGGCCGGCGTGGACGGTCCGTCGCATGCGGTCAGCAGCAGGACGATCGTTGCGGCGAGGAAGGATGAGTAGCGGTACATCGCGATTCTGAGGAACGGGGATGTCGGCATCTGCGGACGCACCCGTCAGATCTTGATGTCGCGTCCGGCCCAGAACGGCGCGCGCAGCTCGCGCTTCAGCGTCTTGCCGGCGGCGCTGCGCGGAAACTCTTCCATCAGCACGACGTCGGCGAGCCGCTGGTAGCGGGCCTCGACGCGTTCGTTCACCCAGTCGCGCAGGTCGGCGGCGGTGATGGCGTCAGGCGTGTTCAGGATCACCGCTGCCACCGGCGTCTCGCCCCAACGCTCGTGCGGTACGCCGAACACCGCGATCTCGCGCACGGCCGGATGCCGTGCCGCGATCTCCTCGATGTCGCGCGGGTAGACCTTCACTCCTCCCGTGTCGATCATGTCCTTCTTGCGATCCACCAGGAACAGATAGCCGTCCTCGTCGACGTAACCGAGATCCCCGGAGTGCAGCCAGCCGTCGCGCACGGCCTGCGCCGTGAGGTCGGGGCGGCCGTGGTAGCCCGTCATCAACATCGGTCCGCGACCGGTGATCTCGCCCGTCTCGCCGGGGGCCGCGATCTCGCCGTCTTCGCGAACGATGCGGACCCGCGTGTACGGCGGCGGGACGCCGACGGAGCCGAGCTTCCGCAAGGCATCCGCGCGATCGAGGATCGTGAAGAAGCCCTCGGTGAGCCCGTACAGCTCGTGGAAGCGACCGGGCAGCAGTTCGGTGAGCCGGAGCTTGTGCTCGGCCATCAGCGGCGCGCCCAGCGTGAGCAGCACTTCTAGCGAGGCCAGCTTCTCCGGCGCGAACGCGGGCGAGGCGAGGATGGCGAGGATCTGCGCCGGGACCATCGTGATGTGCGTGATGCGTTCGCGCGCGATGGTCTCGATCACGTCGACGGGATCGAAGCGGCGGTGCAGCGTGTACGACGCGCCCGTGTAGAACGCGGGCATCAGCATCACGAACGCGCCGTTGAAGATCACGGCACCGGCGTGCAGCAGGCGCGATTCCGGCGTGATGCGGAACTGGCTCGCGAAGGCCATCGCGTAGAGCGCGCGCACGTGATGCGAGAGCATGATGCCCTTCGGCAGGCCCGTCGTGCCGCTCGAGTAGATGAGGTTGAACATCGTGTCGCCATCGACAGTGACGTCGTCGATGGTCGGCGACGCCGCGGCCGTCGCGACGGCGTAGTCGATGGTCCCGGGCACCGCGCCATCGACCACGAACACCGTGATCGACGCCATCAGCGCCGGGTCGTCGACACGCAGCGTATCGATCACCGGCATCAGGCGCTTCGAGGTGACGAGGCACGTGGCGCCGGAATCCTTCAGCAGGGTGCGCAGTCCGGCCGGCATCAGAAGCGGGCTGAACGGCACGGTGGCCGCACCGAGCGCCGGCGCGGACCACATCAGTTCGAGCAGTTCGCGGCAGTTGTCCAGCAGCAGGGCGACGCGATCCCCGTGCTTCACCCCGTGCGTGCACAGCAGATTCGCGGAGCGGACCACGCGCTCGCGGAAGCCGCGCCAGTCGAGCCTCTCCTCTCCGCAGACGACCGCTTCCGCGTCGGGACGATACCGCGCGTGGTGGGAGAGGAGGGCGTTGAGATCGAACATGGGGGCGGCGGGAGTCGCGGGGCGCGGGGACTATGCCATACGGGGTGACGCGCGGACCTGCGCTCCGCAGATCCCTCCGCCTGGTCCGGCGCGTCGGCATGCGATCGAGGGGGCAGTTCGAGGCCGAACGCGATGTCCAGTGCGTCTCTGTTGCTGACCATCGTGAACCGAACGGAGTGCTTGCGCCGGGCTTCGCCCGGGACGTAGGATAAAAAAAGAAAACGTAAGCGATCGGGCGGCAAGCTCGTATGCGCAAGGGGAGATCGACGATGTCGCCATGGGTCCGCCGGAATGTCCGAAGCCATCGTCGCGTCGCGTTCGGCCTGCTCTTGGCCGGCGCGAGCCTGCCGTGCGCCGCGGAAGAGCCTCCAGGACCCGTCCGCGCTCCGGCAGTCGTGGTGACGGCCACCCGCACGGCGCAGTCCGTGATCGACGCGCCGGGCGCCATCAGCGTGATTCCGAAGGCGGATATCGAGCGCCTCAACGCGTTCACGCTCGACCAGGCGGTGGGTGCCCTCCCGGGACTCTTCTCCCGCCGCAGCAAGAGCTTCATGGACACGCAGGGCAGCATCCAGCTCCGCGGCATCCCGGATGACAACCGGACCCTGATCCTTGTCGACGGTCTGCCCATGAACGACGGCTACACGGGCGGCGTGCGCCTCGGGAGCCTGTCGCTCGCCGATGTGAGCCGCGTGGAGGTCCTGCGCGGTCCCGGATCGTCGCTCTACGGCGGCAACGCGATGGGCGGCGTGGTGCAGGTGCTGACACGGATGCCCGATGGACCGCTCGCCGAAGTGCGCGCCGGCTATGGCAACGCGCTGGCGTCCGACTTCGGGCTCGAGGACCTCCGGACGACGACCGTGCGGCTCGGCAATCGCTACGATTCCGGGTTGTCCATCCTTGCCACCTATGCGCAGCGGACAACGGATGGCTACCGGTCGGACATCGTGACCAGCACAGCCACGCCCCCCGGGACGATCACAGGTGCCGTGCCGTCGATCACGTCCTCGGGTGCAGCGACGCGGATCATGGGCGAGCGAGGGTCCAACGCCTGGGAGGACTACGACGCCGGCCTCTCGCTGCGCTACGACGTGAACGCCGAACATGCCTTCCAGCTCCGCCTGAGGCGGGTCTACTACCAGTACAGCTACGGCGAGCCGCTCACGTACCTGCGCAATGCCGCCGGCAACCCGGTGTTCAACTTCACCAATGGCGCGAGCGTGCTCCGCCAGTCGGCGTTCACCGCCGGCGGCGGCCTGAACCAGCGCGACATCCTCCAGGGCGTCTACGAGGGCCGGTTGGCGGGCGGCGAACTGCGGCTGCAACTCGGCTACATCGATTCCGGGCAGAACCGATTCGCCACCGCCGACAGCACGCTCGCCACGCCGGCGGGCGGCCCCGGGAGGATCACCAACACCCCCAACACGACGGAACTCATCGACGGTCAGTGGACCCGCGGCGTCACGGCAGCCCACACCATCACGCTCGGCGCCAGCCTCCGCCGCGATTCCGCCCACGTGTACGACTTCGCGATGCCCGACTGGCGCAATCTCGATGCCACCTCCGGTTCGATCCTGTCCGAGTCGCGCGGGAAGTCGTTGACGACATCCCTGTTCGGGCAGGACCAGTGGGCCATCACCAACGACCTCACCGCGTACCTCGGTCTGCGCTGGGACCGCTGGCAGGCCACCGACGGCTTCGCGCAGGATCTCAACCCCACCACGCTCGTCCCGCGGCCGGGATTCCCGCGTACCTTCGCGGACCGCAGCGATTCCGCGCTGAGCCCGAAGGCCGGGCTCGTGTGGCAGGCCGACGAGAAGACCACCCTCAGGACGAGTCTCGGCACGGCGTTCCGCGCGCCTGCGATGTTCGACATGCACCGCACGTTCGTGTCCACGGCGGGCACGATCTTCCTGGCGAACCCCGACCTGGATCCCGAGACCATCCGAAGCTTCGACGCCGGGATCGAACATCGCCCATGGGAAGGCGGGCGCGTCGCGGTGAACGTGTTCCACAACGACCTGCGCGATCTGCTCTATCGCCGGACGGTGACCGTGCTGTCCGAGGCGCAGTCGCTCTGCGGGACGTCGGCGACCATCACAAACTGTCGGCAGCTCGTCAACGCCGGACGGGCGAGATCCCGCGGCATCGAGATCGAACTCGCCCATGCGAGCGGCCCGTGGCAGTGGTTCGCGAACGCCATGTACGTCGACAGCCGGGTGCTGGAGAACGCCTTCGCACCGGCATCGATCGGTCGTCGTCTGGTGGGGGTACCGCAACTCGTGGCCAATGGGGGCGCGACGTACTCGACCGGCGGGGTGTCCGTCACGGCCGTCGCACGCTATGCAGGCAAGGTGTTCCGCGACGACAGCAACGGCGACCGCTTCAGCGGCGTCTACGGTTCGCAGGATGCACGCACGCTGGTCGACGTAAAGGCCGCCTGGCGATTGCACAAGCACGCCGCCGTGTCGCTCGCCATCGACAACCTCTTCGATCGGCAGTACTTCGATTTCTTCCGTGGCGTGGGGCGCACCGCCTTCGCCGAACTCACCCTCAACTACTGACCTCCCCATGACTCTGCTGGCCCTGGTCGAAGGTTTCCTGTTCCAGGTTGCCAACGCACTGCTGTACCCCGTGATGCTGAGCGTCGCGGCCCTGTCGGTCTACGTCGTGTGGTTGTTCGGCGTGCTGGTGGCGGACGCGACGAAACGGCGCAATGGCGGCTCGCCGCGGCTGGCGTCCTACCGGGAGGCGCTCGCGCGCGAGGCGGCCAACGGACTTCCGCACCTCGATGCGCGCCTCGAGCGGCTGTTGCAGGAGCAGGAGCTCGCCCTCGCGACGGCCCTCGACCGGGTGCGCTTCGTGATCAAGGTCGGTCCGTCGCTCGGGTTGATGGCCACGCTGATTCCGATGGGGATCGCGCTTGCCGCACTGGCGGAGGGCGACATCCCGAAGATGGCCGGCAGCATGGTGACCGCGTTCACCGCCACCGTCGTCGGGCTGGGCGCGGGCACCGTCGCGTACCTGATCGCCCTCAGGCGCGAGAAGTGGGTCCGCGCCGATCTGCGCGAGATGGAGTTCGCCACGGAGCTGGCCCTGCGCGAACCGGGTCGGGCGGAGGGGCCCTGACATGCGCTACCTCCGACGGCGCAGAAGGTTCGACGTCTCCGGTGGCGACGCACTGGAAGATCCACTCTCCGGCGTCGCCAACCTGTTCGACGCGAGCGTGGTGTTCATCGTGAGCATGATGCTGGCGCTCTTCATGGCCTACAACATGATGGATCTCATCGATCCGTCCGCCGAGGTGACGCTCACCCGGAAGACCGCCGACGGCAACATCGAGATCGTCACGCGGAAGGGCAAGGACGTGAAGGTCCGGAAGGTCACGGACCAGAAGCTCTCGGGGCAGGGGGAACGGCTCGGCACCGCGTATCGCCTGAAGGACGGCCGGACCATCTATGTTCCCGATTGAGGGGGCGTGGCGCGCACTCGCGCTGTGCCTCCTGATCATGTTCGTCGCGCCGTCCCGGGCTGCCCCGGTGGAGGTGAGCCTGCTCCTCGGCGATCTCGATTCCACCACGGCGATCGAGGCGGTGCGCATCCTCCGTCAGGACAAGCGCCTGCGCGAGGTGCGGATCCATACCTTCCCCGCGACGGACATCCGCGCGCGCGATCTCTCGGCAGTCGCACGTTCTCGCGTGGTGTTGATCCAGACCGTCGGCAACGTGCTCGCAACCGCCGTGGCGCCCGAGCTGGCGACGATGCAGCGCCGAGGTGGACGGGCCTATGCGGTGGGGTCCTCGTGGAACGACGACCTCGCCCGGCTGGGCCTCGTGCGCGACGACGAACTGCGCGCCTACATGGCCGCGGGCGGCCCGGCGAACGTCGCGAACATGGTGCGTGCCGCGCTGGTGCGTGCGCAGGGGTGGAAGCTCGCGGTGGATCCGCCCGCGGCGATCCCCGACTTCGGTGCATACGATCCACGCACGGGCGTCTTCGCAACCTCGTTCGAGGACTACGTCCGGCGCTACGGCCACCATCGGCCGGGCCGTCCGTGGGTCGGCATCCCCTTCTATCGCAGCAATGCCGTGTCAGTGCGGCGATGGTGGCGGTCTGCCCGGGCGCGGGCTCAATGTGATCCCGTTCTACGGCTTCCCGTCGGAGGCGGCGATCGAGCGCTTCGCGTTCGACCGCGACGGCCGCCCGCGCCTCGCCGCGCTGGGCGCGCTGTCGATGAAGATCTCGAGCAACCCGCGGACGCTGGTGCCGCTGCTCGAGCGGCTCGGCGCACCGGCGATCAACCTCATCGCACTCAACACCCGCAGCCGGGCCGAGTGGGAGGCGTCACCTCAGGGGCTCGACATCCTCGAACGCTCCTGGCAGATCTCGCTCGCGGAGTTCGGCGGGCTGATCGCCCCCACGGTGGTGGCCACCAAGGAGCGATTCGTCGACCCCGACACGGGGCTGGAGGCGATCCGCGACACGCCCGTGCCCGATCGCATCGAGCGCGCCGCCGACCGGATCGCCCGCTGGATCGCGCTCCGCGAAACGCCGAGTGCCGACAAGCGCGTGGCGATCCTCTACTACAACTACCCGCCCGGGAAGGAGAACATCGGCGCCGCCTATCTCAACGTGCTCCCGCACTCGCTGTGGAACATGCTGGGTCGGCTGAAGACGGAGGGCTATCGCACCGACCCGATGCCGGCGACGCCCGAGGCGCTGCTGCTCGCGATCCGCGATCGCGGCGGCAACATCGGCAACTGGAACCCGGGGACGCTGGAGGAACTGGTCCGCAAGGGAGTGCGGGACGGCACGCTCGTTCTGCTCCCGGTGAGTACCTATCGCCGATGGTTCATGGAGGATGTCCCTGCTCCGCTCCGCGACCAGATGAACGCGAAATGGGGCGAGCCCGAACAGTCGACGATCATGGTGTGGCGGGACGAGAAGCGCGTGCCGTACTTCGTGTTCCCGGCCCAGCGCTTCGGCAACATGCTGCTGGCCCCCCAACCCACGCGCGGCTGGGAGCAGAACACGGCGACGCTCTACCACGACGTCTCGCTCCCGCCGCACCACCAGTACCTCGCGTTCTACCTCTGGCTGCAGAAGCACTTCGATGCCCACGCTGTCGTGCACGTCGGCACGCATGCCACGCACGAGTGGCACGGGGGCAAGGAGATCGGCTTCACCCGTGCGGACCCTGGCGAACTGTTCGCCGGTGCCGTGCCGCAGCTCTACCCCTACATCGTCGACAACATCGGTGAGGGCTTGCAGGCCAAACGCCGCGGCATGGCAACGATCATCACGCACCTGACGCCGCCCCTCGACCAGGCATCGCTCGATCCCGTGCTGCGCGATCTCTCGCAGGCGATCTCGGACTGGAGCGTCGCCAAGGAGAAGAGCCCCCAGCTCGCGGAGGCGTTGCTGCGCGACATCGATGCGAGTGCGCGGAAGCGCGGCCTCCATCGGGATCTCGGGGTCGAACACTTCGCGACGCAGGCCGACATCGAGAGGCTCGACGACTATCTTCGCGAGATCGGCGAGAAGACCACACCGTTCGGACTCCACACGCTGGGCGTCGGACCGTCGCGCGCGCTGGCCGAGGCCACTGCCCGCGCCGTCGTCGGATCGGCCTCCGACCTGACGCCCGACGCACGCGTGGCCCGAGAGCGCGAAGTGGTCGAGCGCATCGAGCGCTCGGTGATTGCCGAGCTGGACGCGCTCGTGGCCGGGCTCGCGGGGCGGTACATCGCCGCGAGCCCGGGTAACGACCCCGTGCGTACGCCCGACGTATTGCCCACCGGTCGCAACTTCTACGGGTTCGATCCGGCGCGTCTCCCGACGCCGGCCACCTGGGCCATGGGCGAGACCCTCGCACGCGACTTCGCGGAGAGCTTCCGGCAGCGCAATGGTGCGTGGCCGAAGCGGCTCGTGTTCAACCTCTGGGGCGTCGAGAGCAACCGGCACGAGGGCGTCATGGAGTCGCAGATCATGGCGCTCATGGGCGTGCGGCCGCGGTGGGACGATCGCGGCCGCGTGACGGGCGTCGAGCCGATTCCGCGCGAGTCGCTCGGTCGACCCCGCGTCGACGTGACGATCGTGCCGTCCGGGCTGTACCGCGATCTCTTCTCGCAGGTGATGAAGCTGCTCGACGAGGCGATCGCGCTCGCGCAGGCGCAGCCGGAAGCCGACAACCTGCTCCGCGAGAACGTCGCGAAGACCCGCGCCGAACTGCTTGCCCGCGGTCTTCCGGAGGCACGGGCGCAGCAGCTGGCGGAGGTGCGCATGTTCTCCGTCCCCTCCGGCGCGTACGGCACGAACCTCGACAAGATTGTGCCGCTCTCGAACACCTACGGTTCGGGCAGCGAGGCCGACCGCAAGCTCTCCGAGGTCTACTTCATGCGCATGCACCACGCGTTCGGCCGCGGCATGTGGGGGGAGAGTGCGAACGACGCCCCGGGGCTCGCAGTGGACCTCTTCAAGGGCGCGTTGAAGGGAGCGCAGGCCGCGGTGCACAGCCGCTCGTCGAACGTATTCGCGGTGCTCGACGGCGACGACTTCTATCAGTATCTCGGCGGGACGGCGATGGCAATGCGCGCGGTGAACGGCGTGACACCGGAGGTCCACGTCACCAACATGGCGGACCCGCGGAAGCCGCGCAACGAGACGCTCGAGACCTACATGGGGCGCGAGCTGCGGTCGCGTTACCTGAACCCGAAGTGGATCGACGCGATGATGAAGGAGGGGTACGCCGGCGCGAAGTTCGTGAACCAGGTGGTGGAGCACATGTGGGGCTGGCAGGTGACCGTGCCGGAGGCTGTCGACGGCGCCAAGTGGCAGGAGATGTACGAGACCTGGGTCGCCGACCGCCACAATCTCGGCATCCGCCAGAAGTTCCGCGACGCGAAGAACATGCGGGCCTATCAGACCATGGTGGACCGCATGCTCACGGTGGTCCGCAAGGGTTACTGGCAACCGTCGCCCGAGACTGTCGCCGGCCTCGAGCAGGCCAATCGCGAGGCGATCGCCGAGGCCGGTGTGGGCTGCTATCGCGACACGTGTTCGTCGAGCGAGATCGTGCAGCTCGCCGAGGCTCAGGACCAGCGGGCCGCCGACAGCGCGCAGCTGACAGCCGTCCCGGACGCGGCGGCGATTGCCACGGCGATCGGCGAGCGTGCGAAGCCGGTGCTGTCACGGCCGGCGTCGCCACCGCCGCCGGCGGCCACGGG
>VYME01000050.1_pt1 | contig 69826 bp, 50 predicted proteins | sample 5115281 | NCBI WGS metagenome assembly VYME01 (sample SAMN12291780, study PRJNA351875) | freshwater metagenome | isolation source: freshwater lake | place: USA: Michigan, Wintergreen Lake | collected 2013-08-08
ATAGTGCGGCAACCCGTGCGAAAGTAGGTCACTGCAAGGCTCCCATTGCACCGCGCCCCAGTCGTTCAATCGACTGGGGCGTTTGTGTTTCTACGTGGTGGGTTTCTACGTGGTTGGTTTCTACGTTCGTGTTTCCACGTGCTTCTACCCCCAAGTTTCCGTCTAGGCGTCTGCGCTCTCGCGCCCGCCCTCATCGCGGCACCAGCGCTGCGTCGCGCCACGCAAACACGCCCCTCCCAGTGGCAGGGCACCATCGGGTTGCCGCCAGGCCAACGTCAATGCGTTACGCGCCAGGAACAAGAAGCCGCTTCGCCTCGGCCTTGCTCCAGTGTCGAGATCTCGCCAGCCGATACGCGTAGAATCGCAACTCCACTCTTCTTCGCCATAAGGAGTCTGGGGCCGTGATCGTGCGATCACTGCCTCTGCCCCACCGAGCAGGGGCGGCTAGGAGTCGATACTCATCTCTGTAGCGGCCGACTCTCAACGAAGGTCTTGATCGCCGTTGCTGTGTGAGACTCTTCGATGTCGCCGGACAGGGACCACGGTGCTCCGCTGACCACTACCCTACCTCCCGCGATCCCGCCTTCGGGACCCAGATCCACGATCCAGTCTGCCTCGCACATCACATCAAGGTTGTGCTCAATGACCACGACCGTGTTTCCCGCATCCACAAGTCTGTGCAGGACGACGACGAGTTTTTCGACATCGGCCATGTGGAGACCTACCGTGGGTTCATCCAGGACATACAGTGTCCGGCGCGCAACACCTGCGCGTCCTGGGCGGGATCCGGCCTCGCCGATGTCCACGCGCACCTTGGCCAACTCGGTGACGAGTTTGACTCGCTGCGCTTCTCCTCCGGAAAGCGTGGGGCTCTGCTGCCCAAGGGTGAGATAGCCCAGCCCAACGTCCTGCAACAGGCGCAATGCGTGGGCAATGGCGCCGTGTGCTTCGAAAAACTCGACGGCATCATCGACACTCATAGACAGGACGTCCCCGATGGATCTGCCGCGGTAGTGCACGGCGAGGGTTTCCCGGTTGAAGCGTCTCCCGCCGCATGCGTCGCAGAGGACCTTGACGTCCGGCAGGAAACTCATCTCGATCGTCTTGAGCCCCTGTCCATCGCATTCCGGGCAGCGCCCGTTGCCGGTGTTGAACGAGAACCGACTCGCATCGAAGCCACGCATGCGCGCTTCGTTGGTACCCGCGTAAAGGCGTCGGATGGCATCCCAGAATCCCACGTACGTCGCAGGACAGGATCTGGGCGTCTTGCCGATGGGCGACTGGTCCACTTCGAGGACACGTCCAATTTCGCCGTCATCGTCGATGCTGATGCACCCCACTGCGTCCGGCGATGGCTTGCGCGTATTCCGCGCGGTCACGAGTGCAGCCATGTTGTCCCGAACGACCTCACGGATCAGAGTCGACTTTCCGGACCCGGAGACGCCTGTCACGACAGTCAACCGTCGCAACGGGATCTGCACATCGATCTGGTGAAGGTTGTGGAGAGATGCGCCCTTCACCTGCATCCAGGTGGTGGATGCGTCGACCGGACGCCGCGCGGTCGTCTGATGGATCGGGGGCGATCGCAGCATGCGACCCGTTACGGACGCCGGCGAGTCCATGAGTTCGGCCGCCGTACCTTCCGCCACCACATAGCCACCGCGGGTCCCGGCGCCTGGACCGAGATCCAGGACGTGGTCTGCTCTTCGAATGGTGTCCTCGTCGTGTTCGACCACAATCAGCGTGTTCCCCTTCGCTTGCAGCTTGGAAAGCGTGTCCAGAAGGACGTTGTTGTCGCGAGGGTGAAGGCCGATCGTGGGTTCATCGAGGATGTAGCAGACGCCCTGAAGATTCGAGCCGAGCTGCGCAGCCAGCCGCATTCGTTGAGACTCCCCGCCGGACAGTGTCGGCGCCGATCGGTCGAGAGCGAGATAGCCGAGCCCGACATCCTTCAGGAAGGTGAGTCGCGTCCGGAGCTCCGCCAGGATATCCCTCGCGATCTCGAGTTCTCGTCCACGAAGTTCCATTCCATCGAACAGTCGCGAGACGTCTTCCACCGGAAGCGCGGTGAGATCGGCGATCGAGCGGCCGTCGAATCGCACGTGGAGCGCCACCTCGTTGAGTCGCTTTCCCTTGCACGCGGGGCACGGACCGAGGTCGGTGCCCTCCTCGACCCAGTTGCCTTCTTCACCCGTCTGCTCGGCATCGAAACCCGCCAATTCACGACCGGTGCCGAAGCAGCTAGGACACCAGCCATGCTTGGAATTGAAGGAGAACAGTCGGGGATCCAATTCCGGGTAGCTGGTACCGCACGTCGGGCAGGCTCGCAGGACCGAAAACACGTGTTCATGAACTGACGCCGTCCCGTCCATCAATCCGTCTAGCGGTGCGATCAGATGCACGACGCCCTTCCCGTAGGTGAGCGCAGCGTCGAGGTGGGAGCGCAGGACGGATTCGGCATCCGCATCCACCACGAAGTCGGCCACGGGCAGCTCGATCGTGTGTTCCCGGAACCGGTCGAGGCGCGGCCATGCAGCGGTCGGGAGGAACTCACCATTCACGCGAAGGTGCGTGAACCCCTTGCCGAGCGCCCACTTGGCGAGATCGGTATAGAGGCCCTTGCGTGCAATCACCAGAGGAGCCAACAGACCGACGTGCTGCCCGCGATGCTCCCGCCGGATGCGCGCAGCGATGCTGTCGGCACTCTGCGGCTGGATCGACGTGCCGTCCCGCGGGCAGTGCTGGGTGCCCAGCTTCATGTAGAGCAGACGCAGGAAGTGATAGAGCTCGGTGAGGGTCGCCACCGTGCTCTTCCTACCGCCGCGGCTCGTGCGCTGTTCGATCGCCACCGTCGGCGGGATCCCGAGGATGGCATCGACTTCCGGGCGAGAGGCGGGCTGTACGAACTGACGTGCGTACGCATTCAGCGACTCGAGATAGCGACGCTGACCCTCCGCGAAGATGATGTCGAATGCGAGCGTCGACTTGCCGGATCCCGAGACGCCGGTGATCACCGTGAACTTCTGGTGGGGGATGCTCACGTTCACGCCCTTCAGGTTGTGTTCGCGAGCCCGGTGGACTTCGATCGATCGCGGGATTCGGCGTGTCGGCAAAGGCGTGTACGTCGCGATCGGTTGCGCCACCATCGGTGCACGTTCGCGAAGCGCGATGTCGTAGTCGCAGAGAGCTTTGCCGGTATGGGATGCCGCGCACGCCATCAAGTCCTGCACGGTCCCTGCCACAACCAGTTCGCCGCCGGCCTCGCCACCTTCAGGACCCAGATCGATGATCCAGTCCGATGCCCGGATCACGTCCAGGTTGTGCTCGATCACGATCAGCGAGTGGCCCGATTCCACGAGGCGCCGAAATGCGCGCAGGAGCTTCGCCGTATCGTCGAAGTGCAGACCGGTCGTGGGTTCATCAAACAGGAAGAGCGTCGGTTCGGAGGATCCGCTCGCGGCCTCTCCCAGATGACCTGCCAGCTTCAGCCGCTGGGCTTCGCCGCCCGACAGCGTCGGGACCGGCTGTCCGAGACGCAGGTACTCCAACCCGACATCGACCAGTGGCTGCAGCCGGGCGATGACGTCTCGATGCCCCGCGAAGACGCCAATGGCTTCGGCCACCGTGAGTTCGAGCACCTCGGCCATGTCGCGCCCGTCGAGCTGAATCTCGAGGATCTCGGGTCGGTAGCGCTTGCCATCGCAGTCCGCACAACGGAGATAGACGTCCGAGAGGAACTGCATCTCCACATGCTCGAAACCGTTGCCACCGCAAGTCGGGCAGCGTCCATCGCCGGCGTTGAAGCTGAATGTCCCCGCGGTGTAGCCACGCTGTCGAGCCGTCGGCACCTCTGCAAACAGCTTCCGGATCGCATCGAATGCCCCGACGTAGCTCGCCGGGTTCGAACGCGTGGTCTTGCCGATCGGTGTCTGATCGACGAACACGATAGCGCGCACCTGCTCGTGACCCAGCAGTGCCCGATACGCGCCCGGCGTTTCCGTCGCCTTGCCTTTCGCCTTCAGCAGTGCCGGATGCAGCACATCCTGCACGAGCGTCGATTTCCCGGAGCCCGAGACGCCCGTGACGCAAGTGAGCCGGTTCAACGGGAAGCGGACGTCGATACCTTTCAGATTGTGTTCGGTCGCGCCGAGGATCGCCACGGCAGGTTGATCCGCTCTTGTCGGAAGAGCCGAAAGGCCGGCGTCGGCGCGTTTCCGGCCAGCGAGATAGTCCGCCGTCAGTGAATCCGCGCGCTGCCGGAGTTCATCGGGTGTGCCGAAGAAGACGATTCGTCCGCCACGCTCTCCCGGGCCGGGCCCGATGTCCAGAATGCGGTCCGCGGCCAGCATGATCTGCGGGTCATGCTCCACCACCACCAGTGAGTTTCCCGCATCTCGCAGCCGCTGCATGACACCGATGACGCGCGCCATGTCCCGCGGGTGAAGGCCGATCGAGGGTTCATCCAGGACGAAGAGCGTGTTCACCAGGGACGTCCCGAGGGCCGTCGTCAGGTTGATGCGCTGGACTTCTCCGCCCGAGAGCGTTCGGGACTGGCGGTCCAGTGTGAGATATCCGAGCCCGACTTCCGCGAGGTACTTCAGTCGGGCATCGATCTCTGTCAGCACCAGTTGGACGGCCTCATCCTCCGCGCTCACGCCCGCCCGATGGGCACCGTGCAAGCCGTCGAAGAACGTCCGTACGCGGTCCACGGGCATCAGCATCAGGTCGTGAACGCAGAGACCGGGAAGCTTCTCCAGTGTCTCGCGACTCCAGTACGTGCCCTTTGGCAGATGCCTCGATTCCGGCGATAGGTTCGCGTCTGCCATCGCCTGATCGCCGACCCGCCACAGCAAGGCGGCCGGCTTGAGGCGTGCGCCGCCGCATGCGTCGCAGCCCGTGTAAGCCCGGTACTTCGAGAGCAGCACACGGATATGCATCTTGTAGCTCTTCGTCTCGAGCCACGCGAAGAAATGGCGAACCCCGTACCACGTCCCTGGCCATGAGGCATCCCAGCTCTTCCAGCCCGGCTCGCCTTCCAGCACCCAGTGCCGATGTTCCGGAGGAAGATCGCGCCACGGGATGTCCATCGCGACGCCGCGCTTCAGCGCGAACTTCCGCAGGTCGTCCTGGCACTCCTTGAAGCTCTGCGTCTGCCACGGCTTGATGGCGCCCTGCGCCAGGGTCTTCGATTCGTCGGGCACCACCAGACCGAAGTCGATCCCGATGATCCGGCCGAAGCCGCGGCACGCCTCACAGGCACCCACAGGTGAGTTGAACGAGAACAGGCTGGGTGTCGGCGTGTCGTACCGGATGTCGCAGGTCGCGCAATGCAACTCCGTCGAATATCGCCACGGTGTCGGTCTGGGCTCGCCTTCCTCTGCCCACGGATGCACATCGACCCGGCCAGCACCCACGTGTAGCGCGGCTTCGAGCGCTTCGGCCACGCGCGCGGGTTCGGCATTCGAGAGCCGGAAGCGATCCTGGACGACATCGACACGACCCGGCGCACGGTCATGGATCCGCGTATAGCCCTGGGCCTCCAGGAGCTTCAGCACCTCGGCTTCGTCGAAGTTCACAGGGACGGCAACGGGGAAGGTAACCACCAGGCGAGGGTCGCCAGCGGCCTTGGCCCGCCTTGCCATGTCGTCGGCGATGCTGGTGGGCTCGTCCCGTCGCACCACCTGACCGCACTGGCGGCAGTGGAGGTGTGCGGCACGGGCGAAGAGCAGCTTCAGGTGATCGTTCAGCTCCGTCATCGTTCCGACCGTGGACCGGGATGTCCGGACCGGATTGGTCTGGTCGATCGCGATGGCCGGCGGGATGCCTTCGATGGCATCGACCTGTGGCTTGTCCATCCTGTCGAGGAACTGGCGGGCGTAGGGTGAGAAGGTCTCGACGTACCGCCGTTGTCCTTCGGCATAGAGCGTGTCGAACACCAGGGATGACTTCCCGGAGCCGGACACACCCGTCACGACGATCAGTTCGTTCGTGGGGAGGGAAAGCGACAAATTGCGAAGATTGTTCTGGCGCGCGCCGCGAATGACGATCGCGTCGACGTTGGGACGATCGGGCATGGAGGACTCGATGGGCGTCGGGTGACGCTGGGTTGGCATGAACGACCCGGGGCAGACACGGGACAGCGGCGATCGGTTCGCCGGAATTCACCCCGATGGTATTTCGCAAGCGGGCAACGCTCAATCACGGCGACGCGAGACAGACGCCGTGTCGCGTGCGCTCGAATCCGGTCGGGACTAGATGGAGTCGAGAAAGAAGAGGAGCGCGTCGCGGTCGGGCTTGGGTAGTCGGCGGAAGAACTCGCGCGATGCCTCCGCTTCTCCGCTGTGCCAGGGGATCGCTTCCTTCGCGTTCCGGGCCCGGCCAAAGTGATGTCGGCCGCGAAGGAAGCGTTCGCGCTGCGCGTACGTGAGCGATGGGGGTGATTCGGAGAACGCGCCGGAGTCGACGCGCGCCACGGCGAAAATCCCAGCGGAGAGCGCCTTCTCGGGGATCGGATCATCGCCGACCGCAAGGGCGCCGGCGACTCCGAACAGACTCAACAGCAGGAACACCGCTCCCAGCCTTTGCGATCCCCTGGTGCCAAGCTCCCCGGATGATCGTGGTGACGGTAACGGATGCCACCGCTCGTCGCAACCGCGTTCCCCGCAGGGCGGGCGCTGCGACCGGTTACTGGGCGACCCAACCGCCGTCGATGGACAGCGTCGCGCCCGTGATGCCGGCTGCCGCTTCGCCGCAGAGGAACACGGCCAACTGGGCGATGTCATCGACCTTCACGAACTCCTTGGACGGCTGGCGTTCAAGAATGACCTTCTCGATGACAGCCTCCCGCGGGATCCCGTGGACTTTCGCCTGATCGTCGATCTGTCGTTCCACCAAGGGCGTCAGCACGTACCCCGGGCAGATGGCATTGCAGGTGATCGAGAGACGCGCTGTCTCCAGGGCCACTGTCTTGGTCAGACCCACCACGCCGTGCTTCGCGGCGATGTAGGCGGACTTGAACGGAGACGCCACCAATCCATGCGCCGAGGCGATGTTGACGATGCGCCCCCAGCCTCGTGCTTTCATCGAGGGGAGCGCCGCACGGGTGGTGTGAAAGGCTGAGGACAGGTTGATCGCGAGGATGCTGTCCCATTTGTCGACAGGGAACTCGTCCACCGGCGCGACGTGCTGGATGCCGGCGTTGTTCACGAGAATGTCGACGCCGCCGAACTGCTCGATCGCCTCCTTCACCATCGTCTCGATCTCACCGGAGTCCGCCATGTTCGCCGCCGAGTACACCACGCGGACCCCATGCTCTTGCGCCAGGCTTCTGCAGAGGGTTTGGATCTCAGCAGCATCGCCGAATCCGTTCAACACGACATTGGCGCCCTGCTTCGCGAGGGCGCGCGCGATGCCGAGCCCGATACCGCTGGTGGAGCCGGTGACGATGGCGCACTTGTCTTTCATGGGGTCTGCCTCAGGATGTTGCGACGCAAAAAGTCTAGCAGAGGCGCCGATCCCGCCGTGGTGGATACGTAACCGATCGGTAAGTGTTGTCGTGCGAATCTGTATGCAGGGAACTTCATCTCCTCCCTCCGGGGTGCGCTTTCGTCACCAGGGTGCTTCCGGTTCGGGCGGCGCGTTCGCATCCGACGTCGATCGTGCCGCCCCCTTTTCACCTCCTCGCCACGCTTGTTTTTCTTCTTGTCAGGTCTGCGGTCGCTGCCGAGAATCGGCCATCGATCTCAACGCGGACTTCGCAATGCCCCCTGCCTCTTGCCCCTGCCGAATCCCGCTTGGCGGACCTTGCCGGGGTTCGCGATGAGCGTCGATGTGCTGGGCCTCGGGGAACCGATGGTCGAGTTCAGCCAGATTCCGGGCGAGCCCGGCAGGTTCCTGCACGGATTCGGCGGCGACACGATGAACGCGGTGATCGCCGCGGCGAGGCAGGGCGCCAGGGCGGGATACGTGACGCGGCTCGGCGCCGACGAATTCGGACAGCAGTTGATGGATCTCTGGTCCCGGGAGGGCGTCGATGCGACGGGGGTGGAGATCGATCCTGAAGCGCCGACAGCCGTCTACTTCATCTCCCACGGTCCCACGGGACACGTGTTCAGCTACCGCCGCGCCGGATCCGCCGCCAGTCGAATGACCCCTGGGGGCCTGCCTCTGGATGTGATTGCCAGCGCGCGGTTTCTTCACGTATCGGGCATCAGTCAGGCGATCAGCGCCAATGCGTGCGACGCCGTCTTCGCGGCGATCGAGCATGCGCGTGCCCACGGCGTTCGCATATCGTACGACTCGAATCTGCGATTGAAGCTGTGGCCGCTGGCCCGGGCGCGGGCGATCATCCAGGCGACGATCCCGCTGGCTGACTACTTCCTGCCGAGCCTCGACGATGTGCAGATCCTCTCGGGCCTGTCCGCGCCTGATGACATTTTCGACTGGGCACTGAAGCTTGGCGCGCGGAACGTGGCCCTGAAGCTCGGTCCGGACGGAGTGCTGGCAGGGGACGCTTCGCGCCGGGAGCGCATTCCCGGATGCCGCGTCGACGTCGTCGATGCCAGCGGAGCGGGGGATTGCTTCGCCGGTGCCTTGCTCGCGCGGCTCGCGGCGGGCGATCCGTTCCCGCAGGCCGCCCGTTACGCCAATGCCGCGGCCGCCCTCAATTGCACCGGCTACGGCGCGGTTGCGCCGCTGCCGCGTCCCGAGGCAGTGCTTGCCCTGCTGGCCGGATCAGCCTGACCGGGTTCCGTCCTCGACGATGCGGGCGAGGATATCCACCAGTTCGCTCGTACGGCTCAGTCGGGAATGCTGGGTCACCAGATCGCTGGGCGGGGCTGAGAGGCTGCCGTCGCGGAGTCCCTCCAGGAAAGCCATGAGTGTCGCCGCGATCTGATCCGGGGCGTTGAGGGGGGCGATGTGCCGGACGCCGGCCCGCGTCATGAGATCGGCGGTGTCGCCCGCCGGATCCGTGAGTCCGATCAGTGGCCGTTGGGACCGCAGGTACTCGTAGACCTTGGCCGGAATCTGCTCGTTGCAGTTCGCAGCCTGCATCACGAGAAGCCCGTCCGCCCGCATCATCTCGCCCAGGGCGTCGCGGTACGGGATCGGCGGCAGGCATTCCACGAACGGGAGCACGCCCAGGCGATCGGCGATGCCGAGAATCAGCTTGTCGTGGGCCGGTGCGCGGAACCGGATCATCAGCGTGTCCGGCGAGATGCGGCCGGCTTTCCACAGGGCCGCCAGCGTTTCGAAGAACTGGGTCGGATCGCGTTCGACCGGATAGATCAGGCCGCTGTGGAGCAGGGTCGTCTTGCCGGGAATCAAGGCTGCTCCGCCAGTCACGCCAGTGAAGCTCTCCTCGTCGAAGCCGTTCTCGATGACACGGATCCGCCCGGCGTGCTCGGGGTATCGGGACCGGTACATGCCGGCTGCGCCCCGGGTCGTGAAGATGGAGCACGCAGCCTGCGCCACGGCGGAGCGCTCGATGCGTTCGAAGGCCGCCCATGTCTTCGGGTCCTCGGGATAGCCGTCCTGCGCCATCGGATCCCGGAAGTCGGCGATCCAAGGCAAGCCGGACAGCCGATGCAGCTGATCCGCCACACGATGCGCGGTGGGGATCGGGTATGTACTCCAGATGACCGACGGACGATGTTGCCGGATCAGGCGCAGGCCTGCCGGAATCGCCCCCAGCGACCAGGATTTCCATCGATCCGGTCTCGCAAGCGCCCCCGGATATCGACCTCCGATCGCGAGGTGGCGCGCCGTGTCCAGCGCGAACGCGCGTTCGACGACGACGCCTTCGGGGATGTCCTTGAGCAGATCCTGACTGGTCTTCTCATAGGCGCGCGGGTGTGCTGTCAACACGATCGGCTGCCAGCCGAAGCGGGGCAGCTGCTGAACGAAACGCAGCGTCCGTTGGACTCCACTGCTCCCCGCGAAGGGCGGGAAGTGGAACGCGATCATCAGGATCGAAGGCACGGGACCAGGATTTCCGAAGTGGGGCGGCGGCTACATGGTGCCGGGCCGGGTCGATGAACCGTCGACCTCGTCAATCTTCAACGCACGCTGCAACCAGGCGACCGTCTCGGCCGCGACCCGGTCGCGCAGCTCGCGCGTCGAGAACGTGTGATCCGCGTCGGGGATGTCGACCCTGGTCAGGCCCGTCGACGAGAGGCGTTCGCGCCAGGGTTCACGTGCGGCCGAGTATTCCGAGAACTCGCGCGCAGTGAGATCCCGGCCGCTCATCACCAGCAACGACGGGCCGGAAAACTGACGCCAGCCGGCCAGCATGCGGTCCTGGAAGCTGCGATGGTCCATCGATGCCGACCGCCGACCATCGAGCACTGCGCGGGACGTCTGGAGCAGGCTCCCGGCCGAGGCGCGCCATTCCACGCCGCCGCGGAGCAGCTTGCGCCAGAACGCCCGATCCATCAGACGCTTCAGGTAGTAGTGCTTCATCTGCGTGACGGCCTGCGTCTGCGCGTCTCTGACCCACGGGTTCAGCAGCACCAGCCCTTTCACGCGGGGATCCGTCGGCGCGTAAATCAAGGCTGCCGAGGCGGCATCGCACAGCCCCCAGATCACGACGCCTGTCAGATCGGGCTCCGTGCTCATGAAGGCTGACACCGCAGCCCGAAGGTCGTCGTCGACGGCGTCGAACGGGCGACGCTCGCCGGCGGCGTCACCCATGCCGCGATAGTCGAAGCGGAACGCCGGAACGCCCTGCCTTGCCAGGTGGCGCGCGAGCAGCGTGAACTGCCTGTGACTCCCGGCCCGGTACTGCGGCCCGCCGACCACGATCACAACGCCGATGCGGGCGGGCGTCTCGGCGCGACTCACGATGCCGACCAGCGGTTCGTCCTCACAATGGAAGACCAGCGCTTCCTCGCGGGGCATCATGCCGGCGCGGCCTCCAGAGCGGTGACCGATGCCTGCGCGATCGCGAGATTCTCGGCGATCTCCTGGGTGAGCCAGAACTGTTCGCCGATGACTTGTTTGAGATCGACGGTGGCGCCCTGCGCCGACCATGCCGCTGCGACTCGCTGGCTGGCGGGCGAGGTTCCTCCGGCGGGATCGAGGCCGGTTTCGATCCAGGTGATCAGCCGCGGTGGATTCGTACAGGTCTGCAGATTGACGGCCGCCATGGGTAGCACGAGGGTCGGGTTCAGTTCATAGCCAGCGATCTCGAGGGTTTCGCCAGCGACGAGCTGCGCCCGCAATTGCTTCGTGGTCGTGCCCTCCACACCCGCAAAAGCGTCAGCGGCGACCTTGAGTCGAAGAAGCTGTGTCAGGAAGGCATCCCCGGACGTCACCGGTTGCCAGAGCAGGAGATCATCCGGGATCCGATCGAGCCCAGGCAGGAGCAGGGCACCCGCCCGGATGGCCCAGAGCGTCAGCGGCGCGTCGTACCGTTCGGTGATGCGGCCGATCGCGACATTGGCGTCCGTCGTCCAGTGTACCCACGTGGCATCACCGAATTCGCCCTCGCTGTCGCCAGTGCCCGCGGGATCGAATGCATGCACAGCCATGCCACGGCTCGCGAACAGCCGTGCGGCCAACGCAATCGTGCGTCGGGACTTGTTCATCTCCTCGCCGAAGGGTGGCAGGAGGAGGACGGCGCGACGGGGAGCGATGCCTTCCGGCACCCACTCGTTCGTGAAGCGCTGCCCGTCCGGAAAGGCCGCGAACCCGGCCCTGTAGCGTACGCTGCAGGCCATGGCTCAGGCTTGCAACTTGCTCTCCACGAACGCCACGAGGGAGCCGAACGTCGCGAAGGTCTGGGCGTCGATTTCGTCGTCGTCCACGGTGAAGCCGAACCGGTCTTCCAGAGCGGTCAGCACGTTGATGACTGCCATCGAATCGAGTTCGGGAATCGAACCCAGCAGCTTCGAGGCAGGCGTCAGCTGGGCAGCCCGCGGTCCGAGAGAAAGCGTCTGATCGAGGATGCTGCGCAAGGCGTCGGGTGTGCTTGGTGAGGCGGTCATGGAGTTCATCTGGAAGGTGGTGAAACCGAGTGCGAGCTGCTCGCAAGTATCTTACCAACCCCTTCCGCCGCGTCTTCGGTGCCGCCATGGCTGTCCGGCAGACGGTTGGCTGCCAGCGCCGATGGCGATCCCGATTTTTCGACGATTCTCCTCTGCCAATCCCATCCGCCTGAATCCATGCTCGCGAAGCTTCGAGTCCTCATCTCCGATTTCGGCATTGCCGACACGTGCGTGTTCCTCGCGAACCGCATTCTTCAGGCGCTGACGGGCGGTCGCTGCCGGTTGCTGAAGTACTACATCGTCGCGCAGCCCGTGCCCGCGCCGAAGGAAGCAGCCCCGCGGCGTCCTGGCGGATTGGAAGTCCGCCTGCTGACCCGCGACGAGATCCTGGCCCACCCTTGGCCACGCCCGCCCCACGTGATCGCCCGTCGCCTCGCCGATGGGGCGCAGTGCGTGGCGGCGTTCTCCAAGGGCGAGATGATCGGGTTCCAGTGGACACTGGTCGGTCCCTACGAGGAGGACGAGGTACGTACCCGTTTCATCCCGGAACCCGCCGGCGAGGCTGCCTGGGACTTCGACATCTTCGTAGAGCCGGAGCACCGGATCGGACGGGCCTTCATGCGGATCTGGGACGAGACCAACGCGAGACTCTACGAGAGCGGTGTTCGCTGGACCATGAGCCGGATCTCCGCATTCGCGCTCGATTCTCGTCGGAGTCATGCCCGCATGCAGGCGAAGGACGTCGGCGCCTGCCTCTACCTGTGTCTCGGTCCCTTGCAGTTCAGTCTGTTCGACCGGCGACCGTTAGTGCATGTTGGTGTCTCCCAGCGGAGCAGGCCCGTTTTTCGCGCAGAGGCTCCCAACCGATAGCGTTCCTCCGGGCCATCAAGGCGCCGGACGCAGATCAATTGACGGACAAGCGAACAACATGACAGCCATCGTTAGGACACTGGTCGGCGATCTCGTCCGGCCGGACGGCAGGGAATCGCGTATCGCGCTCCGGTACGACGGGGCGGATGTCACCTATGGCGCCCTCGAGGCCACCTGTGCAGCCTTCGCCCGCACGCTGCTCGGGCTGGGCCTCGGCCGAGGGGAACGCGTTGCCGTCTACCTCGACAAGCGCATCGAAACCGTCGTCGGGATGTTCGGCGCTTCCCTCGCCGGGCTGGTGTTCGTGCCCGTCAATCCGCTCCTGAAAGGCGAGCAGGTCGGTCACATCCTCCGCGACTGCAACGTCCGTGTCCTGGTGACGTCCCCGGATCGATACGAGCTGACCCGGACGGTGCTGGAGGCATGCGAGGATCTCCGGCACGTCGTATTGGTGGATGGCGATTCTGGTGGAGCGACGAAGGGCCACGATATCCTCGGATGGAGCGACGCCGTCGCCCCCTCCGCGCAGGCCTTCCGCCCCCACCGCAACATCGACGTGGACCTCGCCGCGATCTTCTACACCAGTGGAAGCACCGGCAAGCCGAAGGGCGTGATGCTTTCGCACCGGAACATCGTGACGGGTGCCACGAGCGTCTCGAGCTACCTGGAGAACCACGAAGAGGACAGGCTGCTGGCGGCATTGCCCCTGTCGTTCGATGCCGGATTCAGCCAGCTCACCACCAGTTTTCACGTCGGCGCGTGCGCGGTCCTCCACAACTACTTCCTTGCCCGCGACACCGTGAAGGCGCTTTCGCGTGAGCGCATCACCGGCCTCACGGCAGTGCCGCCGCTCTGGTTCCAGCTGATCCAGCAGACGTGGCCCGAGACGATCACGGATCACCTCCGCTACATCGCAAACACCGGCGGTCGGATGCCCCGGACGACCCTCGATGCCCTCCGCAGTCGACTGCCGCGGACCAAGGCATTCCTGATGTACGGGCTGACGGAGGCATTCCGATCCACGTATCTCCCGCCCGAGGAAGTGGACCGCCGGCCCGATTCCATCGGCAAGGCGATCCCGAATGCAGAGATCCTCGTGCTTCGTGATGACGGAACGCGTTGCGAGCCGCGCGAACATGGCGAGCTCGTGCATCGAGGCGCACTGGTCGGGATGGGCTACTGGAACGACTCTGCCAAGACTGCCGAGCGCTACAAGCCCCTGCCGGGCCGCGAGTCGGGATTCGTGATTCCGGAGATGGCAGTGTTTTCCGGTGACACCGTCTATGCGGACGAAGAGGGCTTCCTCTACTTCGTGGGGCGGCGCGACGAGATGATCAAGACCTCCGGCTACCGGGTCAGCCCGACCGAGATCGAGGAGGTCATCTACCGGACAGGCCTGGTGGCGGAGGTCGCTGCCCTGGGTGTCCAGCACGATCAGTACGGGCAGGCCGTGGTTCTGGTGGCCGTGCCGGCGGAGGGCAGCGGTATCGACGAAGTGTCGCTCCGTGCCGCGTGTCAGCAGTCGCTGCCTGCGTACATGGTGCCCAAGCACATCGACCTGCGGACCGGTTCCCTGCCACGCAATCCGAACGGGAAGATCGACCGGAAGCTCCTGGCGGACGAGTTTCGCGATCTGTTCGCCGAGACCGCGGCGCAATGAACGCCCCCGTGAATGCGGGGCTCTCCGCGCAAGTCAGCGTGAATCCGTTTCCTGTCGAGAACGGTGAACTCGTCGTCGGTGGCATGCCGCTCAGCCGGCTGGCGGCGAGAGTCGGCCGCACGCCGTTCTACGCCTACGACCGCGGCCTGCTGACAGCCCATGCCCGCGCGCTGCGGGCCGTCCTGCCGCCAGCGGTCCATCTGCATTACGCCATGAAGGCCAACCCGATGCCTGCCCTGGTGCAGACGATGGTTGGTTTGATGGACGGGCTGGATCTGGCGTCGGCCGGCGAGATGAAAGTGGCGCTCGATGCGGGTTGCGATCCGCGGGTGATGAGCTTCGCCGGGCCAGGAAAGCGTCCCGAGGAACTCTGGCAGGCAGTGGCGGCCGGCTGCACGATCAATGTCGAATCGGAGGCGGAGCTTCCGCACATCCGGGCGGCGGCTGACGGGTTGGGGGTGCGCCCGCGTGTCGCGGTGCGGGTGAACCCGGACTTCGAGTTGAAGTCTTCCGGCATGAAGATGGCGGGCGGGCCGAAGCAGTTCGGCATCGATGCGGAGCAGGTACCGACCACGCTCAAGCGGATCGGTAGCGAGGGCTTCGAGTTCGTGGGCTTCCATCTGTACAGCGGGTCGCAGAATCTCCGCCCGGAAGCCCTGTGTGAGGCGCAGCGAAAGACGCTCGATCTTGCCGTGCGACTGGCGCAGGACGCGCCTGGACCGGTTCAGGTCCTCAACATGGGCGGTGGATTCGGTGTCCCGTACTTTCCTGGCGACGTGCCGCTGGACGTGGCCCCGGTGGCCGAGAACCTTCGCGTGCTCGCCGAGGAGGCCAGGACCACGTTGCCCGGCGCCACGCTGGTGATCGAACTCGGTCGATACCTCGTGGCGCATTCCGGGATCTACGTTGCCAAGGTGCTCGACCGGAAGGTCTCGCGCGGGCAGGTCTTTCTGGTGACGGACGGTGGTCTGCACCATCACTTGGCGGCGTCCGGCAATTTCGGGCAGGTGATCCGGAAGAACTACCCCGTCGTCGTCGGCACGCGGATGGACTCGGCGGATCTGGAGTCGTCTTCCGTGGTCGGCCCCCTCTGCACGCCCCTAGACCTCCTGGGTGACCGCATGGAACTACCGCGTGCCGAACCCGGAGATCTGGTCTGCGTGCTCATGTCCGGAGCCTATGGCTACACGTCTAGCCCCCACCAGTTTCTCAGCCATCCAGCGCCGATCGAGGTCCTCGTATGACCGTTGTCGACCGGCGTCCTGCCATTCGGGAGTGCCTGTGGCGGCGCGTTTGAGTCCATACCGCCTGCTGTCGCCGGGCGGTGCGTCCGCAAAGCTCGACATCTTCATCTTCCATCGGGTGTATCCAACCCTTGATCCGATGGCGGTCGGAGAACCTGACGTGGAGCGCTTCGAGCGTGTCGTTCGCTTCCTGTCGCGGGCCTTCACTTTGCTCCCGCTCGCCGAGGCTGCCGGCCGGCTTGCATCGGGTACCTTGCCCGCTGCTGCCGCCTGCATCACGTTCGATGACGGGTATGCGGACAACCTGACGCTGGCTGCGCCGATCCTCGCGCGCTTCGATGCGCCCGCCACGATCTTCATTGCCACGGGATACCTCGACGGTGGTCGGATGTGGAACGACACCGTGATCGAATCCATTCGCGGTACGTCGGTCGAGACGCTTGACCTCGCGGATCTCGGGCTGCCGGTGCTTCCCGTCGCAACCCTCGATCAGAAGCGCAGAGCGATCGACACCCTTCTCCCGCTGGTCAAGTATCGCCCCGTCGATGCGCGCATTGCGTTGGCCGACGCGATCGCCAACCGGGCTCGTGTGATTCCTCCCTCCGATCTGATGCTGACCACCCCTCAACTCCGTGAACTTGCGAGCGCGCCCAACATCACGATAGGCGCGCATACCCGGCGGCACCCGATCCTGGCATGTACCCCGCCGGCGGAGGCCGAATCGGAGATCGCCAGTTCCCGCAGCGATCTCGAAGGCCTTCTGCAAAAGGAGGTCGAGCTGTTTGCGTATCCCAACGGCCGCCCCGACAAGGACTATCGTGCCGAGCACGTGGACATGGTGCGACGCGCCGGCTTCCGATACGCCGTGAGTACCGCGCAGGGCGTTGCATCCGCGCCGGCGGATCCGCTGCAACTCCCCAGGTTCACGCCCTGGGGTGACTCGATGCCGAAGTTCGGCCTTCAGTTGGCGCGTGCGCTTCTGAGCGTGCCGGCCCCAGAGACGCTCAGGGTGGCAGCATGAGTCGCGTCCGGATGATCGGGATTGCGAGCAGTGACCCGGCCCTGTCGGCGATGCTTAGGGAGGTCGCCGGCATTCCCGATGTGCCGGCGCCGGGATCGGGGCATCGGATGCGTGCGCCCACGGCATGGATGGATGCCACGGTGGCGCCCCAGGTGCAAGCCCACCAGGACGACGCTGGCTTCTGTGTCTCGATCGGGGTGCCGCGCCTGCGGGGCGCCGCGCCCGGGATGCGGCTTACCGCGGCCGAGCTGTTGTCGGGATACCGGGGCGACGGAAGCCAGCTCCTGCAACGGATGGCGGGTGGTTTCGCCTTCGTCGCGCATGATGTGACGACCTCGCGAACGCTGGTGGCGGTGGACCGTTTCGGCATCTATCCGCTTGCCTATCGGCTCCTCGACCATGCCGTGGTGATCGGTCGATTCGCCGACGAGGTCGCTGGGCTGCTGCCGAATGGTGGAGCGCTGGACCTGCAATCGCTGTTCGATTACCTGTATTTCCACGTGATTCCAGCGCCGGCGACCGTATACCGGACCGTCCGCAGGCTCGAGGCGGCCCAATATGGGGAGTTCGCCGATGGGCGATTCGAGGTCAAGCGGTACTGGCAACCCGACTACACGGCCCGCCACGGCGAGTCCCGCGAAAAGCTGATCGCCGAGTTCCGGGATCTCATGCGCGAAAGCGTCGCCCGCGAGGCGGATGCCGAAGGGACTGCGAGCTACCTGAGTGGCGGGACGGACAGTTCCACGGTGACTGGCTGGCTGGGAAAGACCAGCGGCAAGCCTGCCCGGTGCTATTCCATCGGCTTCGATGCCGAGGGCTACGACGAAATGTCGTACGCCCGGCTCGCTGCAAAGCACTTCGGCGCCGATCACCACGAGTACTACGTCACGCCGTCCGACATCGTGCGTGGCGTTCCGATGGTGGCCCAGCGGTACGATCAACCATTCGGCAATTCGTCGGCGCTTCCGGGCTTCTCTTGTGCGGGCATGGCCGCGCAGGATGGTGTGCGGGTCTTGCTGGCGGGCGATGGCGGCGACGAGATCTTCGGCGGGAACACGCGGTACGCGAAACAGAAGGTATTCGAATGGTATGAGCGTGTACCTTCCCCGCTGCGGCGCGCGCTCCTGGAGCCGATTCTCCTCGGGCCGATGCGGAATTTGCCGCTGCTGCGGAAGGCCGGGAGCTACGTCGAACAGGCCAAGCTTGGTCTGCCCGCCCGCCTCGAGACGTACAACCTCGTGCACCGATTGGGTGTCGAGAACATGCTGACGCCGATGTTTGCCGACGCCGTTCTCCAAGGGGCACCGGCTCTGCAGCAGAAGGAGGTCTACGACCGATGTCGCGATCCGTCGATCGTCAATCAGCTTCTCGCCTACGACCTCAAGTACACCCTGGCCGATACGGACCTTCCCAAAGTGGTCCACACCGCGGAGTTGGCGGGGTGCGAGGTGCGATTCCCCATGCTGGCGGACGAACTCGTTGATTTTGCGAACTCCCTTCCGCCCGACTACAAGGTCAAGGGCGTCGAGTTGCGCCATTTCTTCAAGGAGGCGTCCGCAGGCTTTCTGCCGAACGAGATCCTGACGAAGGCAAAGCACGGGTTCGGATTGCCCTTCGGGGCCTGGGTGCAGAAGGACGCCGAGTTGCAGCGATTCTCGAGGGCCAGCCTGCTCTCGCTCGTGGAGCGCAAGATCATTCGTGGTGAGTTCGTGGCTGACGTGTTTGCCACGAAACTGCCTGAGCACCCTGGGTTCTACGGCGAGGTGATATGGATCCTCATGCTTCTGGAGCAATGGCTCCGCTCACATGCGCCGGATTTCACGGTCGGGGCGTCCTGACGCTGCTGTTCCCCCGGGTGCCCATTGTGGCGGCGATGCCCCGGGGTTTCGGCCCCGCGATTCCAGTGGCTGGGTCGAAATCTGTCGAATGCATTTACATCGGTTCTGAGGCGCACTGAAACGATGGCGGAGAGTGCAAAACTTTCAATGTGTTAGATGTTGTTGCGCCCTTGGTATCCGAATTGCTCGCAGTCAGCGGTATCCTAGTGCTGTTGATGTTTGTCCCGGGGCCCAAGTACATGAGTGACGAAAAGAAATCCCGACGCAGATTCCTGAGTGGCGGAGCAGCTGCGCCATTCATCATGACGGTCCATCCTGGGTCGGTACTTGCCGCATCGAGCACGTCCTGCTTCGTGAATGCCGGTAAACAGGCGACTCCAGCGATTCTTCCTGATCCCGTGACAACTGGTGCCACTGCTCCTGATCCGGACATCTGGCTCCGCCGGCAGGTCGAATTGTTGACCCTCAAGAACTCCACCACGAACACCGTGCTGGATGGCTTCTTCCTGGAGCCGTTTCCCGGGCACACCAGTGTTTATTTGAAGTTCGTTTCGAATACCAGTGCGCCGACCGTGACGACGTATGCGGTGGGTGCGCCCAACCTAGTCGTCACCCGTACCGGGACGTTTAAGCAGGCGCTGGTGCTGGTCGACAACACCGGGAATATCGTCGGCTTCCAGTGGGAAACCGGCATTCCCGGCAGCAAGATCACCAAGTCTTGCTACACCTCGTTCAAGCCCTGATTCCCTGGTCGACCGACGCTTCCTGAATGGTTCCGGCAGCGTCGGACTGCAGTTGCCTGGTGCGAGTGGACCCGGGAGGACAGCGAATCGCCCGATTCGGTGACCACTGCATGGTGTTCAATGCGGTGTCGTGGGAAACCCATTTCGCGTCGTCCCATGCCGCCGATGTCCTTGAAGCGATCGGGACGCGCAAGATCACACGCTCGGAACTCGACGAACTGTTGCTCGGCAGCGCACCGCTCGAGGACGAGCGTGCCGAGTTGTCGAAACTTCTCGTCGGTCTCGAAGAGCTCGGCTTGTTGACGGCGGTCTGACCAGTGCCCGTACTTGCGGACATGCCCGCTGATGACATGGCCCGCACTCTCTGCGCTGAAGGGCTGGTCCTGCGTCTAGGCGCCGCCAGATTCAGAGTTCGATCCGACATCCCTGACTTGGTCAGTCCGCTCACAACGGTGTATGGCCGGTTTCCCGTAGAGCCGGCATCCGGCTTCTGTGACGTGACCGCCAGCGTACTCAAGGTGCGCGGGATGCGACGGCATCTGAGGCCTCAGATCGAGTTTGTCGTCGATGGTGCTTCGCCCTTCTCGCCGTTTCCGGCGTCCGTGCACCTGCCTCTGCTGGAATGGGGGCTGAACTTCGCGTTCACCGAACGCTGCACCCACTATCTGCTTCTGCACTCCGGCACTGTCGAGCGGGGTGGCATAGGTGTCGTGATGCCTGCGGTGCCCGGATCCGGCAAGAGCACGCTGACCGCCGGGATGGTCGGGAGTCGAAAGTTCCGTCTTCTGTCCGATGAGTTTGGTGTGCTCTCGATGGACACTGGGCTTCTCCTGCCGCTGCCAAGACCTGTGGCGCTCAAGAATGCGTCGATAGACGTCATCCGTTCCCGTTTCCCAGGGGCCACTCTGGGGCCGGTCTTTCACGGAACGCGGAAGGGGGATGTCGCCCATATGGCGGCAGACGAGGCAAGCGTTGCAGCGATCGATTCGCCCGTGCGGCCAGGCGTGGTTCTCTTCCCGAAGTTCCAGTCGGGTGCCGCGCTCTCGATGGAACCCATCGACCCGGCCCAAGCCTTCAGCAAGTTGACGGTGAACTCCTTCAACTACGAATTGCTTGGCGCGCCCGCGTTCGATGCCGTGGCCACGCTTGTTCGCCACTGCGTCTGCAGGCGCCTGGTCTTCGGGAATCTCGATGACGCCATCGGGGCCATCGAAGCGCTCGTCGATGAGGTTCGTTCGGGGCGAGCATCGGCCGCTGAATGACGCCCAGACGGTCGATGTGATCCGGCGAGTGCAGGCTTTCGCGGCTGCGCCGATAGAATGGCGCATGACACTCCTTCCGGCACCGCCGCCACACGTCGAGAAGCTCATTCACGCTATCGTTGCGCCTGAGTCGGCGGCGGGTTTCAACGACGACGATTGGGACCTCATCGTACGGACCGCTGGTACCGCGGAACTGCTGGGCACGCTTCACAGTCGTCTTGGCCGCGCCGGTGTCCTGTCTGTCGTGCCTGCAGCGCCCAGGCTGCACCTCGCAGGTGCTCATGCCTTCTACGTTCATCGGGCGCAGATGGCTCGATACCTCCTCCGTGGTCTCCATCATGCGCTCCGGGGCATGCCCGAGAAGCTGGTGCTCTTGAAGGGCGCAGCGTACGTGGTCCAAGGTCTACCGTTCTCGGTCGGGCGGATGTTCGACGATGTGGATCTGATGGTGAGCCGAAGCGATCTGGACGCCGTGGAGGCCCGACTCCAACAAGCGGGATGGCTGAGCGAGAAGCCCGATGCCTATGACCAGCACTACTACCGCGCGTGGGCGCACGAGCTGCCGCCGATGCGGCATCCGAGGTTCCTTCTCCAACTGGATGTGCATCACACGATTCTGCCGGTGACCGGGCGGCTGAAGCCCGATGCAGCGAAGCTTATCGAAGCGGCGATCCCGGTCGCGGGCGAGCCCTGGTGCGTACTCTCTCCCGCCGACCAGCTGCTCCACGTGGCAGTTCATCTGTTCCAGGATTCGGATTGCACCAACCGGCTTCGGGAACTGGTGGATATCGACGCACTGCTGCGTGCCCATGCCGGTGCCGGGCTGGACGAGATGCTCCCGAGGCGCGCGGCGCTGCACGGTCTTGGGCGCCCACTCTGGTATGCGCTGCGATATGCCCAGGCGTGGCTGGGGACACCGGTGTCACCGGCCTTGGCCCGCGCCATTGGCGAGTTCGCGCCTGGCCCGCTCGCCCGGGGCGCAATGGATCGCCTCGTCCATCGCGCCATCTTTCCCCCGCACCCGGACAGCAGACCAGCCCGACGCAGCCCCTTCGCCCATCGGATTCTCGAGGGGCGGGCGGTCTGGCTGCGCATGCCACCTTGGCTCCTCATCTATCACGCGGCCATGAAGGTCTTCCGCAGTGCGGGGCGGCGCCCGGTGGACAACGATCCGTTGCGATAGTCGCGCCGCGGCCAGCTGTCCGCCGGGTATCGGCCGGCGCGCCCAAATCCGTCTTCAAGTGCCGAAGTCAGGAAGTCCCCCGACCAGTGTTCTCTGAGCGATCCGCCCCGAGCGCACGAGGATTTCGACGTGGCGATCCGCCCCGGGTCCCGACCGAGCGAACCCCGCCCCGCAGCGAGAAATCGCTCTGGAAATCGATGAAACAGGAGATTTCGTCCTGTATGGAAAAGCAGGCTGTCACCACCCCTCGCCCTGTTCATCGCTGAGCGTGCATCCGCCTGCACTCCCGAGCCGAGCGCATCCCGGACGCAATGTTGGCTGGCGGGCACTGTGCTCGCTTATGGGCCCACGGAGACATTTCAACCGGCATCGACCGGTTGGAGCTGAACGAGGTGCGACGGCATGGTTCTGCTTTTCAATCAGAGGGTACCCCTGGTGGCCGTATTGGAGTTGGCGCTGGCCTGTCTTGTCTTCTGCGCGTCCTTCATGAGCGCAGTTTCAGGGCATTCCGCCTTTTCCCAGCAGGGCGCACTCGTGATTGCGGCAGCCGTCGGTATCTTCGCCCTTGGCCAGATCCTCTGTCTCGGCGCTTTCCGTCTCCATCGAATGGATCGCAGCGTATCGGCATCCGCATTTGCCTTGAGAATCGTGGGCAGTCTGGCGGCTGGAAGCCTACTGGTGTACGCGGTGTTCGCGATGTTCCCCGACGGTGCCGATTACCGCGCGGCGCTTCCCGAAGCGCTGTTGCTCTCCGCAGCGGGTCTTCTGCTCGTCAGGCTTGTGCTGGTTTTCGGGGTCGAGATGGATTGGTTGACCCACCGGATGCTCGTCCTCGGCACGGGCCCCGAGGCCCTCGCGGTGGAGCGCGCACTCCAGGGAGCCTCGAAGTCAGGCGTGAACCTCATCGGCTTCTTCCCGATCAGCGCCAGCAGCGTCTGCGCCGTGTCTCCGGACCGCGTGATCCGCTCGGCGGCCTCCCTCGAGGAGACCATCCGCAAGCTTGAAGTGAACGAGGTGGTCGTTGCTCTGCAGGAACAGCGCGGCGGCCTGCTTCCCGTGAGCCAGCTCCTGAACTGCCGGCTGCGGGGCGTGAGGATCACCGATCTTTCGGGTTTCTTCGAGCGGGTGACCGGTGAGGTGCCGGTGGACTCGCTCAAGGCCAGCTGGTTGATCTACGGCGACGGGTTTCGGCAGAATTGGTCTCGCCGATTCGTCAAGCGGGCCCTCGACGTGGTGGCGGCGGCCATTCTCCTCATGTTCGCTGCCCCGATCATGATGATCGCGGCTCTCCTGATCTTCCTCGAGAGCGGGCATCCGATCATCTTCCGGCAGGAGCGTGTCGGGCTTGGCGGCCGCACGTTCAACGTGCTCAAGTTCAGGAGCATGCGTACGGATGCCGAAAAAGATGGTGTCCCGCGCTGGGCGAGTACCGGAGATCCGCGTGTGACCCGGTTCGGGCGTTTCATGCGGCGCACCCGGATCGACGAGTTGCCGCAGATCTTCAACGTCTTGAAGGGCGAGATGAGTTTCGTGGGCCCACGGCCAGAGCGCCCCTTTTTCGTTTCCCAGCTCACGGAGCAGGTCCCCTTCTACGGCGCCCGCCACACCGTGAAGCCCGGGCTGACGGGTTGGGCCCAGGTCAAGTACAGCTACGGCGCCTCGGTGGAAGATGCCGTTCGCAAGCTGCAGTACGACCTCTACTACGTGAAGAATCACACCATCCTTCTGGACATCGTGATCCTGTTCGGGACCGTTCGAGTCGTCCTGTCAGGCGACGGCGCCCGATAGTCTGACGCGACGGCACCTGACGCAACTTCAGGGTGGCCCCGAGCACGATTCTTGGTTGTGTACCGCCGGGGTCGGTATCTCCGATGCCACGGGTCCCTGGGATTCGCCGTTTCCGGTGATCGGTCTTCGCGGGCGGTACCCCGGAGGCGGCGGGGACCCCGTGAATGAAATCAAGGCTCACAGGAAATCACGCCTCTCATGACGGCCTCCACCGGTGCCATCGCCGTTGCCAGCTACGGATTCGGAGCAACGGCCTATGCCGTGCTTGCGATCCAGATCGGCATTCGGCGCGGCTGGACAGGCCGCGCAGGGGTACTGCTCTTCGCGGCACTGTCTTCTTTCCTGTGGCAGGTGTCGGGCGTCATCGTGGCGTTGGCACCGAGCGACGCATCCTGGCTTCTCCATCTGCTGACCGACGGACTGCGGATCGGCGCCTGGTGCGGCTTTGTTCTGGGCCTGTTGCACTCGCTCCAGGTGCCGGGCCTCAACCTCGTGCTCTCGACGCGTCTTCGGTTCGGTCTCGCGGCATCTCTGACCCTCGGGCATTGGTTCGCGACGCTTGGCGGTGGCATCGGCCTGTTCGCAAACGTCGCGGGTCCCATCCAACGGCTCGTGCCGAGTTTCGGTGTCTCCGCCGTCGCTGCCGTGCTGGGCCTCAGCCTCTGCGAACAACTGTACCGGGGGACAAAGGAGGCTGCCCGCTGGGGCATCAAGCCCCTGGTGCTCGGGCTCGGGGCGATGTTCGGATACGACCTGTTCATGTTCTCGGACGCGCTGTTGCTCCGTGGGGTGGACGAGCAGGTCTGGACCGTCCGCGGGGCCGTACACGCGCTGGCCATTCCGCTGATCCTTCTCGCCACTGCGCGGAATCGCAACTGGACCATCGACGTCGCTGTTTCCAGGAACATCGTCTTCGGTTCCACGGCGCTGCTGCTCTCCGGGCTCTACATGCTTGCGGTGGCCGGTGCGGGCTACTACGTCCGGATCTTCGGCGGGGACTGGGGCCGGGCCATCCAGGCCGTGTTCCTGTTCATCGCGCTCCTCGTCCTGGCGCTTCTGTTCTCCTCCGGTTCGGTGCGCTCGCGCCTGCGTGTGTTCATCAACAAGAACTTCTACTCGTATCGCTACGACTATCGCGAGGAATGGCTCCGGTTCACCCGGATGCTTGCCGGGTCGTCCAATGCCGAAGGGATCGTCGAGCGTTCGATCCAGGCGCTTGCCGATCTCGTCGAGAGCCCGGCAGGCCTGCAATGGTGGCGGGACACCGAGGGCGTCTACCGGTCGGCTGGGCACTGGAACACGCCGGCGCTGGCCACGACGGTCACCGCCGAGGATTCACTGGTGCGTTTCCTGGGAGCCACATGGTGGGTGATCAATCTCGAGGAGTTCCGCGTCCGCCCCGACCGGTATCCCGACCTGGAGTTGCCCGTCTGGCTGCAACAGCAGGCTGACGCGTGGCTCGTCATACCGATGCCCGAGGGCGACAGTCTGGGTGGATTCGTCGTCCTGCAATTGCCCCGGACCAAGGTCGAGATCGACTGGGAAGTGCTGGATCTCCTCAAGACCGCGGCGCGACAGGCCGCTACTGTGATCGGGCAGGTGCGGGCGACGGAAGCCCTCGTGGAGGCCCAACAGTTCAGCGCATTCAATCGCATGTCGGCATTCGTCGTGCATGACTTGAAGAATCTCGTGGCGCAGTTGTCCCTCATGCTGAAGAACGCGGAGCGCCACAGTGCGAACCCGGAGTTTCAGAAGGACATGCGATCCACGATCGAGCATGTCGTGGATCGGATGAACCGCTTGTTGCTCCAGCTGCGGTCCGGGGCGACGCCCATCGGCAGCCCGACGCCGGTGGACATCGGCGCGGTGATGGCCCGGATCCGGACGTCCTACGCGCGTCAGGGCAGGGAGGTCGTGCTGGAAGCATCCCCCGGGGTCTGGGCAATGGCGCACGAGGAGCGGATCGAGCGCGTGCTCGGCCATCTGGTGCAGAACGCCTTCGACGCCATGGAAGGGCGCGGTGTGGTCGTGGTCCGCATCGCGACCGAAGGTGCGCAGGCGATCGCCGAGGTGGAGGACAAGGGCAAGGGTATGTCGAGCGAGTTCATCCGCGAGCAGCTCTTCAAGCCGTTCCGCTCGACGAAGTCGACCGGCATGGGTATCGGCGCCTACGAGAGTCAGCAGTACGTGAATGAACTCGGAGGCCGTATTGCCGTGGAAAGCACGGTTGGGGTGGGCACGCGGATGAAGGTCATCCTGCCCGCACGTTCCAGAGACATTGCATCGGACGAGAGCCGCGCGGAAGCCGCATGACAGAAAAGCGCAAGCCATTGCTGGTAGTCGAAGACGATCCCGCACTGCAGAAGCAGATGCAGTGGGCGCTCGATCAATACGAGGTTCTCGTCGCCGACGATCGCGACTCGGCCATCGCCCAGTTGCGGCGGTTCGAGCCTGCCGTGATCACCATGGATCTCGGGTTGCCGCCCCACCCCGACGACACGACGACCGGCTTCAAGCTGCTCCAGGAGATGATGTCCCTGTCACCTGATTCCAAGGTGATCGTCATCACCGGTCAGCATGATCGCGAGAACGCCGTGCGTTCGATCGCGCTCGGGGCCTACGATTTCTGCGAGAAGCCGTTCCAGCCGGAAGTGCTGTCCCTCATCATCGAGCGCGCCTTTCGCCTGTACGAACTCCAGGCCGAGAACCGGCGCCTCCAGAACGCCCAGTCGGCGCCGGGGGTGTCCGGGATCATCACCCGCGATGCCGAGATGCAACGGCTCTGCAGAACGATCGAGAAGGTGGCGAGTACCAGCGCGACGATCCTGCTGCTCGGCGAGTCCGGGACGGGCAAGGAAGTGCTGGCCCGCGCCCTGCACTCGCATTCCCCGCGGAAGGCCAATCGTTTCGTTGCGATCAACTGTGCCGCGATCCCTGAAAACCTGCTCGAAAGCGAACTGTTCGGCTACGAGAAAGGTGCGTTCACGGGGGCTGCCAAGCAGACGCCCGGGAAGATCGAGGTTGCCAACGGTGGAACCCTCTTCCTCGACGAAACAGGGGATCTGCCGCTGTCCCTGCAGGCAAAGCTGCTCCGGTTCCTCCAGGAGCGGGTCATTGAGCGGATCGGTGGGCGCGAGGAAATTCCGGTGGACGTCCGCATCGTCTGCGCGACTCACCAGGACCTAAAGAATCTGATCTCGACCGGCAAGTTCCGTGAGGACCTCTTCTACCGGCTCGCCGAGATCGTCCTCGAGATCCCGCCGCTGCGTCAGCGGAAGGGCGATGCGAGCCTGCTGGCCCATGCCTTTGTTCGAAAGTTCGCTGACGAACAGAAGGCTGGAACGCTGACGATGATGCCCGACGCCGTCGATGCCATAGAGGCGTACGACTGGCCGGGCAATGTGCGCGAGCTCGAGAATCGGACCAAGCGCGCGGTGATCATGGCCGAGGGGTCCACGCTTCGAGTCGAGGATTTCGGGTTGCAGGCCGTGGCGCCGGAGCCGGAGATGTTCAATCTTCGACGGGCACGTGATGAGGCAGAGCGGGAGGCCATCGTGCGAGTGCTCGGGCGAGTGAATGGCAACATCAGCAAAGCTGCCGAACTTCTCGGGGTCAGTCGTCCTACTCTCTATGACCTCATGTCAAAGTACGGCCTTCGCTCCTAGAGCCGACTCCGACCTATGCCCCTGCCCGATCCGATGAATCGACCGATGGTCGACCGCCAGCATCCTGACCAAGCCCGGCGCTTCTCCGCCACATTCTCCTTCGGACGTTCCGTGGCGTCCGCGCTTGGATGTCTGGTGGTTGCCGGTGCGCTGACAGCCTGCGGTGGCGGTGGCTCCTCGGAGGATTTCGCCGCGTCTGGCAGGAAGCTACTCGATGCGGGCGACACGGCGGGCGCCATCATCCAGTTCAAGAATGCCCTGCAGAATCAGCCCGACAGCGCGGACGTGCGATATCTCCTCGGCGTTGCACTTCAGCGTTCAGGCAACGCTCCGCAGGCGGTGGTCGAGTTTCGCAAGGCGGTGGCGCAAGGCTATGACCCCGCCAAGCTTCGCCCCGAGTTGCTCGCGGCGCTGTTGGCCTCCGGTGACTACAAGACCGTCGTCACTGATGCCGTGATCGAGGGAATGACCGATCCCTCCCAGAAGTCCCAGGTGCTTGCGTTGGCTGGCGACGCGCTCATTGCACTCGGGCGCCGGGAGGAGGCCGTGGAGCGATACGCCGCTGCGTCGGAACTCGATCCGAACAGCGAGGGTGCCGGCATCGGGCAGGTCACGCTCGCTCTGCAATCGGGGGACGCGCCCAAGGCCAGAGCGCTTCTCGAGGAAGTCGTTGCGAAACATCCGTCGTCGGTTCGGGGTCAGCTGTTGCTGGGCGGTGTGCTCGTGCAGGTGGGCGATGTTCCTGGCGCCATCAAGGCTTTCGATGCGGCGATCGCTCGCAGCCCCACCGATGCCCGGGCCTACCTCGGCCTGATTCCGGTTCTGATTTCGAACCATGACATCGCCGGTGCAAAGTCGCGAATCTCGAAACTCGAGGCTTCGGCGCCGAGCGGATTGGCCACCACATATCTCAAGGCCTTGATCGCCTACTCCGAAGGCCGTAAGGAGGCGGCGCGGGAGCTTGTGCGTCTCGTCGTGAAAGCCATGCCGGACGATCTTCGGGGGCTGCTGCTTGCAGGGTCGGTCGAGTTCGATCTAGGCAACTTCACACTCGCCGAGCAGCACCTGGCGAAAGTGGTGGCCCAGAACGGCGGTGACCCCTATGCGCGGCGCCTGCTTGCAGCGACGCGTGTGCAGGCCGGAAACCCCGAAAAGGCGTGGGAGGCCATCGCCCCGGTCGTGAACTCCGAACGCGCGGATGTCCCGGCCCTCCTCATTGCCGCGCAGATCGCGAGCGCGCGCGCTGACCGCAAGGCGGCACTCGACTACGTCAAGCGAGCGGTCGATCTCGATCCGCAGGCGGTCCAAGCGCGGACGACACTGGGTCAGATGCAACTGCTGGCCGGAGATCGCGAGGCTGGCATCGCGTCGCTCAAGGCGGCGATCGCGGCCGATTCTCGACAGACGTCGGCAGACGTTGCCTTGATAACCCATTACCTGCAGACCAACCGCCAGGCGGATGCGCAGGCCGTTGCAGAGGCGCTGGCGGTGAGGCTGCCCGACAGCCCTGTCGCGCACAGCGCCTTGGGGGCGGCGCTCATGGCCAACGGTGCTGAAGGGAAGGCGCGTGCTGCATTCGAAAAGGCGATCGCGATCGATCCAGCCCAGGAAGATGCCGCGCGTGCCCTCGCTCAACTCAGCATGCGTGGAGGCAAGCCGGACGCGGCCAAGAAGTATCTAGACGGCGTCCTGGCGAAGCGTCCCGCCGCGGAAGCTTCGGCGCTCCAGCTGGCGCTCATCCAGGCCCAGTCGGGCGCGAAACCCGAGATCGTTCTGGCGACGCTCGACAAGCTGATTGCCGCCGCCCCGACATCGGAGCGCGCTAGGATCAGCAAGCTCCAGTATCTGCTCCAGGAGAAGCGGACTCGCGAGGCATTCGAGTTCGCCCAGAAGTCCGTCGCAGACCTGCCGGAAAGCACGACGCTGCTCATCTGGCTTGCGCGAGTTCAGCTGCTGGCGAAGGACACCGCGCAGGCCGTGACGACCTACGGCAAGCTGAGCCAGCGCAATCCGCAGTCACCCGTGCCCCTGCTTGGTCTCGTGGCGGCGTATTCGCAGGACAAGAACTGGGTGGCAGCGCTGGATGCTGCGCGGAAAGCCGCGATGGTCGCCCCTGACTCCCCAGAAGTGCGGTTGGCACTCGTCTCGGTGAATGCGGACGCCGGGAAGTTCGCGGAAGCGCGCAGTGCGGCGCAGGACATTCAAAAGAAGTGGCCGAAGCGCCCCGATGGATACGCGGCAGAAGCTCGCGTCTACCTCGTTGAAAAGAACTCCGAAGCGGCCGAGCGGGTGTTGCGAACAGGTATCGATGCGACGGGCGATGACTCGCTCGTCGATGCGTACTTCGAAGTGGTGGCCCAGGCGGGGCGGATTCAGGACGCCGAGAAATTCGCGGAGGCCTGGATGGCTTCGCACCCCAAGGCGCTACGTGTGCCGCTCCGTATCGCGGACGCCAGGATGCGCGTCGGGGACCACACGCGTGCCTCGGCGTGGTATGCGAAGGCGGTTGCCGCTGAGCCCGACAACGTCATCGCTCTCAACAACTGGGCCTGGGTGCTCGGCCGTTTGAACGACAAGCGGGCGCTGGAAATCGGTGGCCGTGCTCTCGCCAAGGCGCCCCGGAATCCGTCGGTGCTCGACACGGTCGGCATGCTGCATGTCCAGAATGGCGATCCCAACAAGGGGCTCGAGTATCTCAAGCAGGCCGTGCTGCATGGTGGCCAGTCCTACGGTTTGCGATTGAACATGGCCCGTGCATTGTCCCAGGCGGGCAAGAAGGATGAGGCCCGTGCGGAGCTGGATGCGGCCGAGAAGGATGCGAAGACGGATCCGCAGAAGCAGGAAATCGCCGAACTGCGCCGAACTCTCTAGGGGTTCGCAGAATAGGTGTTCGTGGTGCAGGCAGCGAGTTGGTCGCCATAGCCGACCGAAAGGCATGGATGGTCGCAGGCTTCTGCGGTGGCGCGGACGCAGGGTGACTGACGACGGAGCGCATGCAGCAGGGCGGAAGAACGGACCCGCTTTCCTGCGGAGCATGGTGATCTGATTTTGGTTAACGCTGTTTCATTGGCTTCCAAGGCGATTGATGATGAACATCGTGAAAGTGCGCCTGTCCACGTTGCTGTGCCTTGTCGCACTGATCTCCGGATGCGGCAAGGACGCCACTCAGGATTTCCTGGCCAACGGCAAGGCCTTCCTCGACAAGGGTCAGGTGTCGCATGCCGTGATCGAGCTGAAGAATGCGGTCGAAGCCACGCCGGAACGCGGCGACGTGCGCTACCTGCTGGGCGTGGCTCTTCACCGGAACGGTGAGCTTGCCGCCGCCGAGATCGAGCTGCGCAAGGCGGGCACCCTCGGTTACGACGTCAATCTCGTGAAGCCGGCACTGATGACGTTACTCCTCGATTCCGGGCGGCCGCAGGACGCCTTGAAGGAGGGCACTCTCGACGGCATCACGCAGCCTGAAGCCAAGGCCGAGATCATCGCCCGGCGTGGCGATGTCGAGATGGTCCAGGGCCGAAGGGACGCCGCCGAGAAGCTATACACCGAGGCAGCGTCGATCGCGTCGAGCAACGAAACGGCCGCACTCGGACTGGCGCGCGTCGCCTTGTCGCGAGGCGACATGGCGGGCGGGAAGACGATTCTCGACAAGATCCTCGCCGCGAATCCCACATCGTTGAATGGCTTGCTGGTGCTCGGGGACGTCCTCGGTGCCGAGGGGAAGACGGCCGAGGCGGTTGCGTTGTACGACCGGGCATTCGAAGTGCGTCCCACGGACGTGCGCGCGTTCAGTGCCGCGATTCCGCTGCTGATCAACGCAAAGGATCTCCCGGGCGCGAAGGCGCGCCTCGAACGGCTGCGCAAGGTGCTTCCGCGCGCGATCGTGACTCTGTATTTCGATGCGCTGGTCGCCTATGCCGAGAACCGGAAGGAGTTCGCGAGGGAGAAGGCGCAGCAGGTCGTTCGTCTCCTGCCGGATGATCCCCGGGGTCTGCTGCTCGCGGGGAAGCTCGAGTTCGAACTCGGCAACTACCGCCTCGCCGAGCAGTATCTTTCGAAGGTCGTCGATGCCAGACCGAAGGAGGTGCAGCCCCGCAAGCTCCTCGCAAGCTCCTACGCGCGATCCGGCAACATTCCGTTTGCCAGAAGAGCCATTGAACCGCTCCTGACAGGGCCCATCGTTGATCCTGCCATCCACGAGATCGCCGGCGAGATCGCGATGGTGTCGGGCGATGTGAAGGGTGCCATCGAGCATCTCCGCAAGGCCGTCGGCGTGGACCCGAAGAATGCGCGGTTCCGGACCTTGCTGGGCCAAGCCTACATTCAGAACGGGGATGCGGCCACAGGTGTGCAGAGTCTCAATGAGGCCTCCGCAATGGACCCCTCCCAACCCGGTGCAGCGCTCGCACTGGTGGGGCACTACATCCAGAAGGCGCAACTCAACGAGGCGCTCGCGACATCGAAGCAACTCGTCGAGCGACTGCCGGACAACGCCCAGGCGCAGTACGCGCGGGGACTGAGCCTGCTCACGGCCAAGGATCGTGCGAATGCCCGGCTCGCCTATGAGAAGGCATTTGCGCTCGATCCGACCTACATGCCACCCATCGAAGGGCTGGTGGTGATGGACCTGCAGGAACGAAAGCCTGACGCGGCTCGACAGCGCTTCGCCGATGCGATCGCGAAGAACCCGAAGGCCGTCGACGCAGCCGTGGCTCTGGCGCAACTGATGTTCCAGTCCAAGCTGCCCGAAGCCGAGGTCCTCCGTGTTCTCGATGCGGCCATCGCCGCTTCGCCGGCATCGATGAAGCCCAGGGTCGCGAAGATCATGTTCCTCAACCAGAGTGGAAAGTTTCGCGATGCCATGGAGGTGGCCAAGCAGGCCCAGTCGGTCATTCCCGACTCGCCAGAGATCCTTATGGCGCTCGCGAAGCTGCAGCTGAAGATGGGAGAGGGTTCCATGGCGCTGACCACGTACGGAAAGCTCATTTCCCTGATGCCCGGGTCCGCTGCTCCCTATATTGGTCAGGCAGACGTGCACATCGCTGCCCGTGACTGGAAACTGGCACGAGAGGCGCTCGCCCGCGCAGGCGAGATGGAGCCCGGCACGAAGGCGGTTCAGCTGGCGCGATTCGGGGTCGAGTCCAACGCCGGTTTCACCCGTGAGGCACTGGAGCAGGCAAGGCTCATCCAGAGGAAGTGGCCACGGGACACCGAGGGTTACGTGGCGGAAGCGCAGTTGCTCGGGAAGCAGGGTGACCGCGAGGGGCTGGAGCGTGCCTTGCGAACTGGGGTCGCCGAAACAAGCAATCCGGAGCTCGTGGCGAGGCTGGTGGCTGCGCTGGTCGTCAACGGCAAGACCGCTCAGGCGGAGGATGTTGCAAACAAGTGGTACGCCAGCCATCCCAAGGATGTCTCCATCATCGGCGCCACCGGTACCGTCCTTCTCGGGCAGGGTGACTTGCCCGGCGCAGAGCGGTGGTTGCGGCGCGCCGTGGGCCTATCGCCCGATAGCCCGGTGCTACTGAACAACTTTGCATGGGTCCTGGGCAAGCTCAAGCATCCGGAGGCACTGGCGATCGCGGACCGCGCACTTCAGAAGGCGCCGGAAAGCGCCGATGTGCTGGACACGGTCGGATCGGTCTACATCGAGGCAGGCCAGACCGAAAAGGGATTGGCCTTCCTGACAAAGGCTTTGGCCAAGGCGCCGGAGTCACCGTCGCTTCATCTCCGAATCGCGCGGGCACTCGTGACGGCCGGCCGGAAGGATGAGGCGAAGCAGCATGTGGATGCCGCCGCGAAGGCGGCGACAGGGGATTCCCTCAAGCAGGAAATCGAGGAGGTCAGGCGCGCGCTGTGACCGTGCGCCTGATCCCAGGGAAAAATTTCGAAACGTGAGGCTCGAGAGTTCATGCATTCAATCGCTGTGGTGGGGCTGGGATACGTGGGGCTGCCGCTTGCCGTGGAGTTCGGCAAGAAGGTGCCTACCGTGGGATTCGACCTGTCCGAGGAGAAGGTGCGTGCCTATCGCGCCCATGTGGATCCCACTGGTGAGGTGAGCACCGCTGATCTCGCGGCGGCCACTCACTTCAGGCCGACGACGGATCCCAAGGCTCTCGCCGAGGCCGATTTCATCATCGTCGCAGTTCCGACACCTGTGGACGATGCGCACAACCCGGACTTCAGTCCCCTGATCGGCGCGAGCCAGTCCGTCGGAAAGCACATGAAGCGCGGTGCGACCGTGGTGTTCGAGTCCACGGTGTATCCGGGGGCGACCGAGGAAGTCTGCGTGCCGATCATGGAGCGTGTCTCCGGCATGAAATGGAAGACGGACTTCTTCGTGGGCTATTCACCCGAGCGCATCAACCCGGGCGACAAGGAGCGTACGGTCACGAAGATCGTCAAGGTGGTGTCGGGCGACACGCCCGAGACGCTCGAACGAGTGGCGAAGGTCTACGAGAGCGTGATCACGGCAGGTGTTCATCGGGCCTCGAGCATCAAGGTGGCCGAGGCGGCGAAGGTGATCGAGAACACCCAGCGCGACCTGAACATCGCGCTCATGAACGAGCTCGCGCTCATCTTCCACAGACTCGGCATCGACACGCTGGAAGTGCTGAAGGCGGCCGGCACCAAGTGGAACTTCCTGCCTTTCCGGCCGGGCCTCGTGGGTGGTCATTGCATCGGCGTGGACCCGTACTACCTCACGCACAAGGCCGAGAAGGTGGGCTATCACCCGCAGGTCATCCTGGCGGGTCGGCGCATCAACGACGGCATGGGAAAGTACGTGGCCGAGCAGACCGTGAAGGAGATGATCCGCGCGGGATTCAGCATCCGGGGAGATGACGTGGTCGTCCTGGGGCTCACGTTCAAGGAGAACTGTCCCGACACCCGCAATACCCGCGTGATCGACGTGATCCAGGAACTCCGTTCCTACGGCGCCAACGTGCATGTGCACGATCCGGTGGCGAATGCCGAGGAGGCGATGCACGAGTACGGCGTGGCGTTGACCGCATGGGATGATCTGCCCAAGGCCGCCGCCGTCGTGTATGCGGTGGCCCACGCCGAGTTCGTCAATCGTCCCGTGTCCGAAATGGTCGGCAAGATGCGCCCCGGCGCTGTGCTGACCGACGTGAAGTGTCAGGCGGATGCGGCGGCTTTCGAGAAGCATGGCGTGACGGTCTGGCGGCTTTGACCGACGCCAAGGCTCAGGTGCCCGTGAGCCTGCCTCCGGCGCTGCAGCAGACCCGTGCACGGTGGTTGGTCACAGGGGGCGCGGGATTCATCGGGTCGCATCTGATCGAGACCCTGCTGCTTGCTGGACAGGAGGTGGTGACACTCGACAACTTCGCCACGGGCCGACGGCGCAACCTTGACCTCGTCCGCGCCGCTGTTGGCGAGGACGCGTGGAAGCGGCATCGGCTCATCGAGGGTGATATTCGCGAGCTCGAGGTATGCGCGGCCGCGTGCGAGGGTGTGCAGTACGTGTTGCACCAGGCGGCGCTCGGGTCGGTACCGCGGTCCATCGCTGATCCGTTGTTGTCGCATTCTGCGAATGTGAATGGAACACTGAACATGCTCGTGGCCGCGCGCGACGCCAAGGTGAAGCGCTTGGTCTTTGCATCATCGAGTTCGGTGTATGGAGACCACCCGGCGCTGCCGAAGGTGGAAGACGTGATCGGTCGGCAGTTGTCCCCGTATGCCGTCACCAAGTACGTCACGGAACTCTATGCGTCGGTATTCGCCCGGACTTACGGTTTGCAGTCGATCGGGCTTCGGTACTTCAATGTCTTTGGTGCACGGCAGGATCCAGCCGGTCCGTACGCGGCAGTGATTCCGCGATGGGTGAAGTCGATGCTTGCAGGCGAGCCGGTGCGCATTTTCGGAGATGGCGAGACGTCGCGGGACTTCTGCTACGTGGAGAACGTCGTGCAGATGAACGTGCTGGCGGCCCTGACGGAATCGCCGGACGCCATCGACCGCGTCTACAACGTGGCGGTCCATCACCGCACGTCGCTGAACCTGCTGTTCCGGATGCTTCGGGATCTCATGGCTGTCGATGCCGAGCCGGAGTACCACGACTTCCGTCCCGGGGATGTGCGCCATTCTCTTGCGGACGTCGGGCTCGCTCAGCGTCTCCTGGGATACGCGCCGACCCACGACCTCGAGCAGGGCCTCCGGGAAGCGCTGCCGTGGTACCTGTCCGAGTACGGAGATACCGGGCGGGCTGCATGACCCCCTTCACGTCGTACATCCGAATCGTCTGGATCGGGTTCCTGTCGGCATGGCTGATGGCGGCTGCCCCTGCGACCCACGCGGATCCGATGGACACCATCGAGCGGGTGAAGGCGTCGGTGGTCGCGATCGGCACCTACGAGCGCACGCGAAATCCCGCGTTTGCTTTCCGTGGCACCGGATTCGCCATCGGTGACGGGTCATGGGTGGCCACCAACGCGCATGTGCTGCCCCCGGCCCTGGACGGCGAACGCCGCGAATCGCTGGTAGCCGTGTTGCCAGGGGTCAATATCACGACCGGCCAGGCGAGAACAGCGCGTGTGATTGCCGTCGATCGCACCAATGACCTGGCGATCCTGGCCATCGATGGTCCCAAACTCGTGCCGTTGCGGTTGGCCGAAGGCTTTCGTGTCCGCGAGGGGCAGACCCTCTACTTCACCGGATTCCCCATCGGCGCTGTCCTGGGGCTCATTCCCGTGACGCACCGCTCGATGGTGGCGGCGCTCACGCCCATCTCGATCCCCACCAGCGACAGCACTCAACTCGACGCCCAGGCCATTCGCCGGCTCTCGGCCGGCGCGGCTGCCGTGATGCAGCTGGACGCGACGGCGTATCCGGGCAACAGCGGCAGTCCGCTCTACGATCCGGAGTCCGGAGGGGTTGTCGGTATTCTGAACAGCGTGTTCGTGAAGGCGTCCCGCGAGACTCTGCTCTCTCAGCCAAGCGGAATCGCGTACGCGCTCCCGGTGCAGTGGCTCCAGGACCTGGCGAGGACCATCAAATAGGCGTTCCGCGCCTTCGCGCCCCCCGTCGTATCACGGAAGCAGCGGAGCGTTGTCGGGATCGCCGGCCCGCATGTCGAACGGGAACACTTCCCGAACCGTCATCAGTTCCACCAGGACTTCCTCGGCGCGCTCGAATGCTCGGTTGCGGCCGGTCCCGAGCAGGCCTTCCAGACACGGACGCAGCGCCGCCAATTCTTCAGGGAGCCGGAGCGACGCCGTGAGATCTCCGTCGGGATGCCCCGTGCTCCGCGGAGGCATGTCGCCTCGGAGGAGGGCGCTCAGGATGAGTCCGAGGGCACTGAAGTCCGCTCGTCGACCGTTCTGCAAGTAGGTCTCCCGCTCGGCGGGCGACACGTTTTCGCGGCGCGCGGATCGAAGAGCGCGTTCCGTGGCGTTGAAATCTGCCAGCACGACGACACGTTCCTTGCGGAAGAGAAAGTGCTCCGCTCCCAGCGATCCGTGGAAGAGATCCAGCCCATGCAAAGCATCGAGGGCGAAGCTCATTTGTGCCAGATAGTTTAGAGATAGTCCGATGGGAAGGCGTTTGCGGATCGCGCTTTCCAGGCTGCCGCCCGGCAGGAATTCGGCTGCAACGTACGCAATCTCATCGGTTCGCCCGATCTCGAACACCGACAGGACGTTCCGCTGATCGAGATCGGCGATCCGGCGGTAGTCATCCAGATACTGCTCGATGAACCCTTCTGGCACGTCGCGTACGGGAATGACCTTCAGGAATTCATCGCGCCCGGTGTGTTCGTGGATCGCCTGATAGGCTGTCACGCTCGATCCCTGTCCGGCGCGTTTCACGACTTTCCGGTGCGGGACCCCGACGTCGTGTTCCTCCGGCGGACGCAATGCGCCGCTGACCACGATCGTGCGATCAGCCTCGTCGGGCTCGGCATCACCGGCAAGACGGGCCAGGATGCCATTCGATAGGATCGCTTCACGCGCCTCGGTCATCATCAGCAGTTCCCCGGGTCGGGCCGTACCCGGGTTGAAGCCCGTGACTTCCACGATGGGAATGGTGCCGTGATCCGAATCGGTGACTGTCGCGCGTCGACCGAGTTGAAAGCGATTCCCCGCAAGCAGCGCGCTTGCCTCGGAGACCGCGATGCTCCAGCCGAGACCCTTGGAGCGACCGTCGAGCCGGCTGGCGATGTCGACCGCCGGACCCGCGACGCTGGGAACGAGCGCGCCGCCGAGTGACAGGCGCGCAACGATGACTTCGCCGGTATCGATCCCGCACCCGATGGATATCTGCGGCACGAAGGCGTCCGAGAGGTTGGCGTGGGCCCAGGTCTTCACGCGTCTCGCGTTGAGCATGGCCGCCATCGCAGCCTCGAAAGCGCGGGTCGAGTGTGTCCGGTCCATGTTCGGGCCGTCCTCGAACAGCGCGAGGAGTCCGGTGGCGTCGGCTCGAACCACCCATCCCCCCTGGCTTCGAATCGCATCCCGCGAATCGGTGACGAACTTCTGCAGGACGGCTTCCAGTGTCCTGCCGCGCAGGGATCTCGCGAGGGTCACGAGATTGCGGAGGGAAACAAACAGGACACTTGCACTCCGGGACTCGACCAGCATCCCAGGTGAGGCCAGGGGAGAGGTTCCCCATGCAGAGAGCGCCGGATTGTCCGTTCGCCCTGCCCCACCAGTCTCTGTGCCCAGCCGGGCACGCACCGCCTCACGAAGCACCGGCCATCCGAAGGGCTTGCTCAGAACGCCGCCGGGCGCGATCGTCAGGGCTCGCGCGTAGGTTTCCTGCTCATCCCCGGGGACCAGGAACAGGAGCGGAATCATGGCGGTCCGCGCGTCTGACCGGAGTGTCGCCGCGAGCACGAAGGCGTTGCTGCCGGGCAGGTCCGTCGAGATGATCGCGAGGTCGGGACGTTCGCTTCTCGCAGCGTCCAGCATCTGGCCCAGATGATCGCCGGCCGTCACCTGGTAACCATGTGCGCCGAGGTGAAGGCTGCACCATTCGCGAAGGGTGCCGTTGCTCTCTACGAGAAGTATGCGTTCCATGCTTGGTGGTCGGCTCGAAGGCTGGTCCGGGGCAGTGCCTGAAGCGGGTAACGGACCCGGAGGCCCCCAGGTCCGCCAGACTCCAGGCTCGGCCGCGCTGTGGCCGTACCGGGGAGGGTCTTCGGTTGCGGCCAAGCGATTGACGGCGGCTGGTCAGGTCCCAGAAAAGGCACGAATAAGCACCTGCAACGGAAGCCGGCCTGGGAACATCTGATGGCGAACGACACGCGTCGATACTGGAGGCTTCCGGAAACGGGCCACGGTATGCAACCGTAACTGGACTCGGCGCATGCGTTCCTGCCGGCTGTCTACCTGATGAATGGTATCGCGAGTGCACACCCCAGTGCGTGTTTCTCGAGGTGATTGCCCGGCTCGCCATCGTCGCATCGATCGTCTATAATTTTCGTTCGGTTGCGAACGACGGGCATGGGCGAGTCCACGATGAACAGTGTCGGGATGCGCCGATCAAATTCGAAGTGCGACCAGAACGTTTCGGCGCCGGTAGTCCGACGCAGCCTCCGCGATGCATCTTGGAGGTTGATGGGTTGCCAGTGTCGAATGTGTGACGACGGCCAAGTAGCTCAGTCGGTAGAGCAGAGGATTGAAAATCCTTGTGTCGGTGGTTCGATTCCGCCCTTGGCCACCAACCCCACTGTCTTCCGGAGCGATCCCTTCGCCCCGAGGGGTCCTAGAATGGAGACCGCCGCATCGCGGCAGACCGTGGTGTGTGATTCCGGAGGCAGCATCAATCTTCGTGAATTTCCGCTAGGCGGCGCCCGGACCGGTAGTCGATGGAACTCGTCGCGCTAGGCGTCAACCATCAGACGGCACCGCTTGCGCTTCGCGAGCAGGTGGCCTTCGCTGCGGAGAGCCTCCGCCCCGCACTCGTCGATCTGGTGAAGAACCAGCACGTCGACGAGGCGGCAATAATCTCGACCTGCAACCGGACCGAAGTCTTTTGCGCCACGGCTGAGCCGGCGCAAATCATCGACTGGCTTGCCCATTATCACGGCCTGGGTGCCGACAAGCTGGCCCCTTATCTCTACGAGTTTCCCCGTGAACAGGCTGTCGCTCACGCCTTTCGCGTGGCGAGCGGACTCGAGTCGATGGTGATCGGCGAGGCCCAGATCCTGGGGCAGATGAAGCAGGCCGTCCGGTTCGCGGAGGAAGCCGGGACCCTCGGGACCGTCCTTCACAAGCTGTTTCAGAGAACGTTCTCCGTCGCCAAGGAGGTAAGGACCCGTACCGACATCGGCGCGAGTTCGGTCTCTCTGGCGGCAGCTGGCGTGCGAGTCGCCGAGCGGATTTTTCCCTCGATATCCGAGCAGGCAGTCCTCTTCATCGGCGCGGGGGAGATGATCGACCTCTGCGCCGCGCATTTCTGCGCCAGGAAACCTCGGCGGGCCGTGTTTACGAACCGGACGGTCGAGCGGGCGGAAGGTCTCGCGCAGAAGTACGCCGGACAGGCCTTTCCGTTACCGGCGCTGACGGATGCACTGGCGCAGTTCGACATTGTGGTCACCTGTACGGCGAGCCCCTTGCCGATTCTTGGCAAAGGATTGATCGAGCGTGCGCTCAAGGCCCGCCGGCATCGCCCGATGCTCGTCGTCGATCTCGCAGTCCCGCGCGACGTCGAGCCTGAAGTGGGCCGGATGGACGACGTGTTTCTTTACACCGTCGACGATCTCGGGACGATCGTTCGCGAAGGCCTCGACCACCGGCACGCCGCTGTGGCGGAGGCGGAATCGATCATCGCCACGGGCGTTTCCGAGTTCATGCGCTGGTTGCGATCCCGCGAGCTTGTGCCGGCCATCCGGGAGATTCGCGGTCGCGCGGAGGTTGTTCGGCAGCATGAAGTCGATCGAGCGCTCAAGGCCATCGCCCGCGGCGACGATCCCAAGGTCGTGCTCGAAGCGCTCTCTCACGGGCTGACGAACAAGTTCCTCCATGGCCCGACACAGGCCCTTCAGGGCGCGGAAGGCGAGGATCTCGACCGATTGATGGGAGTCCTGTCCGGACTCTTCGCGAGCGACCGGCGGGCATGAAGGCGTCACTCTCATCTCGTCTCATGCGACTTTCCGCGCGCATCGAGGAAATCGATCACCTGCTCGCCCAGGAAGAGGTGACCCGCGATCTCGATACCTACCGCAAGCTCGTGAAGGAGCATGCCGGCATCCGTCCGGTGGTCGATCTCTATCGTGCCTATCGGGAAGGGGAGCACGATCTGGCGACGGCTCAGCAGATGGTCAACGAGCCCGGCATGCGCGATTTTGCCGAGGAGGAGACCCGTGCGACCCGCCGTCGCCTCGAGGAACTCGAGACGGAACTGCAACGGGAACTCCTGCCGCGCGACCCCAATGACGACCGCGACGTCTTCCTCGAGATCCGTGCGGGGACGGGCGGCGATGAGTCAGCGCTGTTTGCCGGTGACCTGTTTCGCCTCTATTCGCGGTTTGCCGAACGGAACGGCTGGCGGGTAGAAGTCGTGACCCAGAGCCCGAGTGAGCTCGGTGGGTTCAAGGAAATCATTGCGAAGATCACCGGGCAGGGCGCCTTCTCGAAGCTCAAGTTCGAATCGGGCGGTCATCGAGTCCAGCGAGTGCCGGCAACGGAGGCCCAGGGGCGCATCCATACCTCGGCATGCACGGTGGCCGTGCTTCCGGAAGTGGACGACGTCACGGACGTGATCCTGAATCCAGCGGACCTCCGAATCGATACGTTCCGGGCTTCGGGGGCGGGCGGACAGCACATCAACAAGACCGACTCGGCCGTTCGCGTCACGCATCTGCCGACCGGGATCGTCGTCGAATGTCAGGATGATCGCTCGCAGCACAAGAACAAGGCGCAGGCGATGTCCGTGCTCGCCGCGCGGATCCGCGACAAGCAGGTGAGAGAGCAGGCTGCAAAGACAGCGGCAGACCGTAAGTCGATGATCGGTAGCGGGGATCGCTCCGAGCGCATCCGCACATACAATTTTCCCCAGGGGCGTGTGACGGATCACCGTATCAACCTGACTCTCCATAAGATCGCTCAGATCATGGACGGTGATATCGAGGATCTTAGTGCTGCGCTCATGGCTGAGCACCAAGCAGAGCAGCTGGCTTCACTAGCGGAGGAGCAATGAGTCTGTTTACTTTGGGCGCGCGCCTGGCTGCGGACGCCCGGCGGTTGGCTGCCACGGTCAAGATCTCCCGGGGCGATGCCATGCGCGAGATTCGACGTCTTGCCACTCATGCGCTGCACCTCACGCAGGCGCAGTTGATCGTCAGGGAGCGGGAGTCTCCTGGCCGCTTCGATCTGTCCGCCTATGGGATCGTCTTCGATCGGCGTCTGCGGGGTGAGCCGCTTCCCTATGTTCTCGGGGAATGGCCGTTCCGTGAGCATGTATTCAAGGTGACTCAGGATGTCCTGATTCCTCGGCCTGACACCGAAGTGCTCGTCGAGGCCGCGCTCGCCGCATGCCCAGACGGCCGTCCCGCGCGTGTCCTGGATCTCGGTACCGGCAGCGGATGCATTGCGATTTCCGTGGCGCTTGCGAGAGCCACGGCGCTTGTGACGGGCGTGGATGCGAGTGAAGAGGCTTTGGGCGTGGCGCGCGAGAATGCCGAGCGGTTGGGAGCGACCAACGTTCGGTTATTGGAATCCGACTGGTATCGGGCGCTGATGGGGCAGACGTTCGACGTCATCGTCTCCAATCCCCCATATGTGGCGGAAGGCGACCCCCATCTCGACGCCCTGAAGTTCGAGCCGGTGCGTGCCTTGGTCGGCGGCGCAGATGGGCTCGAGGCGCTGCGGACCGTCATCTCCATCGCGCCAGGGCATCTCGAGCCTGGTGGCACCCTGGTCGTGGAACACGGCTACGATCAAAGGGATGCGGTCTGTCAGCTGTTTGCCGCGGCCGGGTTCCAGTCGGTCGAGACTGCGAACGATCTCAGCGGGGTGCCGCGTATTGTTGTGGGAAGAATCTCTCGGAAGGCGCCGGAGAAGTCCCGCCGAAAGAGTGCTGCAGTCAGCGCTTGAAGACCCGATCGGCGCCTTGGTTGTTGCAGGGGTATGTAGTCGTTACCATCCAACAGGATAGGGGGCGTTCACACTCGGACGTCCCAAGAAGAGTGGAGCCAAGTGGCCATGGACAAGAAGGAAGCGATCCGCAAGCAGGTTAACGAGAACCCCGTTGTGCTCTACATGAAGGGAACGCCTGACGCCCCCATGTGCGGCTTCTCAGCAGCAGCGATCCAGATCCTGGAGGCGTGCGGGGTCGATGAAGTCGCGACGGTCAATGTCCTCGACGATCCTGAAATCCGTCAAGGAATCAAAGAGTTTTCGAACTGGCCTACGATTCCGCAACTGTACGTCAGGGGCGATTTCGTCGGTGGCGCTGACATCATGCGCGAGATGTTCCAGAGCGGCGAGTTGCAAAGGCTCCTCGACGCCGGTGCCACGCAGTCCTGAGTCGGCCCCAGGGTCCGCTGTCTGACGTCAGTCGGTGACGGCTGACGACCCCGGGTTTTGGAGCGATCCTCTTCAGCAGGAGGGTGGCTCTGCGTCTGTTTCAGCCCATCCCGTCGGACGGACTGTTCAAGTGCCGGCCGGCGTTTCCTCTAGACGACAGCTCAGGCATTGACGCTACCCTCCTCACAGGAAGCTGATACTTCTCGCAGGCAAGGAAGCTGCTCCACGTGGACAGGCGTAATGTTCGCGTTTCATGCGCGACAGTTCGTGCCGTCCTGCACGATTGGTCGGTAACCAATGGGGGGCATGATGTGTCGCGCCGTTGCGACAGCGCCACATCTGAGAAAACGGGGTGACCACCAGATGACTACAAGAGAGGCTTCGAAATCGCCCATCGGGTTCACGACGGCCGGGGATGAGCTCAGCGACGTGTTTTCGTCGCTCTCCTTCGATCACAGCGCCGATTCCGACATTGCGACGATCTTCAGTACCGATGCTCGCACTTTCGGCATCCGGCCGGCCGATTCCGAGGGCAAGCGGTTCGGCGCAACACTGCTTCTCAACAAGATGTACTCCTGGCGCGGGTACGGGGCGGGCCAACAGGTCGTCGGGCGCCCGGACCAGATCACCCTCGTGGCTGCCGACTATCACGATGGAAACGCGCTCGGAACCCTCACCGTGGGGCTCGATCGAGGCATTCCATTGCTGGTGGATACGCTGTACCGAGACGAGGCGGACGCGCTTCGCGCCAACGGTGGCCAACTCTGCGAAATGATCAAGTTTGCTGTCGATCGAGGTGTCAATTCGAAGCACCTCCTCGCCGCTCTGTTCCACGTGGCATTCATCTATGCCTACCACCTCAACAACTGCACCGACCTCCTGATCGAGGTCACTCCAAAACATGCGCTGTTCTACAAGCATCTCCTCGGCTTCGAGCGTTGCGGTGAAGTTCGCTTGAATCCCAGGGTGAACACGATGGGCGTGCTGTTGCGGTTGGATCTCGAGTACGCCGCCGAGCAGATCCGAATCCATGGGGGAGGTGGAAAGAACTCCAAGAACATGACGCTTTATCCCTACGCCTTCTCCGAGAAGGAAGAGCGGGGGGTTGTGGAGCGTCTGAAGCGAATCGAGCAGTTGCCGGATGAGTCGCAGTTGGAGGAAAGGGGCTGAATGCTCGCCTCATGCCGATGCTGGCGATGGTGGGTGTCTCGCCAAGCCGACATTTGATTGCGTTACGGCCTAGGCAAGAACTGCGGGCTGTTGATTTTTGGAAGGTATTCTCTTGGGCCCGGCACTTGCTAGAGGTGGAGACCCCACGCAAGGCCATGGGCGGCGGGCGCCGAGCGTTCTTTCCGATTGCTCGCGGCAACGACGTTACTAAGATAGTCTGCGGGGTCCTGTTCTAGGACAGGGTTCGATGCTGAAGACGGGGAAGCGACGGAAAAAAAGATCCCCGAACCCGGAGACCTGCTGTGACTCAAGTTCATTCGAGGACAAGTGCGCCTGGCCGGTTGGTCGCAGAGAGCGTCGCCGACCGTCGGGTCGAAGACCAACTGCCCGCCGGCAACCCGATGTTGGGGCTTCTCCCCAGGGAATTCGGATTCGGCTTCATTGACGTCGGTGTGGCAGATTCATTCGCCGACATCGTTGCGGCCGATGCTCTCCTTGTGGATCGGTACACGCCGAAGGGCTACTCCGTCGACAAATCATCGATGGCCGGGGTGGTTCATGACGCCCCTGTACTCATCGCGAAAAACCGATTGGATGGAAGAGCTCTCGCGACGCTCACCCTCCGAATCGATGGGACGAACGGCCTGATGGCGGAGCAGCTCTACCCAGGCGAGGTTGCTCAGCTCCGCAACGAGGGCCGGCGGCTTTGCGAGGCGGTCAGATTTGCGTCGACCGCCTCGTTTCGCTCGATCGACCTGCTCCGCCGACTTTTCGATGCCGCCTTTGCGCTGGGACGCCAACTCGATCGAACCGATGTTCTGATCGAGGTGACGCCGAGGCACGCGGCCTTCTACAAGCGGATTCTTGGATTCCAGGCTGTCGGGTGCCCTCGTCACAATCCACGAGTGAACACCACGGGCACCTTGCTCCACGCGAACGCTGCCGATTTGTCGGATCGTGTCAGGCGGGTGTCACTTCAGGGTCTTGTTCTGTTGCCCGGTGCCGTGGCTTCGCCCGCCGATGTATCGGACGCGACTCCTTCGACTGCTTTGCCGCGTCGAGGCGAGGTCGCCATACCTCGCTGAATCAAATCGTTGTTTCCGAACGCTGGAGCAAGGTCATAAGATAGGCAATGTGCTTGCCTCTAGAGATTTCCGATGTTCTCTTATGACGAAGCGTTTTCGAGAAACCTTGGGTGGGTCACCGCTGAAGAACAGGCGACACTCAGGCGCAAACGGGTCGCGATCGCAGGGCTGGGTGGTACCGGCGGCATTCACCTTCTGACCCTGGCTCGGCTCGGTCTTGGTGCATTCAACATCGCCGACTTCGATACGTTCGGCTTGGCGAACTTCAATCGCCAGGCCGGTGCCATGGTGTCCACGCTTGGTCGGGCGAAGATCGAGGTGCTGGACGAGATGGCGCGGGACATCAATCCCGAACTCACCATCCACAAGTTCGCAGGCGGCGTCACCGAAGACAACGTCGATCAGTTCCTCGAGGGTGTCGACATCTACGTTGACGCGCTGGATTACTTCGCCTTCGAGGCCCGAGACCTGGTCTACCGAAAGCTGGAAGAGAAGCGAATCCCTGCGGTGATCGCAGCGCCCCTCGGGATGGGGACCGCGATCGTGAATTTTCTTCCTGGTCGGATGACGTTCGAGGAGTACTTCCAGCTTCGCGGGCTGCCGCTGAAGGAAAAGGCGCTGCGGTTCCTGATCGGGCTCTCCCCGGCGCTACTCCAACGGACCTATCTCGTGGATCCGAGCCGGGTCAAGTTCGGTGAGCGTGCCGGCCCGTCGACCGGGATGGCGTGCCAGATCTGCGCCGGGGCTGCCGGTGTCGAGGTGTTGAAGATCCTGCTGAATCGAGGCGACGTGCTGGCGGCGCCGAGAGGATTTCAATTCGATGCCTATCGGAACAAGCTCGTCCGCACCTGGCGCCCGGGGGGGATGAGCAACCCCTTGATGAAGATCATGCTCCTGCTCGCAAAGCTGAAGCTGAAGATGGACATGCGGCAGGGGGGCTGATCGCATGAATGCCGCGCGCATCCCCGAAACTCAACCGTTCGGCTTGCGCGTCTTCACGTTGTACGTGTTTCCGGTGATGTCCTCCCATACGATCTCGAATCCTGCGGCAACGATTCGACGCTTGATGTCGTCAAGTTCGTAGGGCGTGAAGAGGATGCCCTTCTTGATGCCCCACTGATCGATCCGTTCGGCGATCCATCGAAATGGACCCGATCCGCGTGGGAACAGCAGGACATTCATGGCGAATGTGCCGCCCGGTTTCATGACTCTGAACAGTTCCCGGAACCCGGCATCGACATCCGGAAAGCAGTGGACGGCATTGGCCACATTCACCGTATCGAATGTGGCGGCGGGAAGATCAAGACTCCCGACATCGGCTTTCACGAGGCGAATCCGGGTGTCCCCACGGAATCGTCGGATCGCGCCGGCAAGCATCGCCTCCGCGTAGTCGAACCCGACGACCCGCTCGATGACTTTCGATGTTCCGGTGAGTCGCTTCCACCACAGAATGATCCCGAACAGCGTCCCGCTACCGATGGCGCCCTCGAGATGCATCGGACCGATGTTGTTCCCGAAGAGTCGCACCTGCTCCCACAGGGTGCTGCGGTAGGCGAAAGTCAGGATGAAGAAACCCCTGACGTCATACCACCAGGGCGGCGAGTCGTAGGCCCGCTCGATTTTCTCCAGAGACGCTTCGTCATCACTTGTCGGCAGTGTCACGGACGTAAACTCCAGGCTGATTTTTGCGGCTAGGCTGTCGATCTGATCGAAGCATCACGCCATTCCGTTCATTGGCGGATTCGACGGCGGAGAACATGCCTAGTGTAGTCGGAGAGCTTCAGATATCCACGCGAACCGCAATGTGCGCTTGCATTCACACACTCGAGGTCGGCAGCGGCATGTGCTCTTTCACGGGATCTGGACCAGCGCCTGGCCTTCCCGCGGGGTGCCCGGGCGTCTGGTGGCTGTCGGCCACTCTTACATCCCTCCCTGAGCAGATTCGGTATCGGCGATTTAGTTGTTCCTAATCAGAATGTTGTGTATCTGGTACGCCAAGTGCTTTTAGGGAGCCGTGGTCACCAGACTGCCCACACAGTCAAACCAAATTTCTACAGCTTGTCGGAGTCTTAAAATGAACCAATTCATGAAGAAAGTGCTGAGTGTCGCAGTCCTGGGCCTCGCGAGCACGGCAGCAAACGCTAACACCCTCCTCGATTTCACGATCAACCAAGCGTCGATCCCCGGTTCCGAGACCATCCTGAACCCCGTGCTGACGATCGACAAGATCATCGGCAACTACAACGAGGTGTTCACCGGCAATCTGGACGGTACGTTCTCGACGACGGCGTACTGGGATGCCGCGAGCTTCGCCAAGAACGACGGCGCCACCGCGCAAGGTAGCGGCCTGACGACGAACCCGGCCATCGTCGGTGTGCAGTACGGCATGTACGCGACGTTCACCGCGACCGGCTTCTTCGCGCCGAACCCGGCCGCTCCTGGCGGCTTCGTGTTCATCGCCAACGGCGGCAGCTTCGAACTGTTTATCGATCCGGACAACAACACGACCAAGGCGCTCGGCGCCACTGGCTCTGACCCGGTGGTGATCGGCGGCACGACGACGGACGACTACCAAGTCGCTACCGCCTCGCTGCTGTTCGGTTCCGGCAACAGCGCGCCCGGTGGTGTCGGTTCCGCCAACGGTAACTTCGACCTGGTGTTCTCGCCGTTCACGCTGACCAACACGACGCCTGGTGGCACCGGGTTCTTCGTTGCGCCGGACCCCTTCCACATCGTTCTCGACGTCAAGGGCCAGTTCAACTTCTTCCAGCCCGTGGGCACGCAGGAGATCAACGGTTCTGCCGACGCCTTCTTCATCAAGATCCCTGAGCCGGGTAGCCTCGCGCTGATCGGTATCGCGGTGGCTGGTATCGGCTTCACGGCGCGTCGTCGCAAGAGCTAATTGCTCGGTTGTACCGACGGTTGTAGTTGAGGGCCTGTTCGAAAGAACAGGCCCTCAGTCTTTTGGGAGTGCTGTCGTCCCATAAGGTGCGTCCACCGATGCATTCGGGGCGGTGGGCCCTCAGGCGAGCGAGCCTTTGCCTGATGAGGTCATGGACGACAAGGCGCATCGGCCTCGCTGTGACTTCGATGGCTCGATGATCGACCGCAGGCCCATGCACTTGTGCCGTCCCGGCGGAGTTCGGGTCACGACCGTACGCGACGAACGGCGTGCGGAGGCGGGGAGGCATGACTGTCCCGCCAGCTTGCGATGGCCAGAATTGATCTCTTGTGCTTGCTCACGGGGCTGTCGCAACACAGCGCAAAGGAAAGCCGCCTCAGTCGGTCAATAACGACGGGTCGGGAAGCGGCCTGCTGCCGGTCAAACCTTCAAATGGCCTTGCGCAATGCCGTGGCGATGTCCATCCGTGCCATCTTCACGGCGGGGAAGATGGACGCCAGGAAGGTGGCGGTGAATCCGATGGCCGACGCCGTGATCACGGCATTCCAACTCACGCGGACCAGCGCGACGTACGGAAGATCGGAGTTGGGCGGCGGGGGCATCGGAATGCCCACGTACGAAATCGCCTTGGCCAGGCCGACACCGATGCCGACACCCGCCGCGACACCGAGCAGCCCCAGCAGCGAGTTCTCGATCAGGATGATCTCCAGGATGTTCCGGCGACGATTGCCGAGCGCGCGCGCAGTGCCGAACTCAGCGGTCCGCTCGAAGACGCCAGTGTTCACCGCGTTGACGACGCTGAGCAGCACCATCAGGAGAATCACCATCCGAAGACCGCCGAACTGCTTTCCGTAGAGTGCGACGGTCTTCGGATAGAAGTCGTTGATCTGGTCCCACATCTTCACTTCCTGGTCCCGCCAGACGTTCCGTTCCGTCAGCGTGTTCGCCACCTTGCGGGTGAACGCAGTCTGCTTCAACGACACCACGAGCGTATTCGCCGTCTTGGTGTTCATCAGCTCCTGCGCGGCCCCCAGCGGTACCTTCACGGCGCGGTTGTCGTACTCCTTGGAGAAGCTCTGAAAGGTGCCGACGACCTCGACGTCGAGGGTATTCGTGGCGCCGTCTTTCGTGCTCACCATCAGGACGGCACGATCGCCTACCTTCAGTCGGAGGGACTTCGCGACGCCATCACCCAGCAGTGCGTGGAAATGATCGTCGGCCTTCAGGCGGCGACCCGAGGAAATCTTGACGAAGGACCCCAGCTTTTCTTCCTTGGCGGGCTCGATGCCTTCCCCGAGGATGGGCAGATCCGCGCGGCCGTTGCTGAGCAGGCCCGGGAATCCCAGCCGCGCCATGACATCCTCGACCTCCGGAAGCGTGGCGATCCGCGCCTTGTCGCCCTCCGGGTCCGCCACGAGGTAGCCGTCGGGCTTGTGCGCCCCGTGGACGAAGTATCCCTCGCGCGCCAGCTGGATGTGGCCCGTCTGCGAGTGGATGATGGCTTCGCCCAACTGGATGAAGATGTCTTCGACGAAGCCCTGGCTGAGGATCAGGGTCGCAACGCCGAAGGCGACGGCGCCCAGGGTCGTGAAGGCGCGACCGCGATGCCTCAGGACATTGCGGACGGCAAGCGTGAACTTGGCCCCGAAGGCCAGTCGCGTGGGGCGACGTCGCTTAACGGGCGTGTCGGAGCGCATCGACGATGTTGAGTCTGGAAGCCTTCCAGGCCGGGTAGAGCCCGGCGAGGAGAGCTGTGGTCACGGAGAGAAGTATGGCTTCCACCACCAGTCCGGGCGTGACCATGATGCCCGCGACGAAGCTGTTCGCCATTCCCGGAGGTGGCGGCATCGGAATGCCAACCCAGCTGATCAGGCGCGCTGCCCCGACGCCGAGGATGCTCCCGATGACGCCGCCCGCGAACCCCAGGACCGCCCCTTCCGCGAGGAAGCGCCGCAGTACCTTGGCGCGGGTGTCACCCAGTGCCATCAGCGTGCCGATCTCGCCGTAACGTTCCCGCACGTTCGTCATCATCGTGTTCGAGATGCTCAGCACGATGATGAAGGCGATCATCAGTTTTACGACCAGCACTTGCTTCGAGAAGAGGGAAACGGTCTTGTTGTAGAAATCGGCGGCAGACGTTTCGTACCACGGGACGATGACCAACCCCGGGGTCTTCAACAGGGGCTTCAGCTTGTCGAGGAAACTGTCGGTCTGCCCTGTTCGCTCCAGGAGCACGAGCCACGTGTGCACACCGGTCACGCGCAGGAGACGTTGGCTGGTCTTCAAGGGAATCCGGAGGGCGAAGTCGTCGTACGCCTTGGTGATGGTCGCGAAAATCCCGGCCACCTTGACCTCGATGGCATTGATGCCGCCGCTGCCAGTGTTGGCCAACAGGACGACCGTCTGGCCGACCTGCAGCTTGAGGTTGTCGGCGAGCCCCTGGCCGACCGTGATCTCGTTCGCATCGATGGCCGAGAGGTCCTCGCCCGACAGGATCTTGAGCGCGCCGCTCGCCTTCTTCTCGCGCTGCGGATCGACTCCTTCCCCGGCGAACGACGTGGTGGAGTCACCGATGCTGATGAGGCCCGTGAAGGACAGGCGCGGTGCCAGTGTGTCCACTTGCGGAAAGGCTTCGATCAGCTTTCGATCCTCGGAGGTTTCCGCCATCAGGTACTTCAGCGGATCCGCCGTGCCGCCCTCGGCGAAACCTTCCCTGGTGATCTGAACGTGGCCGATGCGGGCGCGGATCGCGCCTTCGCGCATCGTGTCGTAGTTCCACTCGAAGAATCCGGAGGCGAGCAGCATTGCCGCGACGCCGCCGATGATGGCGATCAGGCTGACGCTCGTCCGGCGCCGCTGTCGGAACACATTCCGGCTGGCGAGGGCCAGATCCTGGCGCGCGATGAACCAGAGGCGCTCCAGCTGTTCCCGCCGATGCGGGGGGATCAGCCGCTCGAGAAAGCTCAGCACGACGGCAGTCCGTCCTTACCGCCGCTGACGTCGGGCCGGTCAGAAGTCATACCGGGTTTCGACGTAGATCCGGTCGCGGTTCGCGTAGCGCCCGAGAACACCTGTCACGGGACCGTTGAAGATGTCGATGCCGAAGGCGACCCGCAGATTCTGCTCCGCGCGCCAGATGATGCGTGGCCGGATCAGGTTCTCCCAGCGATTCAGGCTCTGGATCCAGAGGAACTCCCCCTCGACCTTCTGCCGTACCTTGCGGTTGTAAAGGAAGGTGACGCCGGTCTCGTAGCGGTCCTGCAGCATGTCCTGGTCGTGGCCGAAGTACACGCGCTGGAATGCCTGGACATTCATGCGCGCCTCTTCGGGCAGGGTGTAGTCGAGCCCGACGGCATAGTCGATGGTGTCCTTCTGGACGAGCCCGTTCGCCTGGGTGATCCGGTTCACATTGAAGCTGCGCCCCGAGGTGTAAACCAGTTCGCCCTTCAGGATCCCGGCTTCGCCGAGATCCTTGGAGAAGGTGCCGCCGGTCTGGGAGATGCGATCGTGGCGCGGCGTGTAGATGATCGTCCCGGACGACGGGCCGGTGGGCACGATGTCGCGATAGAACGTCGCGGCGCTGTCCATGCTGCTGTAGAAGAACGCCGAGAGATCCCAGCCCTTCGCCAACGTCGACACCCTGGCGCCGTAGTTGGAGTTCGCGATGCTCCGCGCCGGAAGCGTGTCATCGCGGAAGCTGTTGGTGAAGCCGGCGGGTGCGGGCGCCTGGATGGGATAGAACTCCGAGCCGGCCCTGCCGATCCGGTCGAAGGTCGTGTAGGGAATCCAGAGAAGCTCCACGTGCGAGTTCCCGAAGAAGTACTCGCCGCGCGCCGCCCACTGGGGAATGCGGATGACGTCGAAGGAAGGCAGGATGAAATGCCGGAGGTCCTTGGCTGTCACCACGTCGGCGAAGAACAGGCCGACCATCTCCCCCCAGACCACGTTCTGCCGACCGAGGCGAAGATCCCAGCCCTTGTAGGACGTATCCAGGTAGGTCTCGCCGATGATTCCGTAGAAGCGCTGGTCGTTTCTGACGCTGTCGGGATAGAAGTTGGACCAGGCATAGACTGGATCGAACTCGCCGATGAGCGATGCTTTCCACTTCAAGTTGCTGGACCACTGGCCCGACGATCCGACGCGCGCACGGATCACTGCAGTGGACAAGTGGGCGGGCGACGCGTAGGTGTACGCAGTCTCCTGCTGGATGAAACCACGGAGTTTCGGGGCCTCCGGTTCTTTCGGCGACAGTGAAAGCAGCCCGTCTCCACTCCCCAGGGATGGCGGTGCATCGTCCTCAGCGGGCAGCAGCGATGGCAGTCCGCCATCCCGGGATGGCGGTTTTTCCGCGGCGTCTTCCCGGGCCGGGATGAGGTCCTTCAAGTCGTTCGCCGCCAGCATGCGTTGGGGCGCCCGAAGACACGCAGCGTCGCCGGAAGGGCAAGCTCCGCCGGGGGCCGCGCGACTTTCCAGTTGCATGCATGCGACTGCAGCCAGGATCGCCTGGGCGATCTGGCGCTTGGGCAGGAACATCGGAAAGAGGCTTGCCATGGGTTTCCGGTATCAGCGTTTGGGGGCTGCTGCTTCCGCTTCGGTCGGGGTGGCCGCGCGGCGTGCCACGTTCGTGATCGCCCACTGGCCCTCCTTGCGGATGCCCAGAATGCGAACAGTGCCGTCTTCGATCCCGATCAGCCGGTCCGCGGCATCGATCACCTTCTTGTCGTGCGTCGAGAAGATGAAGGTGGTCTTGTAACGGCGATTGATGTCCCGCATGAGTGCGAGAATCCCTTCGCCGGTCTTGTGGTCCAGGTTTGCCGTGGGCTCGTCGGCGAGTACGAGTTCCGGGCGGGTCACCAGGGCCCGTGCGATCGCGACGCGCTGACGCTGTCCACCGCTCAGCTGTGAGGGCCGATGCTTTGCGAACTTCCCGAGCTGGACGAGATCCAGCATTTCCTTGACGCGCTCGCGGCGGTCGTCCTTGTCGAGCTCCTCCATCTGGAGCAACGGGTACTCGACGTTTTCCTCTGCCGTGAGGACAGGAAAGAGATTGAAGGTCTGGAACACGAAGCCGATAGTCCTGGCGCGAAGGCTCGCCAGTTGGTCAGGCGACTGGCCACTGATGTCGTGGCCAGCGATCACGACCCTTCCGCTGGAGGGCATGTCAATGCAGCCGATCACGTTCAGCAAGGTGGACTTGCCGCTGCCGGAAGGGCCTGCAATGGCGAGGAAGACACCGCTCTCGAAAGACAGTGTCACGTCATCGAGTGCCCGGACCATGTGGTCACCCAGCCGGTACTCTTTGCTCACGTGCTCCAACACTACAATCGACATGTGTGCTTAACCCTGCCTGGTTCGGTTCCAACCCGGGCATATGATAAGGTCGTACGAGGTTCAAGACGAGGGCTCATGCGCTATATCCGAACTGATTTCCGAGGCCGCCGGCGCCTCTGTTTCCTGGCCGCCGCGGCGCTTCTTTCTTCGACTTCGATCAGCGTCCGCGCGGAGGATGACACCGGCGATGCGCAGGCGAAGGCGATCCTTCAGAAGGCCGACGAGATTCGATTCCCGGTCCAGGGATTCGAGGTCGCCGTCAGGATCCGGTCCGTCGAAGGTGGCGGTGCGCCTGAGGAGCGCGAGTTCCGCGTCTACTCCAAGGGCAACGAGAACACCATCGTACAGACCACCAAACCGGCGGCCGAGCGGGGTCAGATCCTCCTGATGAAGGGCCGTGATCTGTGGCTCTTCGTGCCCAACGTCTCGCAGCCGGTGCGCCTGTCGCTGGCCCAGCGACTGACAGGCGTGGTTTCCAATGGCGACATCGCGCGGGCAAACTTCAGTGGTGATTACACGGCGAAGATCGTTGCCAACGAGAAAATCGGTGACGAGGCGTACCACGTGCTGGAGCTCACCGCCGTCGATCGTGGCGTCACGTACCAGAAGGTGAAGTACTGGGTGCGGCAGAACGGCGGTGCGCCCTACAAGGCCGAGTTCTATTCCATCTCCGACCGTCTGCTGAAGACCTGCAGTTACGAGAACTATCGTCAGCTTGGCGGGAAGGTGAGGCCGACCCGTCTGGTGATGATCGACGGTGTCAAGACCGACACGAAGTCGGTGATGGACTATGACGACATGCGGCTCGTGGACTTGCCGGACAAGATGTTCACGAAGGAGTACCTCAAGAAGGTCCAGTAACACCCGCAGAAGGTCCTGCATCCGTCGTGCGTGCCCCAGACGGATTGCGCTCGGCGCGGGTTGCCCTCCAGGTTGCCCGCCCGAGTCCCGTGACCCGGGGGCCGTCGTAGAGAGACCATTCAATGTCGCACCGCAGATCCGTGGCCAGCGTCCTGGCGGCCGCGATGCTCGTAGTGTTCGCCGCCGCCGGCCTTGCACGCGACGACCAGACCGCTCGGTTCTACGAAGATGCGCGCACCAGACTCTCCAAGGGAGACACGGCGGGCGCCATCATTCAGCTGAAGAACGCCCTGCAGCAGGACGCCAACCTGCTCGCGGCGCATGCCTTGCTCGGCGAGGCCTTCCTGAAGAACCAGCAACCCGACCAGGCGCAGGAGGCGCTGGAGCGGGCCCTTCGCCTGGGCATCGACAAGTCCGAGATCGCACTCTTGCTGGGCGAGGCGTTCCTTGCCCAGGGCAAGGCGAGAGATCTCCTGGACCGGCTTCCGCCGGATCTCCTGCAGGGCCCTGCCAAGGCGAAACTGCTCGTGCTGCGCGGCCATGCGTACAAGGCGGTGGGGGAACTCAGTACGGCAGAGCGCAGTTTCGAGGACGCGCGAGTCATCGATCCTCGGTCGGTGTCGGCGCTGCTCTCCCTGGCGGAACTGAGTGCGCAACGGGGGTTGCGGCCGGACGCCCTGGCGCTCGTCGCCAGGGCGGCGTCCGAGGCCCCCACGGATCCCAACGTCTGGTACATGAAAGGCGTGATCACCCAGCAGGGTGGTGACCGCAAGGGCGCCGTCGAGGCTTTTTCGCGGGCCCTCGAGTTGCAGCCGACCTATGCGGATGCGCGCGTGGCCAGACTGGCGTTGGCGATCGGCAATCACGACGATGCCGTTGCGAAGACGGACATCGAGTACTTCGCTCGGGAGCAGTCGACCGAACCTCGCGGCAACTATCTGAGGGCCGTCTACTTCGGTCAGAAGGGGGACCACGAAGGCGCGCGGGCCGCGTTGGCGGCCGCCGCGCGGGTGCTGTCCCCGGTGCCCCCGGAAGTGCTGAAGCGCCGTGCCCCTGAACTGCTGATGCTGACGGCGCTCGTGTTCCATGGGTTGGACGAGCACGAACGGGCACGGGCCTATCTCGAGGCCGTGCTTTCCGTGGCCCCGGGCGACATCGCGGCCCACAAGCTCCTGGGCTCGATCCATCTCGGGAAACGGGACTTCGTCGCGGCGATCAAGATCCTGGAGCCGGCCCAACGCAGGGCGCCCAACGATCCCCAGATCCTCCTGCTGCTCGGTGAGGCCTACATGGGGAAGGGCAGGGTTCTCGCCGGGGCGGAACTGCTCGAGCGTGCGTTCGAGCTTCGCAGCGACAGCACCGAGATTCAGACGGCCTACGGTGTCAGTCTCCTGCGCGGCGGTCGACGTGATGCCGGTATCCAGCAGCTCCGCGCCGCTTTCGAAAAGGATCCAGGCTTGCCACGGGTGGGTCTGGCACTGTCGTCGGCCTATCTTGCCGCTGGGGACGGCAAGCGTGCTGTGACGGTGATGGAGCGGGTCGTCCAGAAGGTACCGGGGAATCCGACGTACTTGAATACTCTCGGCGTGGTTCGCCTGGCATCCGGCGACCTCAAGGGGGGGCGTGCGGCGTTTGAACAGGCGCTTGTGGCATCGCCCGGGTTTGCCCCTGCTGAGCTGAATCTCGGAAAACTGGATGTCCGTGAGGGGCGCTTCGACGCCGCCGCGGCGCGATATGCCTCGGTGCTGAAAGCCGACTCGAAGTCCGTGCAAGCCATGCACGAGCTCGCGAAACTGGAACAGAGGCGCGGCGCCAAGGGAGCGTCGGTGCAGTGGCTGGAGAAGGCCCGTGGCGCGGATCCCTTGTTCCTGCCGGTCGCCTTCGATCTGATCGATGCCTACATTGCGGCCAAGGAGTCCGCGAAGGCGCTGGATCTCGCAAAGGATCTGGAAAGCCGTGCTGCTGACAACCTCGATGTGATGGCCCGTGGTGTGCAGGCAAGGCTGGCGGCCGGGGACAACGCCGGCGCGCAGTCTGGTCTGCAGAGGATGACGCGCATCGCGGAGTTCGACCCCAAGCGCCAGTACGAGATTGCGCAGCTCTACCTCGCAGCGGGCAACACAGCGGGGGCGGCCTACAGTCTGGAAAAGGCGTTGTCTGAGCGGCCCGACAATGTTCCCGCGCGCGCACTCCTCGCGGAGATCGAGATGGCCAAGGGGCAAACCGAGGCGGCAGAGCGACGCGCCCGCGCCCTCATCGCGGAGTTCCCGGCGGCTCCCGATGGCTATCGAGTGCTTGGGGATCTGCTCGTGAACGCGGGGCGTTTCCCGGACGCGATTGCCCAGTACCGACAAGCATTTGCCAAAGCGCCAGGAACTGATCACGTACTTCGAGTGTTCGCGGGGTACGTCCGGGCGGGGTCACCCGCGCAGGGCATCGCCTTCCTGGAGCCTTGGGTGGCCAAGCATCCAGGCGATGTCGTCTCGGCGAGAGCACTCGCCGAAGGCTACATCAAGGTCCGCAACTTCCCCGCGGCAGTCAGTCGCCTCGAGGCCCTCCTGAAGACGCGTCCCAACGATCCGGTCGTACTCAACAATCTGGCCAACGCCCTTGCGCTGCAGGGCAATCCAGCCAAGGCCGTCGTCTATGCGGAAGCGGCCGTCAAGGTTGCCGCTGACGATGCCGGTGCCCGAGACACGCTCGGCTGGCTCCTCGTCAAGACGGGATCGACGGACGCCGGGCTGCGACACTTGCGGGAGGCGAGGTTGCGCGATCCGCGAAACCCGGAGATCCGCTATCACCTGGCGGCGGTTCTGGCGAAAGGTGGGCAGACCGAAGAGGCCCGGGCAGAGATGAAGGAGGTCCTCAGCAAACCTCTCACGTTCCCGGAGTCGGCGGACGCCGAAGCCTTGGGCCGTGAACTCGGCCTGCGCTGAGTCGTGTCGATTCCCTTGACGATCCCTCTCGCTCTCTAGGGTGGAGAGTTTCCAACCTACTGATTGTAATCAATAAGATCTGGCTGGTCTGACTGTTGCTGGGTGGCGACATGTACGGGCCGCTCAGCCCAGGCAGATACGGAAACCAGGGGATACGAATTGAACAAGCAGATGCTCTTGCTCGCCTTGGCGGCAATCGGTGGTGGTGCAGGATTCTCGGCGCATGCGGCAACGACATGGACGTTCGACATTCCGCCGCCTGCGACTGCGCAGTGCACCGCGTTCGGCACTGGTACCGGCAACTCAGTGCAGTGCAACCCCAACGGTGGCGGGGCGCCCAAAGTCCTCGCGACGGCGTGGTCCAACACGAATGGCGTGACATCGTCGACAACGAACACCAGTGGCGCGACGCTCCGGACCGGCACGGTGGCGGTGTTCGGCGGCGGCCTCGGCATCAACAATGGCCTGGCGGCTGACACGAACGAGGGCACCTCACCCGAGCACGCGATCGACAACAATTTCCGCAACAGCTCGACCACCACGATCTTGTCGACCGCGGCTGTCTACGATTCGATCCTGCTCTCGTTCGACACGGCCGTTCAGTTGACCGGTATCACCCTGGGCTGGACCCAGACCGATTCCGATCTCACGGTGTCTGCTTACCTGGGCGTCGGAGCGCCGACGCTGGCCGGCCAGACCTACGGCAGTCTGACCGCGGCCGGTTGGACTTACGTTGAACACGAAGCGAATGTGGTCGCGAACAGCCAGCGTCTGATCAACGGCGCCACCGGCAATGCAGATGGGGTGAGTTCTGCGACCGTGACTTCGAAGTACTGGATGATCAGCGCCTACAACCCGACCCGCGGCGGTACCACCTTCTCGGGCCTGAACGTGGGCAACGACTACTTCAAGCTGCTCTCGGTTGCTGCGGCGAGCTCGAGCCCGCCCGCGCCTGGCGGCGTACCTGAGCCGGCGGCCCTGTCGCTGATCGGTGTGGCAGCCTTGGGCGCCACGGTCGCATCGCGTCGTCGGAAGACTTCTTCTGCCGGGTGAGTCCCGTCCCAGGACGGTCGTCCGTCGGCACATCGACGAACGAGACTGGTGAAGGCCCCGATCGAAATATCGGGGCTTTTTCTTTTTTTGTCGAATCCATCCACGCCAGTGATGCAGCGGTGAGCGGTGTCGTGTCACGGGGTGGTCTTGCGCGGTCGCGCTTACCTTTCGTCCCTCGGCGGCGATGTCTAGGCAGTCGGATCCTTGTTCTCGGCGTCGGAAGGATCGCCAAGATCGCCGCGCGTCGGTTCGGAAAACCTTACATCTCTCTGGCCGTCCCTGGTCGGACTTCAATCGCCCTGCGCCAAGGAAAACCTGGGGCTTGAGCGGCACGGCGCCAAGTGCTGGTCATCAGGCCTGGGGGCCGCTCGCGACTCCAAAGACTTCCGTGGGGCTGAGCGAGGTGGCCGTGCCTCCAGAAACGACAAGACCCCGTCAGTGCTTGGACGGGGTCTTGTCATGCGTATCCCTGAGCGCCCGGCAACCCGGGTCACACGGGCGAAGGAGCCATCAGTGCGCGGTCGCACCCTCCGCGTTGATCCCAGTGTTCTGACGCACATACAGCTCATCCCACATGTCGTCCGCCCGCTTGTCGCGATAGAGCAACGACCCGATGATGACCGCGAGGAAGCCGAGCGGGATCGAGACGAGGCCAGGGTTCTTCAACTGGAACAGTGGCTTGTCGAGCCCGACGAGACTGGTCGTGTCGCTTCCCAGTTTCGCGATGGTGTCCTGCGCACCCTTGCGCGCCTTCTCCTGCGCAGCGAGGGCTGTTTCGATCTTGCCTTTCGCTTCGGGGGCTGCCGTCGCGAGGTCGCTGTTCAGCGCAGCGATCTTTTCGTCGGCTGTCTTGATGATCTTTTCCTGGGCGGGACGCACGACTGACGGATACGTCATGTTGGGCGAGACAAGCACGAGCCCGATGGCCGTCAACGATCCGACGATCATCCCTGCGACGATCCCCCCGGTATTGCACTTCCGCCAGTAAAGAGTCATCAGCACGCATGGCAGATTGCCGGACGCGGCGACCGCGAACGCGAGCGCCACGAGGTGTGCGACGTTCTGGCCCTTCGCCAGGATGCCGATGGCGATCGCGAGGACGCCGACCAGGATCGACGAGATGCGTGCTGCGCGCACTTCCTCGTCCTGTGTCGCCTTATCTCCGCGGACCACACCGACCCAAATGTCGTGGGACATCGCGGAGGCCGAGGCGAGCACGAGGCCCGCGACGACCGCGACGATCGTCGCGAATGCCACGGCCGCGACGAAGGCGAGGAACAGATTCCCGAGCATGCTTTCCGGACCACCACCCAGGAACTGGGCGAGCAGCGGGCCCGCCATGTTGCCGCCCTTGTCGATCCGGGTGATCTCGGCCTGGCCGACGTTGATCGCAGACCCGAGACCGAGGAAGAGCGTCAGGACGTAGAAGCCGCCGATGATGCCCATGGCCCAGATCACGGAGACGCGCGCGTCCTTTGCGGTCGGCACCGTGAAGAACCGCATGAGGATGTGCGGCATGCCGGCGGTGCCCAGCACGAGCGCCATCCCGAGCGAGATCTGGTCGATCGGGTTCTTCAGGAACAGGCCTGGTTCGAGGAACCGCTGCCCGAGTTCCTGGGGTGTCATGTTCTTGGCAGCGTCACCGACCAGTTTCGTGACCTGCCCCTGGATGTTCACCGAATCCACCGCGGCCTGGAGGAAGCCCGGGAGCGAGAATCCGTAGGGCGCCCAGGTGAAGACCACCAGGAGGATCGACGCCGTGACGAGCAGCACGGCCTTGATGATCTGTACCCACGTCGTCGCGACCATGCCGCCGAACAGCACATAGGCGAGCATCAGCACGCCCACGACAATCACGGAAATCTCGTAGTCGATGCCCACGAGTGTCTTCACGAGCACCCCGCCGCCTACCATCTGTGCCGTCAGGTAGAAGATCGACACGGTGATGGTCGAGATCGCAGCGACCGTCTTCGCGGACTTCGGATTGTTCCGGAAGGCGAGGATGTCCCCGAGCGTGTATTTGCCGATGTTCCGGCACGGTTCGGCGATCACGAGCAGCACGGTGATGTACGCCACCAGCCAGCCCACCGAATACATGAAGCCATCGTAGCCATACAACGAGATCAGGCCGGCGATGCCGAGGAACGAGGCGGCCGACAGATAGTCTCCCGCGATTGCCCAGCCGTTCTGGATGCCGCTGACCGAGCGGCCGGCGGCGTAGAACTGGCTCGCGCTCTTGACGCGCCGCGCGGCGAGATACGTGACGTACATCGTGAGGCCGATGATCACGCCGAACACCAGGAAGGTGAGCCAGCGGAACTTGTCTGAGACGGCACTGGTGTCGGCGGCGAACACCGGGGTGTTCGCCAGCGCGAGCGCCAGGGTGAGGAAGATCCGGCGGGCGATGTTCACTTGGAGCCTCCGAGGGTTGCGGCGACGCGGTTCAGTTCTGCGGCCATCGCATCGAACTCGCTATTGGCCCGCCGGGCGTAAATCCAGGCGATCCCCCAGGCAACGATGAACTCGGAGAGAGCGAAGAGGATCCCCACATTGATGGGGCCCCACACCTTGATCTTGAAGATGTCGGTGAAATAGGCCGCTCCGATGGGCAGTGCGAAGTAATAGATGATCGAGAAGATCATCAGGCCCCATAGGAAACGGGACTTCTTCGCGTGCAATGCCTGGAATCTTGGGTCCTGGTCGATTGCGATCCAGTCCATTGGCTTGGGAGCCATCGGCATCCTCCTCTCTCTAGCTTTGTAGGTTGAGCGGCTCTTCCTGGCCGCCGGGCATCTCGACAAGCGCGCAGCCCGATCTCACGGCCTGACGCTCTCAGATGCGCTCCAAAACTCCTCGTGATCACAGCATGAATGCATCGTGGATTGCTGCGATCCGAAGCCCCCCGCATGGCCCGGCGAGGATATTAGCGGGCGGTGCAAAAGTCAAAGAACACTCTGAAAATCAGGCCCCTGTGCTTCCGTGATGGCTGTTGGCGAGCTTCGTCAGCATGTCATGCTGAAGTCGGCGCAGGCCACGAATGTCGTGGATGCCGCGCGCCTCGGCGCGATGCAGTGCGACGAGCAGGAGCTGCGCAGTGGCGTAGGCGTCGGCGGCTGCGCCGTGTCGCCCGGGGATCGCGATGTCCAGACGGTCCAGCCAGTGGTCGAGCGGATGTACCTGGATCGGTGCTGCCGGATCCGTTGCGAGTGCGGGCAGAAGGAGGGCAACGTCGAGCCAGTCGAGTGGCAGGCGTATGTCGAGAGATTCACGCGCGGCGCGCGCAAGGACTGTTGCGTCGAAGAGGGCGTGATAGCCCACGAGCACCGCGGGTGTTGCGGCGACCAGCCACGTGGCGAGCGCTTCGGCCTTCGTCCCGCCATCGGCCTGTTGCGCGTGACCGATGCCATGGACCAGCACGTTGTCGTGTCCACTCGGAACCGCCGGACGCACGGCGATCTCGATGCTGTCGGCGACCGCGATCGCGCCGTGCTCGACCCGGCATGTGCCGATCGAGAGCAGATCGGCGCGCTTGGGATCGAGCCCCGTGGTCTCGGTATCGACCACCGAGAACCGAAGTGCGGCAAAGGGGGCGCGTTCATCCGGCATCGCGATGTGCCGCCAGTGATCCCGCGCTTGCCGGACCGACTCCGCATCCTCGCCTGCCTTTCTCGATCGCCAGCGCTCGAACATCACAGCCGGAAGTCGAGCCGGAGTCGCTCCTGGAGCTTGCGCGCCTGGCGCAGGGCTTCCTTGAGGATGCGGCGATCGAGCGCGTTGAGTGCGTCTGGCGAGACGTAGTTGTCCGCGGCACGACCCTCCGAGATGCAGCGCATCTGATGATCCAGTCGGACGTGCTGCAGAAAATGAAAGGCATCCAGCCAGCCGCCGATCTCGGCAGCAACGGCTGGCCGTCTTCGAGCGACGTCGCGGAGCCGCTCGGCGGTTCCTGCGGCGGCCTCTCCGCTCGCGAGACTCAACACTCTCGCAGCGTCGACGAACAGGGTTGCACCCTTCACCTTGATGTCGAGGGTATCGGCGCGGCCATCGTGATCGCCCAGGATGAAGTCGCGGATGACGCCGAGCGGAGGCTCGTTGCGCAGTGCCGTTTCCGCGAGCAGTCGAAGAAACACCGGCTGCCCCGAGGCGACCGCGAAGAGCCAGTGGGCCAACTCGGCGCCGAGGCCTGTGTTGCCGCACAGGGGCCGCAGGTCGAAGAAGATCGATGCGTTCAGCAACGCCTGACCATCCGGTGCATTCATCCAGCGCCCGAACGCGGACTGCCATTCCGGAAACGTCAGGCACCAACGGGCGTTGCTTGCCATGACCTCACCCTTGCAGAGCGGAAATCCGCATTCGGCGAGCGACTCGTTCACCTTGCGGGCGAACGCGAGCAGGGCCTGCCGGTGCGCCTCCGGATCCGTGCCCTCGGGGTGCCGGAACAGGAGGCCGTTGTCCTGGTCGGTCACGAAGGTCTGCTCGTGGCGGCCTTCCGAACCGAAGGCGAGCCAGCAGATATCGTCGAGGTCCACCTTGCATTCGGCTGCCACGAGTTCGACGACGCGCTTCGTCAGGCTGTCGTTGAGGGTGGCGACCAGGCGGGTGAGATGCTCGGCGGGCATCGCCTGACGGGCGAGTTGTCGGGCGAGTTCGCCGATGTGCCGGCTCGAGCGCACGAGATCGGAAAGATCGCTTGCTGACCGCAGCCCTGACGCGACGGCCGGGACGCCGATCCGTTGGACGGCGAAGAGGTCGCTCTCCGAGAGGCAGCCGGCGGCGCGACCGTTCTCCATCACGACGATGTGGCGGAAGCCGTGCTCTGCCATCGTGAGGGCGGCTTCGAAGCCCATGGTGTCGGAGGGCAGTCCGACCGGGTCGGGCGTCATGACTTCCCCGATCGGAACCGCCACATCCTTGCCAGCCAGCGCCACGCGATCCCGGAGGTCGCGCAGCGTGAAGATGCCGGACGCGCGGCCGGCGTCGTCGACGACGACCGCCGAGTCGCTTCGTTCCGACCGCATCCGTCCGAGGACCTGCCGCACGCTTTCGTCCGGTGCCGCGTACACGGTGGTCTCCGGAAGCATCTCGCGGAGCGACCGTTCGAGCGGTTGCCGATTTCCGGCGGCGGTGTCGGCAATCTGGGCCTTGCGTGATTCGATGAGCAGTGACGCGAGGCGTTGGGTGGCGAAGTCGCGGAAGGCCGCACTTCGCGCAAGGAGGGCGTGAAAGTCTTGTGCAGGGAGGCGATAGCAGAAGACATCGCCCGCCGCCTGATAGCGACTCGTGACCGGGCGGGCGGCGATGAGGGCGCCGAGGGGAAAGCATTCGCCGACGGACAGGTGCCATCGCGGGGCGTCGCGCCCGGACCCGTCGGGCGAAAAGCCAGGAACGGCGCCCTGCTTGACGATGTAGAGCCACTGCGCCGTGCCATCTTCCGGAGAGGCCACCACGGCGTCCGGGGAGAAGTAGACGACCGAGAGCCGTTCCACCAGCCACTGCAGGTCTTCCCGGCGCATCCGATCGAAGGGCGCATGCCGTCGCAGGTCGTCTGCGGTGGCGTTCGCGAGGGCGGCGGCGATCGGTCGGCTCGGGTGGTCCATCGGATCGGGCGGTGATGAGGAGCGCGCAGTGTAGCAATCGCTCGGGCCGGTACCGCCCGAGCGTTTCGCCGCCGGAAATGACAACGCCCCGCGCAAGGCGGGGCGTTGGGTCCTTCGGTACTGCGTCTGGCGTGAGCCGGATTACATGTCCATGCCGCCCATGCCACCCATGCCACCGCCGCCGCCACCGCCGGCCGAGTCATCCTTCGGCAGTTCGGCGACCATCGCGTCGGTCGTCAGGATCAGGCCGGCCACGGAGGCGGCGTTCTGCAGGGCGCAGCGCGTCACCTTCGTCGGATCCAGCACGCCTTGTTCGACCATATCGCCGTACGTGTCGTTGGCGGCGTTGTAGCCGTAGTTGCCCTTGCCTTCGAGCACCTTGTTGATCACGACGGAGGGTTCGGCACCCGCGTTGTAGGCGATGGCGCGCATCGGCTCTTCCAGGGCGCGCATGACGATCTTGATGCCGGCATCCTGATCGTGGTTGTCACCCTTGACCGTCACCGTCGAGCGGGCACGCAGCAGAGCCACGCCACCACCGGAGACGATGCCTTCTTCCACGGCCGCACGGGTCGCGTGCAGGGCGTCTTCGACGCGGGCCTTCTTCTCCTTCATCTCGACTTCCGTCGCGGCACCGACCTTGATCAGCGCCACCCCGCCGGCGAGCTTCGCCACGCGTTCCTGGAGCTTTTCACGATCGTAGTCGGAGGTCGCTTCGTCGATCTGCTTGCGGATCGTCTTCACGCGGCCTTCGATCGCGGAGGCATCGCCGGCGCCGTCGATGATCGTCGTTTCTTCCTTGCCGATCTCGATGCGCTTCGCCTGACCCAGGTCGGCCAGCGTGGCCTTCTCGAGGGACAGACCCACTTCTTCGGCGATGACCGTACCGCCGGTCAGGATCGCGATGTCTTCCAGCATCGCCTTGCGACGGTCGCCGAAGCCCGGGGCCTTGACGGCGCAGGTCTTCAGGATGCCGCGGATATTGTTCACGACCAGCGTCGCGAGCGCCTCGCCTTCCACTTCCTCGGCGATGATCAGCAGAGGACGGCCGGCCTTGGCGACCTGTTCCAGCACGGGCAGCAGATCACGGATGTTCGAGATCTTCTTGTCGTGCAGCAGGACGTAGGGGTTGTCGAGCAGCGCGATCTGGCGATCGGGGTTGTTGATGAAGTAGGGCGAGAGGTAGCCGCGATCGAACTGCATGCCCTCGACGACTTCCAGCTCGTCTTCCAGACCCGAGCCGTCCTCGACGGTGATCACGCCTTCCTTGCCGACCTTCTCCATCGCCTCGGCGATCTTCTGGCCGATGATGGCGTCGGAGTTCGCGGAGATCGATCCGACCTGGGCGATTTCCTTGCTGGTCGTGCAGGGCTTGGAGAGCTTCTTCAGCTCTTCGACGACGGCCGCGACGGCCTTGTCGATGCCGCGCTTCAGGTCCATCGGGTTCATGCCGGCGGCCACGTACTTCATGCCTTCCTGGACGATGGCCTGGGCCAGCACCGTGGCGGTCGTGGTGCCGTCACCGGCGATGTCGGAGGTCTTGGAAGCGACCTCCTTGACCATCTGGGCGCCCATGTTCTCGAACTTGTCCTTCAGTTCGATTTCCTTGGCGACGGACACGCCGTCCTTCGTGATGGTCGGGGCGCCGAACGAGCGCTCCAGAACCACGTTGCGACCCTTCGGGCCGAGCGTGACCTTGACGGCGTCGGCGAGGATGTTCACGCCGGCGACGATGCGATGACGGGCTGAATCGTGAAACTTGACTTCCTTGGCTGCCATGTTCGTATTTCTCCAGATTGGGTAAGGGGGAGGAAGGCGGGCGGGGCGCTCAGGCCTCGATCACACCCATGATGTCTTCCTCGCGCATCACCAGCAGTTCCTCGCCGTCGACCTTCACGGTCTGACCGGAGTACTTGCCGAACAGCACGCGGTCGCCCTTCTTGAGCTCCAGCGGCCGGACCTTGCCGTCGTCCTGAACCTTGCCACCGCCCACGGCGATGATCTCGCCCTGGTCGGGCTTCTCGGCTGCCGTATCGGGAATCACGATGCCGGAGGCGGTCTTGCGCTCTTCCTCCAGCCGCTTGACGATCACTCGGTCGTGCAGGGGACGAATCTTCATGGTTGACTCTCCTAGAGGGGTAAATCGATTGAGCAGGTAATTGCGGGCGGCGCTGTTAGCACTCACCCGACTAGGCTGCTAATTATGGGTATGACCCGAGCCGGTTGCAAGACCGTGCGTCGCGGTGCCAGGAAAAAAAGAGGGCAGCGTCGGAGATTCCGTTGGCTGCCCTCGAATCCCCGATACGGAACCGGGGGGGAGGAGATCGAAATCCGGGTCGGGAGCGGTAGGCGCCGGCGCTGCGGGGCGGCTCTCGAGAGGATGCCCACGACAAAAGCATCAGAAATGCCAGATGCATCGGTTTCAGTTGGGCAGAGGGTTTGATTGCCATCGGCTGCCAGAAAACCCATTGTCGGTCGGGGTGGTGCCCGTGCCCGACCTGTTTCCGGGTGCGAAGCCCGCCATGTGCGGGGGGCTCGGGCGGTATCCGCAGGCCCTCGGAATGCCCATTTTTCGACGGCGGCTGCCCTGTTTCGGTACGTGCCCTCGGTTATACTCGCGGCCTCCATTGATGCACGGCACCGATGGTCCTGGGTGCCGCCAACCATCTGACTCCCATGAAACTCCACGAGTATCAGTCGAAGGAAATCCTGCGGAAATACGGCGTTGCAACGCCCCGCGGAACCCCCTGTTTCACGGTGGACGAGGCCGTGGAAGCGGCACGCAACCTGGGCGGCAAGGTCTGGGTCGTGAAGGCCCAGATCCACGCCGGTGGTCGCGGAAAGGGCGGCGGCGTCAAAGTGGCGAAGTCACTCGACGAAGTCCGCGACTGGTCGTCGAAGATCCTCGGAATGCAGCTCGTCACGCACCAGACCGGCCCGGCCGGTCAGAAGGTCCGGCGGCTCTTCATCGAGGAAGGCGCCGACATCAGGAAGGAGCTCTATCTCGGCATGGTCGTGGACCGCGTCACCCAGAAGGTCTGCGTGATGGCCTCCAGCGAAGGCGGGATGGACATCGAAGAGGTGGCCGAGCACACCCCCGAGAAGATTCACAAGGTGTATGTCGATCCGGCCCTCGGCCTGGCCGACGCCGACGCGGACGACCTGTCCCGCAAGATCGGTATCCCCGAGGCGTCCCTCGCCGACGCCCGCGTCATCCTGAAGGCGCTCTACAAGGCGTTCTGGGACACCGACGCGTCCCTCGCGGAGATCAACCCGCTCATCCTCACGGGCGACGGCAAGGTCCTGGCCCTCGACGCGAAGATGACCTTCGACTCGAATGCGCTGTTCCGCCATCCCGAGATCGTCGCGATGCGCGACCTCGACGAGGAAGATCCGGCGGAGGTCGAAGCCTCCCGGTTCGACCTCTCGTACATCTCCCTCGATGGGGACATCGGTTGCCTGGTGAACGGTGCCGGCCTCGCCATGGCGACGATGGACACCATCAAGCTCTACGGCGGCAACCCGGCGAACTTCCTCGATGTCGGCGGCGGCGCCAACAAGGAGAAGGTGACCGAAGCCTTCAAGATCATGCTGCGGAACCCCGGGCTGAAGGCGATCCTGGTGAACATCTTCGGCGGCATCATGAAGTGCGACACCATCGCCGAGGGCGTGGTCGCTGCGGCCCGCGAGGTCAAGCTCGCCGTCCCGCTCGTCGTGCGCATGAAGGGCACGAACGAGGATCTCGGTAAGAAGATCCTCGCCGAGTCCGGCCTGCCCATCATCTCCGCCAACAACATGGCCGAAGCAGCCGAGCGCGTCGTCGCTGCGGCTCGCGCCGGTCACTGATCCTCACGCGCGGGGACGGCGTCCTCGGACACCCGTCCCGCGCCTCGTGCTGAAACAGGGGTTCTCATGTCGATCCTGATCAACAAGGACACCCGGGTCGTGACCCAGGGCATCACCGGGAAGACCGGGCAGTTCCACACTCGCATGTGCCGGGATTACGCCAACGGAGCTGCCTGCTTCGTGGCCGGCGTCCATCCTTCCAAGGCAGGGCAGGACTTCGAAGGGATCCCGATCTACGGCTCGGTGAAGGAAGCCAAGGAGCGCGCGGGCGTCAACGCCTCCGTGATCTACGTGCCGCCGGCCGGTGCTGCCGCGGCGATCTGGGAAGCCGTCGAGGCCGGCCTCGATCTCGTGATCTGCATCACCGAGGGCATTCCAGTCCGCGACATGATCGAAGTCCGCGACCGCATGCGGAAGGCAGGCAGCCGGACGATTCTCGTGGGCCCGAACTGTCCCGGTGTCATCACCCCCGACGAGATCAAGATCGGCATCATGCCGGGCCACATCCACCGCAAGGGGCGCATCGGCGTGGTGTCGCGTTCCGGCACGCTCACCTACGAAGCCGTGGGGCAGCTGACTGAACTCGGTCTGGGGCAATCGTCGGCAGTCGGGATCGGCGGGGACCCTGTCAATGGCCTGAAGCACATCGAGGTGCTGCGCCTCTTCAACGACGACCCTGAAACCGAGGCTGTCGTGATGATCGGCGAGATCGGCGGTTCCGACGAGGAAGAAGCGGCCCGCTGGGCAAAGGACCACATGAAGAAGCCGGTCGTCGGCTTCATCGCCGGCGTGACCGCCCCGCCCGGAAAGCGCATGGGTCATGCAGGCGCGATCATCTCCGGTGGCAAGGGGACGGCCGACGAAAAGCTGGAAGTGATGGCCGCCAGCGGCATCAAGGTCACGCGCAATCCGGCGGAGATGGGCCGCCTGCTGAAGGCAGCCCTCTAGAAATCGCTGCGCCGTCTGTCCAGGCTGCCGTCAGGCGGCCTGGGCGTCGGACTGCTGGATCAGGCGGTGGTCACGCGCCTCCAGCTTGCCGACGAGAACCCGGATGAACGCCCGGTTCAGCTGCATCTGCAGCGCGTCGGAGGCCTGACGGATGTGCGCCGCCTCCAGCTCCAGCACTGTGCACGGCAGCGTCGACGTGATGGTCGTGCTGCGCTGACCTGCCACCGACTCGAAGTACTGGATCTCCCCGAAGCAGTGCCCCGCATGCAGGCTGTCCAGCCTTACGCCGCGCCGCGTCACGCTGGCCTCGCCGTCGACGAGCACGTACAGCAGGTCGCTCAGGTCCCCTTCCCGCAGGATCGTGGTGTCCGCCGCGACACGCCGCCAGCCGGCGACCCGAAGCAACTCCCACAGCTCGACGTCGCGAAAGTCCCGGAACATCGGTATCGCCCGGAGCGTCGAGAACTTCTCCGTGTCGGAGATCGACTCCTCGGGCAGTGACAGGTGCCGGAATGCAAGCGCCAGATCCCGGCTGAACTCCGCCCATGTCCCGTAGCGGTCCGTGGGGCTTTTCGCGAGGGCCTTGAGGACGATCCGGTCCAACTCGGTCGACAGGCCGCGTCGGAGGAGCGACGGGGGCGTCGGATCGATGTTGATGATCTGATACAGCAGGCTTCCCCGGCTCGAGCCCGAGAACGGCAGACGACCGGTCAGCAACTGGTACATGACCACGCCCAGCGAGTAGATGTCGGTCTGGTGCGTGACCTGGCGATCCTGGATCTGCTCCGGCGACATGTACGCGGGAGATCCCACGCCCGTGAGGAAGGTGTGCTCCGCCGCGCCCACATACGCCGCGCCGAAGTCGGAGATCTTGATGTCGGTATCCCCGTGGATGAGGATGTTCGCGGGCTTGATGTCGCAGTGGATCACACCGTGGCGGTGCGCATAGTCCAGCGCAACGCTCGCCTTGAAGATGATTTCCACCAGCCGCGTGAGCGGCAGCAGTGCCTCGGGTGAGACGTACTGTTCGAGCGTGCCGCCGTCGACGCGCTCCATCACGATGTACGTCTGCTCGCCGTCGTCGGCGGCATCGTAGATGGCGACGATGTGCGGGTGCGACAGCCGACCCGCGAGCGACGACTCGTTGATGAACACGCGCTTGTAGCGGCGTTGCAGTTCGGAGTCCGTCGCCGGCCCCGCCTTCACCACCTTGATCGCCACTTCCCGCCGGTGGAACGCATCCTCGGCAAGGTAGACCGTGCTGGTGGCGCCGCGTCCCAGTTCACGCAGGACGCGGTACTTGCCGATGTGGGTGGGCGGGATGTCGGGCATGGCTCGGATCGATACCGGGGCC